>LWDU01037716.1_pt1 | contig 23318 bp, 17 predicted proteins | sample 727161 | NCBI WGS metagenome assembly LWDU01 (sample SAMN04566230, study PRJNA314399) | hydrothermal vent metagenome | isolation source: deep sea hydrothermal plume seawater | place: Mexico: Gulf of California, Guaymas Basin | collected 2004-07-11
GGAGCCGAGGAGCGCGAAGGCCGCGTCGGTCTCGTCGAGCAAGCGCCAAACGAGGCCCTTCAGGATCTCGGCGCCCTTCTCGCGGGTGAGCCGCCCCACGAACGTGACGAGCGGGCGCGACGGGTCCAGCCCGAGCTCTGCGCAGACGGCCCGCTTGGTCTCCGCCTTCCCCGCGAGATCATCGGCGGAGTACGTCGCCGGGAGGTGGCGGTCCGTGCTCGGGTCCCAGTCCGCGCCATCCACGCCGTTGACGATGCCGGAGAAGCTCTCGGCGCGCTGGCGGAAGGCGTCGGCGAGGCCGTGGGCCATCTCGTCGCTGGCCTGGAGCTCCTGCGCGTAGGTGGGGGAGACCGTCGTGATGCGGTCCGCGAAGCGGAGGGCGGCACGCATGGCGTTGAGCGTGTCGCCGTTCTGCTGGAACGTGTGCGCGTCCGGGACGCTCGCGCCGGTCTTTTCCCAGACGTGCCATGGCGCCCAGCCCTGGTGGTCCGCGCTGTGAATGGTGAAGACGGTCGGCGTGTCGCGGAGCGCCGCGAAGCGGCCGTCGTGGGCTGCGAGCGCCGGGATCAAGCCGGTGTGGTGGTCGTGGAGGTGGAGCACGTCCGGCTGGCGGTCCGTCCCGGCGAGCGCGGTCGCCAGCCAGTCCAGCGCGCAGAGCTGGAAGGCGGGGAAACGGTCGTCCGCGTTCGCGAAGGGGACGTTGCCCACGTCGAAGTAGGCGCCCCCGCTCCCGAAGTGCTCGGGCTGGTGGAGGAGGTAGACGTCTGCGCCCTCGGCGTCCGTCGCGCGGAAGACGGTGTAGCCGAGCGTCTGCCCGCCGTACGTGACGTGCCCGCTCGCGCTCTCCTCCAGCGGGCCGGCCCTCTGCGCGACCTCGCCGGCGGGTCCGCCGTAGAGCGGCATCAGCACGGAGGACTGCACACCGATGGCGGCGAGGGCGTCGGGCAGCGCGCCGACGACGTCCGCCAGCCCGCCGACTTTGGCGAGCGGCGCCATCTCGGCGGCGATGTGGAGCACGGTCATGGAGCGCGGGGCGGGTGTCGGGAAGGTCGAGAACGGCGCGTTCCCGTGCACGGTCCCGCCCCGCTGGCGGTTCGCCCCGGCAGGCTCCGGCTGCACCACGGCGCCTCTTCAGCAAGAGCCGAGGTCGTTGCACAGCGCCGTGCCCCCCCAGACCCCTCGGCGTATACGGCGGCGGAGGCCCCACTCCGCTGGCGGTGCCTCTCGCCAAGCGCGGCCGCCAGCCGGCAGCGACTCAGCACCGGGGGCGGCCGCGCTCCCCGGTGCCGGATCAGGTGGAGCGGCTACGCTCCGGCGGTTGGGATGATGCCGCGGGGCGTCCGCCGGAGACCGGGTTCCACCTCGCTCAGACCCAGCGTGGTGACGGCCAGACGCTTGAACTGAGCCCCGGTCATGGAGAGAACGGCGAGGTCGTCTCCGGCGAGCAGGAGGCTATAGGGAACTCCCGTGACGACGACCTCGCGCAAGTGCTCCCGCGAGACTGTTTCGTAGACATCGAGGACGGACACCGGATCGTAGTAGCTCCCTGCTCGGAGCGCGTACGCCCGGTTGCGGGAGGGGGCGAAGGTGAGGCTGGCGGTAGAGAAATCGAACTGCCCCTCATACTCCGGCGCCGCGCTCGCTGAGAAGGCCGTCCCTGCGCTCGTGTAGAGGGTGCTGCCATCTGGAGAGAGGACGAAGGGGGACATGATCGCGTGGTCTCCGTGGTAGGGGCTCTCGCCGGTACGGGTAATCGCGCCCGTCGTCTCGTCGAACGTGAACGTCAGGATGTCCTGTGGGGAGATGCTGCCCTTGTCGGCGAAGCCGCGCTGGCGGTCGGCGCGGTAGGCGAACGCGCGGGGCGTGTAATACCCGAGGGAGCCGGTTTGCACGATCTCACCCGTGCTGGCGTCGAGCGTGAGGACTCGGTCGGAGTAGCCGACCTCCGTGGAGACGAGCAGCCACTCCCCGATCCGGAGGAACCCATGCGGTCGGCCATCGAGGGTCGTGACCCTCCGCCGGTCTCCAGTCGCGATGTCGATCTCGTCGATGCGTCCAGACTCAAACCCGACGTAAGCGTACCCCTCGGAGACGCCGTACGCCGTGACTCGTCCGGAGAACGAGTGGGTCGAGCGGAGCTCGTAATCAAGAGCGTCGATCACATACAGCGTCGGGTCTGAAGGGGAATAGGTGCTCTGGCCGGTGAGGGCAACGAAAACGTCGCCGGAAGCCCATGCCTGAATCACCCGATCGTCTTGTTCGAGGTCTGTGCCCCCGATAAACGTGACGTTCGGGGCGACCCGTTCGGGGAGTGCCGTGACGGCGGAGTACACCTCGGTGGGGACATCGGACGTCCGCTGATTCAGCCGGACGAAAAAGGCCGTCGCCGTAGACGGGACGTCGCGGAGTGAGATGGTGCCGTCCATCGCCTCCCCCGCGAGGTGCTCTGACCCCAGCACCATGTCGTCGGCGAGCCAGTACACCCGTCCGGAATCCGGGGCCATCGTGCCCCCATAGCCGTACCCGAGGCCGACGGTGAGGTTGAGCTGTTCACGGTCGTACCACTCGCCCTCCGCTCCCAGGAACGCGGAGAAGACGCCTTTGTGGATGAACGGGTAGCTCACGCGCAACCCGTCCCTCCACTCCAGCGTGAGCTCGAACTGGGAATCCTGCGTCGCGCCGTTCGTCACGACGAGGTCGCTCAGCGACAGAACGCGGCCCTCCAGCGACCAGTCCTCGGGTCCGGACAGCTCCCAGCCGATACTACTCGAGGTGCGATCTCCAAAGAGGAGGATGCGGGAGAGCTCGCCCTCCGCCGGGGCGCCAGAGAGCGTGATCTCGAAGTCGATGGTGTATCCCGAGCCGGACGGGGTGGTCAAGTGCCCCGAACCGTACGTGTTGTTCACGTACGTCACCGATTCGACGCGGATGTTTTGGACGTCAACGGTGCCGGAGCCGCCGCTGTCACACGCCTGCAACGTGCCGAAGAGGCAGAGGAGGGCGAGGGGGAACAGGTTGTGAATGCGAGGCATAGCGGCGTATTTGTGCCCGGGTATGTGGGCCTCAAGGTAGACGCAGCCGATGGCCCGCTGGCGGTGTCTCTCGCCGAGCACGGCCGCCAGCGCGTGGCGGAGTCATGGAATCCGCACGGGCCTCCTGACAGGTCGGTGGCACCCTGGGTCGTTGTATCGTGCGAGCCCCATGGAAGACCTCACCGCCTCCCCCGTCGTCACGGACGCCCTCCGCCGCCACTTCGGCCACGAGGCGCTCCGCCCCGGCCAGGCCCGCGCCCTCGCGCCGGTGCTCTCCGGCCGCGACGCCCTCGTCGTCATGCCGACGGGCGCGGGCAAGAGCCTCGTCTACCAGCTGGCGGCCGTCGTGGACCACGAGGCCGGGCGCGGGACCACGGTCGTCGTCTCGCCGCTCATCGCGCTGATGAAGGACCAGGTGGACGCGTTGCGCGCCAGGGGCATCCCGGCGGCCTCGGTCCACAGCGCGATGACGATGCAGGAGCAGAAGGCCGTGCTGGACGCCCTCGCGCGGGGCCTCCTCGCGATGGTCTACGTCGCGCCCGAGCGGCTCCGCCAGCGCGGCTTCCTCCGGGCGCTCTCCTCCGCGCAGGTCGCCCGGCTGGCCGTGGACGAGGCGCACTGTGTCTCGCAGTGGGGCCACGACTTCCGCCCGGACTACCGCAGCATCGCGCCCGCCCGCGAGGGGATGGGGAACCCGCCGTGCGTGGCGCTGACCGCCACGGCCACGCTGGACGTCCAGTCCGACATCCAGGACAGCCTCCGCCTCCGCGATCCCGAGGTCGTCGTCACCGGGTTCGACCGGCCGAACCTCGTCTTCGAGGTCCGCTCCACGACGGGCCGCCAGCAGAAGCGCCGCGCGCTGGCGGAGTTGCTCAGCGGCCACGAGGAGGGCGCGGGGCTGGTCTACGTCTCCACGCGGAAGGACGCCGAGGAGCTCTCGCGCTTCATCCGCGAGACCACGGGGCAGCCGTGCGAGGCGTACCACGCCGGCCTCCCGGACCGCGAGCGCGCCTTCGTGCAGGACCGGTTCATCGGCGGCGATCTGGACCTCGTCGTGGCCACGAACGCCTTCGGGATGGGCGTGGACCGCTCGGACGTGCGCTTTGTGGCGCACTGGTCCATGCCGTCCACGCTGGAGGCGTACTACCAGGAGGCCGGCCGCGCCGGCCGCGACGGACGCGATTCCCGCGCCGTCCTCTTCTACGCCCCGCAGGACCGCCAGCTGCGCGAGTGGTTCATCGAGCAGCAGGCGCCGGAGCAGGCGGACCTCCACCGCATCCACCGTGCGCTCAGCCGCTACGCGGACCCCAACGGCGTGGCGCGAGGCGAAGCGGACGAGATCTCCGAGGCCGCGGACGTGCACCCCGTCCTCGGGCGGGTCGCGCTGAGCATCCTGGAGCGCGCCGGGCTGGCGCAGCGGCTGGACGACGAGGGCGCCGTCCGCGTCTGGCGCGTGCAGGCGTGGGAGACGGGCCGCGTCCGCGAGGGCCTCCGCCAGACCGAGACCCACCGCGAGCACAAGACGGAGCAGCTCAAAGGCGTCATCGAGTACGCCGAGACGGACGGGTGCCGCCGTCGCGTCCTCCTCCACCACTTCGGCGACCCCACGGAGCCCACGGTGGAGGGCGCCGACTGCTGCGACGCCTGCGCCATCCACGCCCGCCTGGGCGATGCCCCGGACGAGGTGCCGGACTGGGACGCCATCCCCATGCACTCCCGCATCGCGCTCGGCCTGATCGACGCGGTTCTGCGGCTGAAGTGGCCCGTCGGGCGCAAGACGATGGCCAAGATCCTCGCGGGCTCCCGCGCGAAGGGCATGGACAAGTACGAGGACCACCCGTACTACGGCCGCCTCGGCGCGCTCGGCCTGGACGACGTGGACGCGCTCTACAAAGGGCTCCTGCTGGAGGGCTACCTCCGGATGGTCTCGCGCGAGGCGAACGGCTCGCAGTTCCAGGTGCTGGACGTGCCGCCGCTCGGCAAGCAGGCGCTCGCCCACCGCGAGGCCATCGAGATCGGCCGCGACGGGCTGGCGGAGAAACTGGCGCGAGGCGGATCGGGCGGGTCGCGCGCGTCCGGTTCTGGCGCCTCACCCGCGGACGACCTGGACGGGGAGGCCGCGGACCTCTTCGAGCGCCTCCGCGAGTGGCGCACCGAGACCGCCCGCGAGGCCGCCGTCCCGCCCTACGTCGTTTTCGACGACAAGACGCTCCGCGCGCTGGCCCTGGCGACGCCCGCCTCCGAGGACGACCTGCTCGCCGTCAAGGGCATCGGCCCGGCGAAGCTGGAGCGCTACGGCGACGCCGTGCTCGCCATCCTCGCGGGGGAGGAGCCCGTCTAGTGCCGCCAGCTGGCGGACCGACCGGGCGAGAACGGGAAGACTCCGTCCCGCCGGCAGCCTCCGCCAGCGGGCGAGAACGAACCGAGCGCGAGCGCCCGGAGGCCCTCGCGCTCGGCGAACGGGACGGCGGGGAGCCGGTCTACTCTTCCTCGTCGGGGAGGGCGAACTTGACCGGGAGCACGAAGCGGACCTTGACAGTCTCGCCGCGCTGGCGGCCCGGCGTGAACCGTGTCTCGGAGACGGCCCGGCGAGCCTCGGCGCAGAGAATCTCGTCCGGGCTCCGCTTGCACTCGATGGCGGTCGGCTGCCCCTCCTCGTCTACCACGAACTGGACGTACACGGTGCCCTGGATGCCGGCCTGCCGCGCGACCGGCGGGTACACGATCCGGTTCATCAGGCCTTCCAGCCCGCCGATGAGCTGCGGCGGCGTCTCCACCACCTCGAACACGTCCGGCGCGTTCTCCCCGAGGCGGCCCACCTCCGTGTCGTTCGGGATCATCTCCGCGCCCTTCGGCACGAGCGCGATGGTGAGCGTCGCGTTGCGCGGGACCCACGTGATGGACTCGTAGCCGGGGTGCGAGATGCGTATGCGGACGTCGTCGCCCGGCTCCACGCCCTCGATCACGAACCGGCCCTCGTCGTCCGTCGCGGCTCCGATCGACGTGCCCTCCACCTGCAGGCTCACGCCCGGGATGGGCGCGTCCGTTTCGGCGTCGAAGATCTGGCCGGAGAGCGTCGCGATCGGCGATACCACTGCATCAGAGGTGCGGGGTGCCCGAGCGCTCGCGCGGTCGTCCACGAGCATCCGGTCGCGGTACGTCGCGAGGACGGGCATGGGCTCGTGATCGCGCGGGGAGATGCTGAACCACACGTCCCCGATCCGGTCGTCACCCGCCGCCAGCGGGGCGGCATCGGGGAACGCGTCGAAGCGGGCGTAGGCGCGGCGCTCGCGCTGCTCGGCGAACGGGGCCGCTCCCAGCGCGATGTCCAGCGTGTGACCGCCCGTCGCGACCGAAATGAGGTCGAGGTCGAACGAACCTGCGGGCTCGGCACCCTCGAAGGGCTGATCCGAGACCATGAACCGGCCCCAACCGCCCACCGCCACGGTCACGATGGCGGACCGCGTGCCGTTGAGCGTGCCGTTGCCCGTGAACACCTCCACGCCGTCGATGGAGACGACGGGCTGGTGGATCACGAGGTCATCGGCTTCGGCGGCGAGGAGCGTACGCGTCTGCGACGGCCCGATGGCGAGGATGGACGCCGCACCGACGGCGAGGACGAACAGCCCGAGGCCGAGCAGGCGGGCGGAGCGGCCGAGCTGGCGGAGCCGGTCGGCGGAGAGAGGGGAGGACTGCATGTCGGTGATTCGGGTGGTGAGGGACTCCGAGCCCGGCGCGGCGCCGAGGGCGAGCGCGGGCGAGGGGAGACGGGAAAACGAGAGGAGGAGGGAGGCGTAATCGCGGCGGCGCGCGGGGTGGCCGGCGAGCACGGCGGCATCGGCGGCCCGCTCGCGGTCCAGATCGATCCGCCGCGCGATGGTGCCCACGAGCGGGTGCCAGCCGAACAGTGCGCCCAACACGCGCTCCGCGACGCCCGCCGCGAAGTCGCCCCGGGCCACGTGCGCCACCTCGTGCGCGAGGACGAGCCGGAGCGCGTCGGCGTCCTCCGCCAGCGCCTCGGGCACGACCACCACGGGGCGCCGCCAGCCGAACGTGAACGGGACCGTCGGGATGGGCGTGGAGACGGCGCGGACCTCGCGGGTCACGCCCGCCGCCCGCGCCGCCGCTGCCGTCTCGCGCTGCACCCCGTCGTCCGCCTCGCCCGCCGCCAGCTGACGGAGCCGAACGAGCCCGGTCCCGACGGCCGCCAGCCGGACGAGCGCGAGCGCGACGAGCGGAAGCAACGCCACGCCGGCCACGAGCGGCAGGAGCGGAAGGGACGCCGCCGTCTCGCCCGCCGCCGGAGCCACGCCGATTTCCAGCGTGGGCAGCACGATCTCCTGGATCGCCTGCGGCCGGAACGCCGCCACGCGGCCCATCGCGACGGGAGGCAGGAGGTGAGGAAGGGAGACCGCCGCCAGCACGCCGACCGGGAGCGCCCACAGGAGCGAGCGCCGCACGCCGAGCGTGAGGAGCGGGTGCCCGCTGCGCACCCGGAGGGACGCCTCCACGATCGCGCCGAGCGCCGTCCACACGAGGACCGGCAGCCAGACAGCAGGGAGCGCCCACTCACCGAGCGCGAGCAGCAGATCGAGCGGGCTACTCATTGGACTGGGGCGCGTCGTCCTCGAAGCCGTCGATGATCTGGCGGAGGCGGTCACGGTCGGCGTCGCTCAGCGCATCCGCCTGGACGAGGGTCTGGACCAGGCTGGCGGGGTCGCCGCCGAAGACCTTGTCCAGGATGCCCGAGAGAACCGTCCCGCGCACCTCCTCCGGGCGGCGCTCGGCGCGGTAGACGTAGGTCTGCCCGTCGCGCTCAAAGCTCAGGTAGCCCTTCTCCGCGAGGTTCTTCATGACGGTCATGACCGTCGTGTAGGCGATCCGGCGCTCGTCGCGGATTCGGTCGTGGACGTCGCGGACCGTGGCGGTGCCGAGGTCCCAGACGTGGCGGAGCACCTCCATTTCGGTGCCGCCGAGGGGCGTGAGGGGGTTGCGCATGGGGAAGTGGAGCGGGTGGCATCCTTATCGTACGAACCGAATCGTACGTTGTCAACTATTCGGTTCGTACGTGATGGGTCGGGCCTCTGGTTTTACCCCCTCTGGGACGCTAGAGTGCCTGGCGTATGTCGGCCGTTCGGTTCAGCTTAGCAGACCCTGCCTCTGCCTCCGATGCGCCACCTCGCGTTTCTCGCCCTGGCCCTCGCCAGCGGCTGCTCCCTCTCCTCAGACTCCAGCGATCTCGACTTCGGCGACGCCTACACGGTCCCCGAGTCCGCTCCCGTTTCTGTCTCCGGCGACAGCCTCCGCGTGACCGTCTCGTACGGCGGCGGGTGCGCCGCGCACACCTTCGAGCTTCGCACGCGAGAGGCCGACTCGCGCGAGGTCTGGCTCGTTCACGACGCCAACGGCGACACCTGCGAGGCCCTCCTCACCGAGCGGCTGGCGTTCCCCATCGCGGCCCGCCCGGGCGTGCTGATCACGCCGGCCGGCCAGCGCCGCAGCGTGGACTGACCCGCTGGCGGTAACGCTCGGCGAGAGCGACCGCCAGCGGACGGCGTCGGGTTAGGCGTCCGTGCGCGCCTCCTGCTTGCGGGCCATCGCGGCGCGCTTCCGCTCGTGCGGGTCCAGGTGGCGCTTGCGGATCCGCGTCTTGGACGGCGTGATCTCGATCAGTTCGTCGTCGCGGATGAACTCGATGGCCTCCTCCAGGCTCATCTTCCGGGCCGGGTTCATCTTCTCGAAGCTGTCGGCCGCGGCGGCGCGGTGGTTCGTCAGCTTCTTCTCCTTGGTCACGTTGACCTCCATGTCCTCGTCGCGCGCGTTCTCGCCCACGACCATGCCGTTGTAGACGGCGTCGCCCGGCTCCACGAAGAGCTGGCCGCGCTCCTGGAGGTTGACGATGGTGTAGCCGGTGACCTTGCCGTTGCGGTCGGCCACGATGGCACCCGTCGCGCGGTGCGTGATGGGGCCGGCCCAGCCGCGGTAGCCGTCGAAGAGGTGCGTGAGGAGGCCGGTCCCCTTCGTGTCCGTGAGGAACTCCGTGCGGTAGCCGATGAGGCCGCGCGCGGGGATCTCGAAGGTCATGCGGACGCGGCCGGAGCCGTTGTTCTTCATCTCGACCATCTGGCCCTTCCGGGTGCCCAGCGTCTCGATGACGACGCCCATGAACTCCTCGGCCACGTCGATCGTGGCGCGCTCGTAGGGCTCCATCGTCTTGCCGTTCTCCACCTTCGTGATGACCTGCGGCATGCCGACGGCGAACTCGTAGCCCTCGCGGCGCATCTGCTCGATGAGGATCGCCATCTGGAGCTCACCACGCCCGAAGACGAGGAAGCGGTCTGGGGAGTCCGTCTCGTCGATGCGGAGCGCGAGGTTGGCCTCGCCCTCCTTCATGAGGCGGTCGCGGAGGTTGCGGCTCGTGACGTACTTGCCGTCCTGGCCCGCGAAGGGGCTGTCGTTGACGCGGAACTCCATGCTCAGCGTCGGCTCGTCCACGGCGACGGGGTCGAGCGGCTTCGGGTCCTCGGCGTCCGCCACGGACTCGCCCAGGCCGATGCCGCCGAGGCCAGCGGCGTAGATGATCTCGCCGGCGGGGGCGGACTCCGCCTCCACGCGGTTGAGGCCCTCGCTGACAAACAGGCTCGTGACCTGCGCGGCCTTCTGCGACCCATCGCGGTGGCAGAGCAGCACGCGCTGCTTCTGGCGGAGCGTCCCGTTGACCACGCGGCCGATGGCGAGCGGCCCGAGGTACGGGTCCGGCTTCACGTCCGTGACGAGAAGCTGGAGGCTCTCATCGGAGTCGCCAGCGGGCGGCGGGACCGTCTGCACGATGGCCTCGAAGACGGGGCGGAGGTCCGTGAGCTCGCCGTCGGGGTCCGTCGTGCACTGGCCGTCGCGGGCGACGGCGTAGATGACGGGGAACTCCAGCTGGTGCTCGTCCGCGCCGAGGTCGATGAACAGGTCGTAGACCTCGTCCAGCACCTCGTCCGGGCGCGCGTCCTGCCGATCGATTTTGTTGAGCACCACGATGGGCTCCAGCCCGAGCGCGAGCGCCTTGCTCAGCACGAACCGCGTCTGCGGCAGCGGGCCCTCAGCGGCGTCCACGAGAAGCGCTCCACCTCGCCGCCGAAGTCGGCGTGGCCCGGCGTGTCCACGATGTTGATCTTGACGGTCTCCCCCGCGAGGTCGCCCGTTTCCGGGGTGTAGCGCACGGCCGTGTTCTTGGCCATGATCGTGATCCCCTTCTCGCGCTCCAGGTCCATGGAGTCCATGACCCGCTCCTGGATCTCCTCGTGGGCGGCGAAGGTGCCGCTCTGGTGGAGGAGGGCGTCGACGAGGGTGGTTTTGCCGTGGTCGACGTGGGCGACGATGGCGACGTTTCGGAGCTGCATGGGGGCGCGAAGGACAGAGCGCGAGGACGAATCCCACAAGCTGAGCAATCGCGGCGGGATCTGCGCGGAGGCTGCGCGCCGAGCGAGCGGATTCGGCACGAAGACGCGCCCCGCTGGCGGGCGTAGTCCGCGAGGGTGAAAGGCGGCGACCGAACACGCGGCGCGGCGGATCGTTGGACGGGGCCTCTCTCATCCCATTCCCAACTCCATGTCCTTGACCCGTACCGCCACCGCCCAGTGGAGCGGCGCCCTCTCCGATGGCTCCGGCACCATCGCCGTCGAAAGCGGCGCGTTCGAAGGTCCCTACTCGTTCGAATCGCGCTTCGAGGAGGGCGAGCACGGCACCGCCACCAACCCCGAAGAGCTGCTCGGCGCGGCGCACGCCGGCTGCTTCACGATGGCCGTCTCACACGCCCTCGCGGAAGCCGGCCACCCGCCGAAGCGCGCTCACACGACGGCCAAGGTTCACCTGAAGAAGGTGGAAGGCGGCTTCGAAATCCCGCGCATCGACCTCGTGCTGGAAGCCGACGTGCCCGGCATCGCGGAGGACCGGTTCCACGAGATCGCGGCCGATGCGAAGGAGAACTGCCCGCTTTCCAAGGTGCTCCGCACTGCGGAGATCACGCTGGACGCGACGCTCACGAGCGCCTGATCCACATTCTCGAACCGAACGGCCGCCGCCTCTGAGTCCCGCTCGGAGGCGGCGCCGTCTCGTACCGGCCGTCCGCTGGCGCCGACCGCCAGCGGGTCACCCGACGCGCGCGAAGCCGAGGCTCTTGGGCGCTGTCCGCGCGAAGTGCCGCCGCGCGTCCTGGTGCTCGGGGGCGCGGAGCTCGGGGTCGGATTCCGCCATGCGGAAGGCGGCCTCGCGCGCTTCGCCGAGGATCTCCTGATCCCGCACCACGTCGCCGATCTTGAGGTCCGGGAGGCCGGACTGGCGGGTGCCGAAGAAGTCGCCCGCGCCGCGGATCTTGAGGTCGATCTCGGAGATGAGGAAGCCGTCCGTGGTGTCCACCATGGCCTGAAGGCGCTCCTTGCCCTCCGCGGACTGCTTGTAGTCCGCCATGAGGAAGCAGTAGCTCTGCTCGCCGCCGCGCCCCACGCGGCCGCGGAGCTGGTGCAGCTGCGCGAGGCCGAACCGCTCCGCGTGCTCGATCACCATGACCGTCGCGTTCGGCACGTCCACGCCCACCTCGATCACCGTCGTGGCGACGAGGATGTCGGTCTCGCCGTCCTTGAACCGCTCCATCGCCTCGTCCTTCTCGTAGGCGAGCATCCGGCCGTGCACGAGGTCCACGCGGTACGGTCGGAACCGCTCCGCCAACTCGGCGGCGCCGCTCTCGGCGTCCTTCAGGTCCAGCTTCTCGCTCTCCTCCACGAGCGGGTAGACCACGTACGCCTGGCGTCCCTCGCGAAGCTGCTCCTTCAGGAAGGCGTACATGTCCTCGCGGCGTTTCTCCGTGTACAGCCGTGTTTCGATCGGCTTGCGTCCGGCCGGGAGTTCGTCCATCACGGTCACGTCGAGGTCGCCGTAGACCGTCATCGCGAGGGAGCGGGGGATGGGGGTGGCGGTCATCATGAGCGCGTGCGGCCTCGCGCCCTTCTTGAACATCCGCGCCCGCTGCACCACGCCGAACCGGTGCTGCTCGTCCACGACGGTCAGCCCGAGATTGGCGAACTCCACCTTGTCCTCGATGATCGCATGCGTGCCGACGACGACGTGCGCCGTGCCGTCCGCGATCTCCGCCAGGATCTCGTCGCGCAGCTTTTTCCGCTGCCCGCCGATGAGGAGGCGGACCTCCAGCCCGAGCGGCTCCAGGTAGCCGCGGAGGTTGGCGTAGTGCTGCTCCGTGAGGATCTCGGTCGGCGCCATGAAGGCGGCCTGGTAGCCGGCGTCCACGGCCATCAGCATCGCGGCCGCGCCCACGACGGTCTTGCCCGAGCCCACATCGCCCTGCACGAGGCGGTTCATCTGGTGGCCGCTCTGCGTGTCCTGCTCCACGTGCCGGAGCGCCTTTTTCTGCGCGCCCGTCATCTCGAAGGGCAGCACGTCCTCGATGAACCGCCGCGTGAGCGGGCCCATGCCGCCGAGCGTGGGACCGGGCTCGCGCTGCTGGCGGCCCTTCGTGACGGCGAGGAGGAGCTGGAGGAAGAAGAACTCCTCGAACTTGAGGCGGCGGATCGCGCGGCCCAGCTCGGCTCGGGACTTCGGGAAGTGGACGGCGCGGAGCGCGACGTTCCCGTCCATCAGCTCGTGCTGCTGGCGGACGCTCTCGGGGAGGACTTCCGGGATCGCGAGGCCGTGCTCGCGGATGAGGCCGTAGATCAGCCGCCGGAACGCGCGGCTCGTCAGACCGACTTTCTCCAGCGCCGCGCCACCGGGGTAGAGCGGGATGATGCGGCCCGTGTCCAGCGCCGCCTTCGTGTCGTCCAGCTTGTCGAAGTCCGGGTGCGCCATCGAGAACTGGCTGCCGTACTTCTCCACCTTGCCGTGGAGCGCCAGCTTGTCGCCGTTGCGGAACTGCCGCCCGATGTAGTGGCCGCCGCGGAACCAGACGGCCTTCATCGTGCCGCCGCTCTCGTCCGTGATGCGGAGCTCGAAGCGGGTCTTGCGCCCCTGGCCCACCTGGCTCTTGCCCGTGACCTCGCCCACGACCGTCACTTTGTCGATGCCGCCCTCCACGAGCTGGCGGATGGGCGTGACGGTGCTCCGGTCCAGGTAGCGGCGCGGGTAGTAGCGCAGCAAGTCGCGGAAGGTGTGGATGCCGGCTNNNCCCACGCCGGGGAGGAACTGGATGTCGGAGTCGAGGACGTTCGGGGCGGGAGCGACGTCGGCCATGCCGGAAGCTACTGGCTCCGCCGCGACGGGTCCCGCGTCACCCCCGCTGGCGGTCCGCGTCAACGAGAGCGGGGCGGCCCACCGGACCGCCCCGCGCAGAAGGGGAAGCGCCGCCCGAGAGCAGCCGCCAGCCGGGCGGGCTCAGCCGCCGCGCCGCCGGTCGAAGCGCTCCTGCTGGTCTGTGCCCGGCGGCACCATGAACGGGTCCGGCGGGAGGTCCACCATCCGGAGCACAGGGTAGTCCGGGCGGCGGATGAACGGCTCGGGCATGTCGGAGATGTCGTGCCCGATGATGAGGACGACGGTGCCCTGGTCGTGGATCGTCGCGCCGACGGACGAGATCTCGTCGCCGCCGGTCTTCTCCCAGGTGTCGGTCCAGGTGTAGAGCCACTTCGCGTCCGGCTCCAGCAGGCGGATGCAGCCGTGCGAGGCAGGGCCGGCCGTGGGCAGCGCGTACTGGTGCATGTGGATGCCGCGCTGCTCGTGGAGGTTCATCACCCAGTACATCTCCCAGAGCTCGGCGTTGGGGTCGTTGGAGCCGTAGCCGGGGCTCAGCGTGCTCACGCGGTACTCCTGCTTCCAGTTGACGTTGAAGCGGCCCGAGGGCGTCCGTGCGCTCTCGGCGCCGGTGTTGATCAGGCCCCACCGCTGGAGCTCGCCGTAGCGGTACGCGCCCCACGCCTGGATGCTCTTGTCCAGGATCACGATCTTCTCCATCTCGCGCGCGCCGGGGTAGTAGCGCGGGAATGGCGAGTACGCCCGGAAGTCCAGGTCGAAGGCGTTGGGCACGACGAGCGTGTCGCCGGGGCGGAGGTCCTCCAGGTCGTTCCGGTTGAGGAGCCAGAGCAGCGGCTTGACCACGTCACGGTCCCCGAACTCGCGGTAGAGCGCGAGGCGGGCCTCCAGCCGGTTCTGGCCCTCGGGCACCACGTGGTAGCGGTAGTACGCGCGCGGCACGTCGCGGACGCTCTCCGCGGTCCGCCGCTCCATCGTGTCGATGAGCCAGGCTTGCGAGAAGTAGGCCGTGGACGCGTCTTGCCGGAGGTCCTGCGAGATGAGGCCGTCGGCGTTGCGATCCGCGTCGCTCTGGGCGTGTGCGGAGGGCGCGAGGGCGAGGAGCGCGAGGGCGAAGAAGAGCGCGAGACGAGGCATCGCGGGGTGTCTGGGAACGTGTAGGGGAGTATACAGCGGCGGGTTACGGGCAGGTCCCGCCGGGTCGTGTGGAACGCGCGAGGTTGCCGCTTGACTGCGTAGGCGCGGGGATTTTGTCCGCGGCCTCGCGCCCTTCCGGCCGGACGCGCCCGGTAGCTTCTGGGCCCGTCGCCCCTGTGCCCGTGCCGTCCGCCGCAGCCCTCGCCCCCGGAGTCCTCGCCGCCCAGCGCCGTGCCATCGCGCGGGCGCTCACCGCCGTGGAGAACGGGCTGCCCGGCGCGGCGGACCTGGTGGACGCGCTCTACCCGAGCACGGGGCGGGCGTGGCGCATCGGGATCACGGGGCCGCCGGGGGCGGGGAAGTCCACGCTGACCAACCGGCTCGTGGGCGCCTTCCGCGAGGCCGGGAAGACCGTGGCGGTCGTGGCCGTGGACCCGTCCAGCCCGTTCACGGGCGGCGCGATCCTGGGCGACCGCGTCCGGCTGGCGGACCGCGTGGACGACGACGGCGTGTTCGTGCGGAGCCTCGCGGCGCGGGGCGCGCTCGGCGGGCTGGCGGAGGCCGCCGAGGCCGCCTGCGACGTGCTGGACGCCGCTGGGTTCGACGTGGTCCTGTTGGAGACCGTCGGCGTGGGGCAGGGGGAGATCGACGTGGCGGAGGCGGCGGATACGGTGCTCGTGGTGCTGGTGCCCGCCTCGGGTGATGCGGTGCAGGCGATGAAGGCGGGGCTCATGGAGGTGGCGGACGTGTTCTGCGTCAACAAGGCGGACCACCCCGAGGCCTCGGCCATCGTCCGCGCGCTGCGCCAGATGCTCCACCTCCGTGGCGGCGACGCACCCGCGCCGGTCGTGGTCAAGACCTCCGCGCTCAACGGCGACGGCGTCGCCGGCCTCGTGGACGCGCTCGGCGCGCACCGCCAGCGGCTGGCGGCAGACTGGGAGGGCACGCGGGCGGAGCGGCTCCGGCGCCGCGTGCGGCGGCTCGTGGAGGCCGCGTGGCGCCGGGCCTTCTGGACGTCGGAGCGCCGCGAGGGACTGACGCGGGCGCTCGAGGAGGTGGACGGGGAGGAGCGGGCGCCGCACGCGCTCGCGGCCCGGGTCCTGGGGGCGGAATAGGGCCGTTCTGCGCACCGGGCGCCGGAGCGGGTGTTACCGCATGGTATCTTCGCCCGGCCTCATCGGAGGCGTCCCTTTCCACCCACCACCTCCCTTTGATGGCGAAAGACCCCGGTAACGAACTCCAAGACCCCCGAGCTGGCGGCTCCGTCGTCGGTGCAGGCGGCGAGGCGGCGGCGCTCGCGGGCGGCGAGCAGTGGTTCGGGCACCCGCGTGGGCTGTCCACCCTCTTCTTCACCGAGATGTGGGAGCGGTTCTCGTACTACGGGATGCGCGCCCTCCTCGTCCTGTTCATGACGGCGCCCCTGGCGGCGGAGAACGCGGGCTTCGGCTTCGCGGACGGACAGGCGACGGCCATCTACGGGCTGTACACCTTCTTCGTGTACGTCCTCTCGCTCCCCGGTGGCTGGGTGGCGGACAACCTCTGGGGCGGCAAGAAGGCCGTCTTCGTGGGCGGCTGCATCATCGCGGCGGGTCACTTCACGATGGCGGGCCCCCTCGTGGGCCTGCCGGAGATGCCGACGTTCTTTCTCGGCCTCATCCTCGTGGTGATCGGCACGGGCCTGCTCAAACCGAACGTCTCCGCCATCGTGGGAGACCTGTACCCGGAGGGCGGCGCCCGGCGCGATGCCGGGTTCTCCATCTTCTACATGGGCATCAACATCGGCGCGGTGCTCGGCCCGTTCCTCTGTGGCTACATCGGAGAAGGCTTCGCGTTCGGCGACTTCTCCTACGCGGGGAACTGGCACTGGGGCTTCTCGCTGGCCGGCATCGGGATGGCGCTGGGGCTCATCCAGTACAAGCTCGGTGAGCGGCACCTCCTCGGCGCCGGGCAACTGGAGACCGAGCAGCCGATGGAGTCCGTCCGGTCCTCGGAGAAGAAATTCTACGGCATCGCGGCGGCCTTCACGGCGCTCTGTGCGCTGTTCGGCTACCTCATGTACTCCGGCACCATCGGGCTCACGCTCGAAGGGCTGGCGGGCAGCCTCGGCGTGGTCGTGGTGCTGCTGGCGCTCGGGTACTTCGCGTACGTGATCGGGTTTGGCGGTCACACGACGGAGGAGAAGAAGAAGCTGGGCGTGATCCTCTGGCTGTTCATCCTCGCGGCGCTCTTCTGGAGCGGGTTCGAGCAGGCGGGCTCCTCGCTCAACCTCGTCGCGCGGGATCTGGTGGACCGCGAGATCTTCGGCGCCATCATCCCGGCCTCGACGCTCCAGCTCATCAACCCGCTGTTCATCATCATCTTCGCGCCCATCTTCGGGAGCCTGTGGGTGTGGCTGGCGCGGCGGAACGCGAACCCGAGCATCCCGGTCAAGTTTGGCCTGGGTCTCCTCGGGCTCTCGGCGGGCTTCTTCGTCATCTCGTGGGGCGCCGCCAACTCCACGGACGGCGCACTGATCTCGGCCAACTGGCTGATCGTGACGTACTTCCTGCACACGGTCGGCGAGCTCTGCCTAAGCCCGGTCGGCCTGAGCTCCATGACCAAGCTGGCGCCGCGCTCCCGCGTGAGCCAGATGATGGGCATCTGGTTCGTGGCAGCGGCGCTCGGCAACCTCTTCGCGGGCCTCATGGCGGGCCGGATCGAGAACCTCCCGGCAGCGGACCTCTTCTCGTTCGTCGCGATGCTCGTCGGCGGCGGCGGCGTGGTCGCGCTGCTCGCGAGCCCGTTCGTGAAGCGGCTCATGGGCGACGTGGAGTAGCCCCGGCCGGGCGCTCGCGCCCGTAGCTTTCCGCTCCGTTCTCTGCGCCCCGCTGGCCACGACCGCCAGCGGGGCGCGTGCTTGATCCCCGCACGCTCCCATGACCGACGTTCACGTCTCCGTCCTGCCCCACGCCGAGGGGCTCCCCCTCCCCGAGCCGTCCACGGACGGCAGCGCCGGCCTCGACCTCCGCGCCGCCGTGCCCGAGGACGAGCCGGTCACGCTCGCGCCCGGCGCCTTCGCGCTCGTGCCGACGGGGCTGTGCCTCGCGCTACCGCCGGGGACCGAGGGGCAGGTCCGCCCCCGCTCCGGGCTGGCGGCCAAGTTTGGCGTGACCGTGCTCAACTCGCCGGGCACCGTGGACGCGGACTACCGCGGCGAGGTCAAGGTGATCCTGATCAACCACGGCGCGGAGCCGTTCGAGGTGACGCGCGGCGAGCGGATCGCGCAGATGGTGGTGGCCCGCTACGAGACGGTCCGGTTCGTCGCCGTGGACTCGCTGGACGAGACGGCGCGAGGCGCGGGCGGCTTCGGGTCCACCGGCACGGCGTAGCGATGGCGCTCGTCTTCATCCACGAGGGGTACTCGGAGTACCTGGAGTTCACGCTCCGGCAGGCGCACGCCGCCTCCCCGGCGAGCGAGATCGTGCTTCTCGGCAACGCGGAGAACGACCGCTTCCCGTTCGTGACCCACGTGGACATCGGGGCGCCGCACTACGCGGAGGCTGCCGAGGAGGCCACGCGCGTCTACCGCCACATGGCCACCAACCCGAAGGCCGTCGCGCTCCGGTGGCTGCAGCGGTGGTTCTGGCTGCGGACGTTCTTCCACGAGGCCGGGCTCGACGATGCCTGGGTGCTGGACTCCGACGTCCTGCTCTTCGCGGGCGAACAGGAACTCCGAGCGCGCTACTCCGAGGGCCAGCCCCTCGCCCTCGCGATCCCGCAGCCGCAGGAGCCGCTGATCTGGGCCGCCGGTCCGCACGCGTCGTACTGGACGCGCGAGACCGTAGAGGACTTCTGCCGCTTCGCCGAGCGCTCGTACACGGAGCCCGCCGGCCTCGCGCGGTACGAGGACAAGTGGGCGATGCACCAGCGAGAGGGCATCCCCGGCGGCGTCTGCGACATGACCACGCTCTACCTCTTCGCGCAGGAAACGCCGCACGCGAACGTGCTGGAGGTGCAGGAGGGCGCGGCGGTGGAGCACAACCTCAACGTGCCCCACAACGCGCACCCGGACGAGTACGCGATGGACGGCGCCGCGAAGGCGCTCGATTGGCGCGACGGCCAGCCGTGGGGCACGAACCGCCAGACCGGAGAGGCCGTGCGGTTCCTCGCACTCCACCTCCAGGGGCAGGCGAAGGGCCAGATCCCGGCGCTCTACACCGGCCCGGCGTTCGAGAACCAGAAAGCGCTCGGCGATGGCCTCCGGCGCTACTTCGCCGCCCGCGCGCTGGCGGGCCGTGTGAAGGCGACCGCGTGGCGCGCCGTCTCGCGGCTCCGCGGGCGGTAGCCGGCTATCCGTCGAGCAGCGCGAGCCACTGCTGGCGGACGCATTCGGCAGGTGCTCGCGCTGCCGAATGCGTCCGCCAGCCGGCGGCCACGCGCGCGATTCCGTCGGCGATGGAGGCGGGGTCGCTCGCGCGCACGAACGTGCCGGAGACGCCGCGTTCGATCATCTCGGGCAACGACGCGTGCTCGGTCACGACGGCCGGGCAGCCCGCCGCGAGTGCTTCGATGATGGTGAGCGGCTGCGCCTCCGTGGGGTACGTCGTCGGGAGGCAGAACACGTCGGCGGCGAGGTAGTGGGCGCGGGCGGCGGCCCGGTCGCTCACGCCCCCGTGGTGCACGACGCAGTCCGCGACGCGCAGCCGGTCCATCTCGGCGCGGAACACGGCCTCGTCCTCCGGCGACGTCCAGCGCCCCACGAAGTCCGCCCGTACGGCCACGCCCCGCTGGCGGAGCACGCCGACGGCGCGGAGCACGTCGAGGTAGCCCTTCGAGGGGATCATGTGGCTGAAGAACAGGACGCGGATCGGGTCGCCTGAGGCGATGGCGGCGGCGCGCGTCTCGCGCTTCTGCTCCACCTCCGCTCGGGACGGGATCAGGTCGTCGTCGATCGTGTTGGGGACGACGAGCCGCTTCTCGTCCGGCACCCACGGCGCGGCGCGGTCCGCGAGGGTCTGGCTCAGGAACACGACGCCGCTCAGCTGGCGGACGAGCCGGAGCGCGGAGCGGCGCGTGAGCGGGCTCGCGAAGAGATCGCCCCAACCGCCGTGGTGCACGATCCCGTAGGCGCGATGCCCACGGAGTGCGGGCGCCATCGCGAGGGCATCGCGGAGGTGACCGAGCGGGGAGGCGGAGATCCCGGTCCAGAGGACGGTGTGGCCCGGACGCTCCGCCAGCCAGCGGCGGAGCTCGCGGCCGCGACGGAGGAAGTAGAGCGCGGCGTCCGGGCGGAAGCGCACCGAGGCGGGGATGAACGCGCCGTCGCCGGGGTTCAGGTTGAACCGGTCCACCGGGGCGGCGTCCTCCAGGAGGTCCGCCAGCCGTCGCGTGGCGATGGCCTGTCCGTCCAGCGGCGGGGGAAACCGCCCGACGACGGCGAGGGGGGCGCGCATGGTCAGTCCGGGATGGAGTGGAACGCGCCGACGCGCCGAGAGGCCCGGCTCAGCAGGGCGAGGGCGAGCCGCGCGCCGAGCGGCAGCCCCCGGTCCGCGCGAGGCTGCCCGGCAGCCACGGCGGCGGCGAGGCCCGCGCCCCAGGCCTCGGGGCTGTACGCGGCGATGTGCTTCCGCGCGGCCTGTCCCATCGCGAGGCGCCCTGCCTCGGAAAGTGCCGCGGTCTGGCGGAGGCGCTCCGCCAGCGCGTCGAGGTCGGTGGGCGCGAACGTCCAGCCGGTCTCGCCCTCGCGGACGAGGTCGGGCGCGCAGCCGGTGCCGGTGGAGACGAGGGCGGGAAGGCCGGCGGCCATCGCCTCGTTCACCACGAGGCCCCACTGGTCCATGTGTGCGGGGTGGACGAACGCGCTCGCGAGGCCGTAGTAGGCGGGCAGCGCGTCGCGCTGCTGGAAGCCGCAGAACACGACGCCGTCCCCGGCCTGCCGTTCGAGGTCGGCGCGGAGGTCGCCGTCACCCAGCATCAGGAGGCGCCAGGGCGTGCCCTCGGTCCGCTGGCGGTAGCGCTCGTAGGCGGCGAGGAGGCCGTCCAGGTTCTTCCGCGGGATGAACCGGTTGGAGGCGAGGAAGAACGGCGTGTCGTCGTCCAGGCCCGGGAGGTGCCGGGCGGCCTCGGGATGGGCCCGCGCACGGTCGGCGCCAGCGGCGAAGAAGTCGTTGTCCACCACGTCGTAGGGTGTCGCGATGGCGGAGTCGGCGAAGCCCAGCGTGCGGGCATAGGCCCGGTGCGGGCGCCCGCCCACGAACGCGGCGTCGTAGCCCCGCGCGATCTGCCCTTTGACCGCCTCGCGCCAACCCACGCGGGGGGCGTCCACGGCGCGCGTCTCGCTCATCATCACGGCCACGCGGCGGTTGCGCCGGGCCCAGCGGATGGCCGCCCACGACTCCGGCGTGGAGTACGTCATCGCCGCGACCGCCTCCGGCGCGATGCGGTCGAGCGCGTCCATCACGGCCGCCTCGATCTCCTGTGGCGGGACCTCGTCGTACACCCGGCCCGGCAGCGCGACCTCCCAGGCCCAGGGCGTCGTGCCGGTCTCCTGGTTCCACTCGTACGTCGCGTCCCGGCTGGCGACCTCCAGCCCGACGACCTCGACGCCCGGGTGCGCGTGCGCGCCGCCGAGGCGGGCGAGGTGGTACGGCCCGAACCGGGGCCAGATCACGCAGGTCCTCACGAGGGTCGCCGATAGTAGAGTGCAGGCAATGAGGCTACGGGTGAGCCGCGAGTCACGCGGGCCAAGATGGTGCGGAAACCCCTGAGCCCCTCGTGAGCCGAAGTAGCTTGTGCTTCGCTCCGACCATCCGCATCCGGTACCCCGTGGGGTCCGAACCGTCCTCGTCTTCTTCTCGGCTCAGCGTTGCGCGCAACCTCACGTGGTTGGGAGTGTCGAGCGTGCTCGTCAAGCCGCTGTGGCTCGCGTTCATGGTAGCGGCTGCTCCCCGGTGGCTCGGCGTGGAGGAGTACGGCGTAATGCAGTCGTCGCTTGCGCTCGCGGGACTGGCGCTCGCATTCTCCGACCTCGGAACGACGAACTACTCCCTCCGGGAGGCCACGCGCGAGGGGACAGAGCAGCAGAGGCTGCTCGCCAACGTGCTCACGGTCCGCGGGTTGACCCTGCTGGTGAGCGGAGGGATCGGCCTCGCGGTTTCGTACTGGCTGGACTATCCGTTAGGCGTGGTGGTGGCCGCACTCGCCTACGTGGCCGCTCAGCACATCACGACGTTCGGGCGGGTGTTCTTCCGGGCCGCGGAGAATCTTCGCCACGAGGCGGTCTCGACGGTCCTCGAACGCCTACTGGTGGTCGGGTTCGGCGGGCTGCTCCTCTTGTGGGCAGGCACCGCCAGCGGGACGCTCGCGGCCATGGCCATGGCGATGGGGCTCGTCGCCGTCGCGCAGCTTGTGTGGATCGGGCGCCGGCACGTCCCGTTCCGCCCCGATCTGTTGGACTCCCGGTACGCGTGGCGCACGCTCCGGCTGGCGCTCCCGCTGGGCGCGGCCGACGTGCTGCTCGCGGTGTACTTCCGGACGGACCAGGTCATGGTGGAAGCCATGCTCGGCGACGCCGCGGCCGGGCTCTACGGGCAAGCCTTCCGGCTTCTCGAAGCGTTGAGCCTCATCCCGACGATCGTCGTGCAGGGCGTGCTCTTCGCCCGCCTGTCTCGGCTGGAGGCGGAATCCCGAGTGGATGAGTTTCGCCGCGTGATGCGGAACGGGTCGCTTGCGCTCGCGGCCGTGGGCATCGCGGTCGCTGCGACGCTGTGGTTCGGGGCCGAGCCGCTAATTCGTCTGCTGACCGGTGGAGATGAGTTCGCGGCCTCGGCAGATGCGCTCCGGGTACTCGTATGGACGTTCCCGTTCACCTGCCTCAAGGACCTCCTGTTCGTCTCGTTTATCGCCCGACGGCTCCATCGCGTACCCATCCTCGTGTTCGGTGCCTCGGCGGTGGCGAACGTGAGCTTCAACGCGCTCGCGATCCCCGCCTTCGGAATCGCGGGTGCCGCCGCTGTCACTGTGTGCACGGAGGTCGCGATCGTCGTGGCCTATCTCGTGTACAGCCGTACCCTCCGCTCTCGCCCATGACCCCGCCTCTCCGCATCCTCACCGTGGCGCCGAATCTGGGGCCGGGCGGGACGCAACGCGTCGCGCAGAACTACGCCATTGGGTACGCGGAGGCGGGGCACGCGTCTGCCGTCCTGGGCTATGGCGGGGGCGGACCTCGGGCGGAGAGCCTTCGGCGCGCGGGGCTGGAGGTGTTCGCGGAAGCCGAGGACGCGGTAGACGCCGCTGCCGAATGGCATCCGACTGTTGTACACGTCCACCGGGGAGGCGACCCGTTCGCCCCCATCACGCCCGTCCTCGACCGCCTGGCGGCTGTTGAGCCGCGGCCCACGTTTATCGAGACGAGCGTGTTCGCGCGAGCGGACGACACCGCGACGGGCCGGCTGTTCGACCTCCACCTCCAGCTCACGCGGTGGTGCATGTGGAAGTGGCGGAAGTGGTCGCGGTCCATTCGGCCAGAGCCGGTCGGGGTGGTGATGCCCTATGCCATCGATCCGACGTCTTTGATCCCAAGGCGGCCGTGGCGTTCCGGTCCGCGCACGAGATCCCGGCGTCGGCAATCGTCTACGGCCGGATCGGTCAGCCCGACGAGGCGAAGTGGATGCCGGAACTGGTGGACTCCTTCCGGTCGGTCGCGGAGCACCACGAAGATGCCTATCTGCTGGTCGTGGGCCCGTCTCCGAGCGTCCGCCAGCGCATCGAGAGCCTGCCGCCGAGCGCCGCGGCTCGCGTGCGCATCGTGGACTTCCTCCACGGGGACGACGCACTCCGAGCGGCCTACTCCGCAATGGACGTGTTCGTGCTGGCGGCTCGGATCGGCGAGAGCTTCGGGATGGTGCTCGCCGAAGCCATGCTGTG
>LWDU01000314.1_pt1 | contig 23314 bp, 3 predicted proteins | sample 727161 | NCBI WGS metagenome assembly LWDU01 (sample SAMN04566230, study PRJNA314399) | hydrothermal vent metagenome | isolation source: deep sea hydrothermal plume seawater | place: Mexico: Gulf of California, Guaymas Basin | collected 2004-07-11
CACTGCCATCTTCTTTCGAGTCTCTGGCTCATTATCCACTTGATTGAAGCCTTCCTTCAAGTCTCCAACAGAGATGTACTCATTCCCTGCCACTGTGGACTTAATGTAGTCGGAGTTGGGGATGAGGAAGAACTTCCTCACGGTCACCTTATTCAGTTCCCGATAATCCACTACCATCCTTCTACTGCGTCTGATCGCTTTATACGACGCTGTCTCTTTAGTAGGGAAGGCCGGGAATCCCCATTCCGAACTCCCTTTCTCAAGCTGTCCTCTCTTGACATCCTCCGCTATCGCTTTCTCAATCCACTCCGTATCCGGACGGTTCAACCTGAATAACCTGCCTCTGATGGGCGGGCCACGAGTAATCAGGCGGTGTTTAAACCCTTTCACAGTCGTCCGCGGCGAATCTGGCAGCCACATGCACCCAGAACCCCGGCCCACTGCCCATCTGATCACGTCCAGGTCGAACTCTGTGAGATGCTTGTAACGGTCCATGTCAGGCGTGGGGCCTACCCCCACTGCTTCTCTGCAACGGGCTCGGTACTCTTCCGTCTGACGAGGATTGCCTTCAACCACTTGACCCCTCAGGCTCAAGTAACGGCTCCTGTCTAAGGTAGGTCCCGAATAGTCCCCATCCTTCAGCTTCTGCATCCATGCATCAGCTGCAGCTTTTCTCCTTCTAAAGTCCACCTTGGATGCAGGGGTTGCTGCTCTGAGCTTGTCCGCATACGCGGGATTCAGTACTTCAGCTTTCTTGTCACCCTGCCCCAGGTCACCTTCTCTCTCTTTTCGCTTCATCGTCTCTCTCTGACTAAACGTGAACGTATTCTGCTTTACCTTGGACGGAAGCTCCTCGGGTCGGGTCTCAGCTGCATCGCCACTAAGACCTGGCCCGGGCCCTCCTGGTAAGGATAAACCTAAGAAAGTCTCAGGACCTGCTATATTGAAGAGTCTCTCGTCCAACAGAATCTTTTCTCTGACTTCGTCTACTCTTCCGAAAAGCTCCTCTATCTTGCGATCCATAACGCCACGCTCGTCACGCAGACACAGGACCCCATCTTCAAGCTCTCGGACACACATTCCTTCTCTCTGACCATCAACTTCCGGGACGGTGAGTAAGTCATTTGCACCAAGCATGGCACCAGCTATGGCTCTCACTCTTTCCCCTTCGTCGATCTTAAAGGTCCATCCTGATTTGCAAAGCGCCGAAGCATCACCTTGTACCATTCTGCCGTCTCGATATAGTTCAATCGCTCGAACTAAGGCTCTGTAAAAGACCACGCTCTTAACAACTTCCTCAGTCGGCTCCGTTCCCACGAGGGCTCCTTCGGCATTGGAACTGCGATACTCCTTAAGGTGTCTCACTATAAACCCCGTCCACACCGTCTTGCAGGTATGGATCTCAACGCTCTCATTATCCTTGTTGTTGTACAAGACGTAGCCCACACTCAATTCCCTCGAAGCGCTACGACGATAGGCTACTACACTGCCTCTGGCGAGTCCCAACCACCCTCTCTTCTTACCAGGCCTCCACCCGGTAGCTTTTACTTCCGGTGGTAGTCCAAGCTCGTTTCTAGTAGTCACCATCTCGCCGATACTGCGTTCTCCTGGGATTTCCTCGAAGTCCAGCAGGCTCCTCTTTGGTCCTGCAAGGATCTGTTCCAAGGGAATGTTGGCTCCTCCATCAACCCACTGACCCGTCGCCGGATCCTTCAGTTTCACACTACTAAAGGTCTCCTGTCTCACGACTACGTACGGGCCCGCACTGGGCTCTCCCAAGAGGTGTTTCGGCGGCCTAGCCTTGCTCGGCATCTTTCTGAAGACTATCTCTCCTGGCCTCAAATTGCGTAAGTGTCGGTGCTGATTCACTAACACTTCTTGCTTTGCCAGAATTGCCTCCTTGTGCCTCTGCAGGATTCCCGCCATCTCTCTGAAATTGCTAAACAATCTCGCTGCTACTTCCGTCTGTGCTGTCCCTCTCGGGACCATGAAAGGCGCCAATGTGACATCTGGTTCCTGGAGCAATGAATATCCCGTCTGCATTTCGTGAGCCGAGAATCCACACTCGCCGATCTCTGTGTCCATCAGATACTCCACTACGGGTGCTAGCAAGTCCCATTCCTGGGGAAAGGCTGCACAGATCTTGTGAATCAAAATGAGCCACTGCTGCATTATCGAGATATGCTTACGCTCCCCCGGACCTTGATGTCTAGGAGTGAAAGCAGCTCCTAGAAACTGCTTAGCATTGCACAGCGTAGCAAACTCTTCCATCACTGCTGAGGTCATCTCTGGTCCTCTATCTGTCCGTATCACATTCGGAATCCTTCTAGCTCTCATGCAACACGCTACCACGGCCACTAAGAAGTTAGCCTTAGTAAGACTCTTGAAGGGCTCTACCTTCGGAACTCCCAACATAGTGCAGTGGTAGCTCGCCGTGTAGCTGTTTCCCTCCGCACTCGTCGTGAAGGGTCCTTGACAGTCCAAGATGACATCCGCCCAAGGCAGTTTCGCTATCTCTGGAACGGACGCTAACACACTCCTCATCGGTGCCATCTGACCTACCGAACGGTACTGCTGGCAGACTGCACACATGTTCACCCAAATCGTGAAATCTTTATGCATGTCTTTCCAAAACGCGATCCTCTTCAAGGTCTGCCACGTTGGTCCTGAAGGTCTATGAGGATCCAGGAAGGTACAATGAGCCGTCTCGAACGCCCATCGCCTCCATGTCTTTCCTTTATCATCACCTTCATGCATCTCTCCTCTGGGCATCACAGGCACCCAAATAAACGACCGCGTCACTGCGACCTTCCTTTCCAAAATCCCATCCACTGGGTGTAGCCTGTAATCTCGGGCTTGCTCTTCCGCCGCTTTCACAGAGTCTTTTGCCGTCGCTCTCAACAGACGTGACAGAGCTTCCAATACTGTCCTCAGCTCAAGACAAAGTCCTTGGGCCAACTTCAGCTTAGGTCGGAACTCCTGCACTACTGTTTCCATAATCTCCGGCAGTGCTGAATCCGGCCCCGAGGTACTCTCCGCCCATTTGCTCTTCAGAGTAGCCACCAACGCTTCCTTCACGCTGTGCAGCTGCTCAACTCTTTTCCATGCTAACGGTCCCACATCGGCCATCTGATATGGTTCCGCCACTGCTCTACCTGTTTCAGCTGTGCCTACTCCGCGTCTCCACTCACGTTGTGTAGAGTAAGGGGTATAGGTGATAGCGTCCACTTGGTCGATCGGAACTGGTTCTCGCTGATTCACTTGCACTTTGAATTCTGCTCTCCATTCCATCACTTTCTGTGGATCTTTATCTCCTTTGCTCCTGAAATCGATATACCAGTCCTCAACCGAACGGTATCCGTGCAGACTGGCCTCTTCCTCTGTTGGCCATCTTACTGCCGGGAAAGGAGCTCCTCCTAAGTCAGACTTTATCCGACTCTTGAGACTGCCTGTCTTAGCTCCAACTTCAGCTTCATGCCAAAACGGCTTCTCACTGTTTTCCGCCTTCTCCAACTCCTTCTCGGTTTTACACACTGGGCACTGTTGCCCAGCTCCCGGCTTGGTCGACGGAACGCAAGTTAGGTGCATGAGCAATCCACAAGCTGGATTGGGGCATCTTCCCAAGACCCCTTTTTTGTAGCACACGCAACATACTCCTTGCACTGTTCTCTCATCTGTCTCAAAGTATATCGGAGGCGGGCGCTTGGCTTCATCCAAGAATCCTTCCGGGAGCGACCCTACCTCTGCAGGGCAGCCCAAGAACTCACTCAGTTGTTCTCCGAAGTTGGGGGTGAGGTATCCTGATGACATGAAGATCGCTCTTCTGTTATTCCTCGGCTGGTTCCACGCCATGTTAGGGAACGCGGCTCTCAGCAGCTCAAAGGACAGCGTCTTCACGTTGTTACTCGTTGGGAGAATAGTCGGATCAATAACTAGCAAACTGGTAACTCCTGCCCAAGCTTGCCTGAACGTCAGCATTTGCTGCTGCGTCACGGCTCTGTCCCGACACGCTCTCTCCAAGATCACCGGGAAGGAGGACATGGCTACTACCACAGCACCTTGCCCCAACCCGACGATCACTCTCGGCCTCACTCTCTCCATCTCTGATAAGAACACGATGAGCCCTCCACACAATTGACTCTTTAACTTCACTACTCTTTTCTCGTGCGTATGGGCATCTGGTTTCAACCAATACCCTTTGCTCTCCAAGTCGTCGGTATGATAGGGCGGCGTAGCAATATGTTGCTCGATCTCCACTCCATATTCATCCTCCAACTTTCTTTTCCATAGCTCTGCCTTTTGTGCTACCATTACATCCAGGGCGAAAGGCCCCACGAACAAGGAAATCACTTTTGGCTTTGGCAATTGCGCTTCCACCGTCGCTTCATCCAAAGGCTTCGGCTTTCTGCTTGCCATAATCGCAGCTACTGCACCAACAGTCTGCATCTCTTGCCGGGCAACGGCTGCATCGCCACCATTGCCTGGCAAGGACGCAACTTTCCAGGTATGTGGTTTGTCAGACATCGGTCCTCGCAACGCCTCTTGCCACTCGTTATACTTACGCAGCTTTTCTGCATTACTCTTACGCACTTTTTCTGTTTCAGCCGCTTCCGCTTCTTCCTTCGCTCGGAATTTACGAAAGAACTCTTCTTTGCTAAGAGCTGCCTCTCTCAACTCGGGCGTCCAGTGTGGACTCCCTTTGGCCGAAGCTTCAGCAGCCTTTGGGGTCTTGCCCTTGCCTTTACCTTTCTCTCGGCCTTTAGACAAGTTTTTATCCCCTCCCTCGAGCCCTTTATCCCCCCTTGCAGGGTGATTATACTTTTGGGCTTGGGCACCTTGCTCATACTCTAATGACACTGCGAGTCCTTGGGCATGAGGGAGTGCTTTCAACTTCTCTTCTGGCACTTTATCCATAGTAAGTGCCTCCGGCTCTTCATCATCAGCACATCCTTCTTTAATGGCGTCACAAATGCCTTTGATCCTGGCTCTGTAACCATCCCATTCTGAACTTTTCGCAAGGATAAGTAGATCTCTCCCTTCCACATTCCTGCTCAGTCCATCTGGACCTTTGTGCTGAGAACTGGCTCCAGGTCGGTGAATCAGCAAGCTTCCTCCTTCCACAATCTCCTGATACCACCTGTAGTGCTTTGGATCAATGCGATGCAAGTCCAACGACTCCAATCTAGCCAAGTTGGCATGGTCCGTGTGCGTAACATTCGGAATCCGTCCCAACTGCTTATTCTTATCTCTTCTAGTCAACAGCAGCCCCCATAGCTCTTGCTCGAATGAATGCCAATGCATCTGGTGATCCGCCAGATGAGCTGTGGTATACAAGAGCGCAAGCAATTTGCCGTTTTCTTTGTCGCACTGACCTACAATTCCTCCTACTGCATATCCTGAAGTATCAGCTCCCAATTCATAAGGCCTCCCTGCTGGCGGCTTGCCTTGCAACCAAGCATGAGCAGCTTCCAGCGCAGCGGCCTCATCTGGCACGCACAGCTTATGATGTTCCAACACCAAGTCCTTGAGCTTATCCATAGCTTCAACTTGCTTTTCGTTCGGAGGGAAAACCGCCCCTGGTCTCAACAGAGCTCTCAAGGGTTCCGCAATGCGAGCATACTCTGGTCCACAATGCGGTCTCACATAGTTCACCGTTCCCAGAAACTCCTGGAGCTGTTTCAGCGTGTAAACTGGTGGCCATTTCTTAATGGCTCTTACTATCGCTGGATTCGGTGATCGGCCTGCTCGCCCCACGATCTCCCCAACAAGCTTGGCTTCAAATTGAGCCAAGTCAAACTTCGCAATACCAAAGCTCATAGCAAAGGCTGTGGCAGTGTCGAAGGCTGTCACGAGTGAGATCATGTGGTTCAGCAAAAGCGGGTCTATTTTGGGCCACCAAAGGCCCCACAACCTTCGCAACTCATCATAATACTCATCGGGCGGCAAGACACAATGATGCAACTCTGCTATCGTCTCTTCATCTTGTATCAAGTGCATCACGCTTTCCTCTCCTATCACAGGATCATCTTGTGAAATGACTTTCGCGGACTCGTTATCCCCCAGATCATAGGGATGAACTCCTGGGTCCAGTGGCAACCCCACTGCTGTATCACGGCAGTCGTGCGGCCCCAAACCCAATCCAAGATCTCCTCTATAACCTATCGCGCTCACAGATTCTCCCGGATTCGCTTTTCTCGACCTTGCCCAAAGTTCCGCAACTGAGGGCTGTTTCTGCATGAATCCACTCCGAAGAGCCCAAGGAATCAGCAGCAAGGCTACCACCACACAGTGAAAGGAGTTGCCAATAAAGCTGATCCTCCTTCCTTCATTAAAAGTCCTCGTATGACCCGGGCGGATGCCATGCAACCTTTCCCGTTCATCTGCATTCGGTGGTCTCTCTTCTCCTTCCTTCGTAACAACACCAAGCTCCTTTTTGAAGTGGTACGGCGCCATGGCAAAACGACTCTCCGTCCATTTCTGTAGTGTCTGCTCATCACAATCCTCGATACCGGCGGGTTCAGGAGGAGGTCTAGTTCGTTCGATCCACCTCACTGCTGTCGGGAACTGCATCCCTGCTTCTCCGCACGGCTTGACTCCTGGGTCCAAACATAGTTCCCCCAGACTCCAATCCCTGGATTTGGCAAATATCTGGGTATAGCCTTTTTTCTCGTTCTTGAACTCGAGCCCCAGGGCTATAGTTTCTGGACACTCTACGCGCCAGCTTGTCCAATAAAGCCTCGGTCGCCTCACTGGACCTATCTCTTTAGCATCGAACCAATACGGCTCCCCTGAATGAACGCGAGAAACTCGTTCCGTGATGCCCGATCTGTCTGTGGACGTCATGGACGCTACGTTCTCCATCATATCATCCCATTTCACATGAGGAGCCACTCGTTTAAGTTGAATCACCAGATTCACATAATGGTCAATACAATCAGCTCTAGGGTCAGCAAATCCCTTTCTGTTCTTGTCGAGTCCTGAAAAGGGTTGGCAGGGAGGACCTCCCGTAACAAGCCCCACTCTCAAAGAGGGAACCTGCTCCAGTATCTTTTTCCACTGCTCATCCTCGACCTCCTCGACTTTTCCCAACGTGATCACTTCTGGCCAACCTCGAACTACAACAATGACACAATCCTCATCTGTCTCCAAGGAAACAAACAAGGCTGGTTGTATCTCCAGCAGCTCAAAGGCTCTACGTCCTCCTCCAATTCCATCGAAAGCGGAAACGTACGCCAGAGTTTTGGTGGGGTCTTCCTCAACGACAGGTAGATCCTTCATCGCGCAAATCTTCTCATATTCGCTCGAATATTCATCCGGCCTTTGCCTATCATACCTGCCCTCCGAATGCCGCAACAAACAACAGGCTCCGCAAGTGCGAACGGCTTCCGTGCAACACCCACATCCCACCATAGCTTCCTCAGCATGACAAACTGCGCAAAGGTCCGCGTCTACTACACGAACTTTATCTTCTTCAATGCACAATTCATCCACCGTTGGGATCTTTGCTTTTCTGTCTCCATATCCTCTTGCAGCTGTTCCTAGGAGGGTGCCAGCCGCTTCGCAACCAACCCTCGGCTCTTCCTTCTCGACGACAGGGAACATAGAAGCGCTCACTGCATTGCGGTGACCGCTCTGATCCTTGCCATCCTTTCTATCGAAGGTGAATACAGTCTGCCCAACCCACGGTCGACTCTTTACCCACACCGGAAGCTCTGCTCCTTCTGGGTTCCATTCAACTTCACCGTTCTCATAGGTCAAAGTCGTAGTCCGACCGGAGATCTTCTTTTCCTTCCACTCCTCAGGCAATTCTCCCACTGTGCATGCCGCAAAACGCGGAACATAGTGTATAGCCACTACTATGCTTTGGTCAGGGCGAGGACTCAGCACTTCTCTTACTGTGTCTTTTCCTCCTCCGAGCCAATCAATAACACTATGGAATTCTCGCCTTCGGTGCTGAATCGCTGCACACGAATCCAACGTAGGAACTTCCTCTTCACTCGTACCAATCACTAACGGTTTACCTTCTGTTAGCGTGACTGGCAGTGCCGACTCATTCTCCACCACCACACTCATTCTTTCCTTGAACTCGAACGAACCTGGGAAAACCACTAGCCCATCCGGCGCTTCAGGGTGTGTCGAGAGTTCATGAGCGGTACTCTTTTCCTTATTCCAGCAAAACGGAATCCAATCCTATGGGCTCCATCATCCCTTCCGGAATTTCATCAGCAGCTAACGCCGCAGCTCTGAACTGGCGAGCTGCATCCACTCCAATGAAGTTAACTGAATCTCCCGTCACTTCGTCAACGCACATCATTTGTCCGTGGGACTCAGCGTAACGAGTAACAGCCGAGTGGTACGCAGCCTTTCTCTGATCATCCAGCCTGGGAATCGTCACCCCCAAGGCAGTGTAATGATGACCATCGGTCCGGTTTACCCAGCCGAGACCTTCTCCTCCTGGCACTGTAGGATGATCCAGCGAGGGATATCCCAGCACTCCTCCTACGACTGCGCAGGTGCCTGCCTTGAAAATCTTGAAGTAGATATCCTTGGTGGGCCCTCTCGTACAGCCATCAGGAATGAACTCGCACCGAAGCACGATCGCGAATTCCACTGGCATGACTCCCGTTTTCTCTGCTCCTCTCAACACTGCTGGATTCTTGTATCGATACAACTGCACTATAGGATAATTGTAGTCGGTCTTCGTTATCTTCTCCTCCGCCAACATCCTCTGCGTGTGATTCAAAATCAACACCACTTGCTCTTCAGTCATGCAGGAACAAGTCGCTCCTGTATCGTTAAGAATCGGCACACACAGGCGTCCCATATGGAATCGCGTCATGGCCGAGTATCCCACAGGCCTCTGATGCAACCTATCAAGAAAGTTCTGATCCTTCTCACCTTCGTCGGCTATCAAATCTGCCAAACGCGTGATACTGGAAAACTCTGGGTTAAGCAGCATCATCTTATCCGCCAGCTCCGCAAAACTCGTATCAGACTTTTGTAGCTCCTCTGCTTCCAAGCGACAAGCTGCTTCCACCTGATAGCAACACTCTGCATCTGTTTCAGTAAACCCAAAGTAGTCCCCGATTTCCATCGTACCTGGAACTCTTGCAACTTTACTGCCGTGGTGACTGAACTGATCAGACATACTCCGGACCTCCTCTGAGATCATCCAGTTATTGTCAGCTCCTCCAGCTGCCAAACCAGTCTTCGCCTTCGCTAAGGCTTTGGCTTTGGCCTTTGCCGAAATCGGTGCGTCTACCACTTTAAGAGTCTCATTTCTCGGAACATTGCACTTGTAGCACGTATCTCTGGAAGCATACTGCCCCACTGTGCCACAATTCTTACAAGTCCAATCTCCTTCTCGCGGGACATAGCCTTTTGTTCCTCCTCCTTTTCCGCCTTCTCCTTTGTTCCCGCTTTTACTGTGGTCTTTTCCGCGGCCTTTGCCTCCAGCTTTGCCGCCTCCACCTCTTCCCCCTGCTGTAGCCGCATTGGCCATTTGCTTTGCTTTATACCTCGATCTGAGGTCCTTCAGCTCCGCTGCAGAGTGGTAATTCTTGCATTCTCCATGCTGGACAAAATACTTACAAGTAGGTCCTCCTGGACACGCTGCTCCATACTTCCCTGCCGCTGGTTCTGCTTTAGCCTTTGGCGTGGCCGGAGTAGTGGGCGGACCTTTCTTTTTATCTTTGCCGCCTCCTTTACCTTTATCGCCGTTCTGCTTTGCATAATCCTGCGCTGCCATGAGATGGTGCTTTTGCGCATGACCAGGTTGTTTGCACATGGCGCAAACAGCTCCTCCTTCTTGGAACTTCTTCCTCCAGAAGTCTCCATCGGAACCTCCGCTCGCACCAAATCTGGTGTCGGCTGCTCGCTGAGGACACACACTGGAATAGTGACTGCTTTCAGACAGACAGTACTCACATACTATCCCTGGCTGAGCACCACCACTCCCTTTACCGCCTCCTCCCGCAGAAAGTCTGGGGATGGAGGCTCCTCCGGCATCAATCGCCATGAAACTGTCGGATCCTGCGTGCCCTGCAGCATAGATGTCCGCTCTTTCTTCCAGACAAAGACTGCACGCCATCGCTACCTCTTTATATGTCGCTTGGTTTCTCGTTGGCTTATCAGGCCCATCGATCTTCCATTCTTTCGACATAACTTTGATCCTCAACTCCGTGTTCAGTTTTGTGAGGTAGTGTCGGTAGAGCGTCTCCACCGTGGGCATATCCATGCCACTCTCCTCCATATCCTGCAACAACGTGTCAAAGGCCGCTCTGAAGTCTGCATGGGTAAGTCCTCCTTGCTCCATCTTTGCAAACTGTTTATCCAACCGAATCCTCTTTTGCATAATCGTCTCGTAGATATAAGTGCGCAACTCTATCCTTAACTCCTTAAGAACTGCCGCGGCTTCTTCAGGAAGTCTCTTCAGACGGTTGGCTCTTCTTGTCTCGTTGTTATACACTTTCATTCGCGTGCCTCCTTCTTTGAATCCATGCGAATACATCCACAACTTGTCGATGTCTCTCAACGGTCTGCCTCCATAAGAGTAACACTCTATGGCGCAGTCGAACTCCAGATCGTACCGATCCAGATCGGGGTCATCGTCTCTGATGTGTGGCAAGGGCCTTTTGAAGTCCAACCCGGAAATCGCTTGAAGCTTATCACTCCGGTAAACGCCTCCTCCCTTGTCCTTATCCTCACCATCTCGAATGGCCGTGAACTTATCCACTACCGAGACGAGCGACTCCTTGAACTGCTGCGACATATCCGTCATAGCTCTCACCACGTCCACACTCGACGGGGCTCCTCCTGGAGATCCTTGCCTCTCAATCTCAGGAGAGCTCATCGTCGGCGGTCCAGGTATTCTCTCTCCTCCTAACCCCGGGACCGCTGCATCGCGGCGGTCCGTTGATTGGGGAGTGTTGTGCTGGGACGATTCCCAAAGACTCTTGCACAGCATACGTCCTTGTTGAACTGAGCGCCCACTCAACTTCCCCAAGGCATACACATGTTGCTTAAAGTCTTCCTCTTCTGCAAACTCATCGGCATTGATCTCCACCAACCTTTCCATCGCAAACGTGCGAAGGGATCCTGCATCCGGACCCTGTTTGGGCAGCCATATACCGTATTCCTCTTTGTACTGTCCAAGCATTTGCTCGACTCTCAGAATAAATTCGATACCATTCGTCGTGGCACCTTCCAAAAGATCTAGCTTTATGGCTAGTTCAGCCAGCCTCCCATCCAGCTCTTCCGTGCATTCCGTATGGGTGGCATCATCCTCTTCCCACACCCTCTGCGCATCTTTTCTGTAGAAAAGCACGTCAGGGGATGCTGCTGATGGCTCCAAAGCGGGCCCCTGTCTCGGAGTCGCAATGGACCATCTACTCTCTTCCAATGCATCCTCATCGGGACCACTGGTGATCCTGACACCGGACCGGGTATGACCTGCATCGCCAGTCATACCTGGTCTGCCAGATCCTTGAGCCGTCCTTGCCAGTTGCTCCATAGGAGTCTCTTGCATCGATTTTATCAACGCCAAGGCCTTGTGATCACCGCCGTGAAGTTCAGTCTGAACTTCCTCATACAGCTGCCTGATCCTCGCCTGCGTCTTGATAAGGCTTTCGCCTTTCTTTATTTCCGCCTCATCAGTGTAGCCCTCTCTGATCAATCGAAAATACAGAGATTGCCACTGGTTGAACTTGACTGGGCCATTGCGACCGCTCCACAGCTGCATGGCCACACTCACAGTTCCATCTCCACCAGCAAGATGCTCTGGATCAATGACAATCTTGTCACTCTCAGCCATCTTTTCAACTTTGGCGTCTTAGTACTCGTGGTATGATTCTCGTTGTAGAGTAAGGGGTAACCGCTCAGGTTACGCACCTGTGTTCGCTACTCTACTGCCGGGTGGTGTACCGGCTCCAGGTCTGGAGCGACGGTATAGAGGTGTCACCGAAGGGCACCTTGTTGTCGGTGGAGACAAGGTGGCGCAGCCACTCAAGCCTTAGTTGTTATGGGTTCACGACGGTCTGGTCTGAGCCCACAAAGTTCTCGCGCTATTCGATCTTTTGACACTGGCCGCTATGCCAACTGTCTTCAAGGTCTTCTCTCGCTCTCCCACAAGTCAAACGGCCAGCAAGGCACGTCTGACTAAGCTAACGGCCCGTTGGGCCCTCTTTGCACCAAACGTGCAATCACTAAAATGGCTGCAGGCGTGAGTAATGCAGTGAGCCTCACAGTCAAGCTTCAAAGGATCCTACACTGGGGCATCAGCCCTCATGCTACGCGCCCATATGGGTCCTCTAGCTTACAACAGCCCCCGAAGTTCATCTACTCACTTCTGCTCACTTCTCTTGCGTTTCTTCAGAACATATTCAAGCAATACTTTGCTCCGGTTTCACAAAAGAATCATCAATCAATTAAAAGGTCAAGCTGCACCACTCGACAGTGTGCAAGCTCGACTCATTGGCCAAAATGGCACTTTCTCTCACACCATACCGGGTAGCACCGCATCGCAGTACTACCTGGTAGGCACAAGTTAAAGTCCTCAGCTAGCTGCTTCCATCGCTTCGCATAAGGATCTGTTAACTGGAGCACTGTCACTTCGCTTCAACTTCCTTTTAGCATCTGCCGATCTCATACGGGCAATATGCTCAGAAGTCACCCGTTCAGCGCTCATCCACGTCTCCTCAAAGTCCTCTTTCAAAGGCGTAATAGCCTTCTCTCCCAGAATCTTCCACAAATGTTCCTTGTTGTTCTCCAAACCATTGTGAGTCAGATTCACCGACCCGGAATAAATGATCTCATCATCTATGATCCAAGTCTTTGTATGCATGCAGGCAAAACCACCTCCACGCGGCTTATGAGTTCTCATCTCACAGCCGGCTTTCCACAACTCACCTACTCTTGCCGCTTGCCGAGCACACGAGCTATAGAAGAAGTTATCCTTGTCGAAGATAATCCTGCCTTTGCATCTCCTGTTCGTCTCTTCATGCACGCACAACAACTTGCTCACCAGCAGATTACAAAGCTCCGTGTGATCAATCTGGTAGCACCAAGCTGCAAAGGACTCGTTTATCGATTCGAAAGCCACTAACATTGCCGGCAGGATCAGACCTCCAGTATAGAATTGCGGCGTCCTTTCCGGGATGCCACGAATCACCTGTAAAGTTTGGCCGAGAAATCCTAGTGGACGAGTTCCTCTGTTCTTGGCTGCTCGTAGTGCTATGCTCTTTGCCGTCGCTTCATTGATAGCGGCAATCACTGCTAACTCGTGACTTCCCGTTTCTCTGAAGCTCTCCGAGTAGAACGCTTCATGTTCGCCCGTTCTTTCCTCTTCAGATACCAATCGCTGGAGCATAAGAACAGCTGCCAGTTCACGGCAGCCTATCTGGAACTTTTCTCCGGATCGTACCTTTCTGAGTACTTTCACTTGCTCTGACACGGGAGCACTGAACTTTCTGCCAGAGAGGAAGCAGATTTGACCTAAGAAATTCTTCACATCCGCCACATCCTTCATCTTTGGCCATGCTTCCACCTGGATCAAACGTGCCTTGCGATCATTCAACATGGACAGTTCCTTCTCCGATCTGACCATCGCAAACGATGCATTGGACGTCTCAGTCTCCTCAGCGGTCTCAATCTCTCCATCCTCTTGTTTAACAATAGAATCTTCCTCCACTTCCTGCTCTACAGCAGGTTCCACTGCTTCTTCTTCCTCTGCAGCTTTCGCAAAGAAGGTCGGGATAAGCCCCAGACTTTTGGCTTTCCACACTTCAACTTTTGACGGCTTTGCTCGCTCACCGAGCGCGGCTTGCCCTCTCGCTGCTGCGGAGGTGGTCCTGGGGGCTGGTCCATCACCACTGCTCCCTGGTCCTCTAGGCTCGTCACCTCTCTCTTTATCTCCTCTCGTAGCTGCCTCACCGTAGTACTCCGTCTCAGAAGTGTGACAAGGCCAGTACCATCGCTCTACGACGGTAAGAGTCTGGCTATCAATATCGCTACCTCCTACAGACGGAACGGTCTCATTGCACAGCAATCGTGTACCTTGCGGTTCCACTTTCTTTCCGATCACTGTAACAGTGCGGCGCTTGCCTGTTCGCTCTCCTCTCCAGTATCGGAAGGAGCACCTGTCTCCGATTGCAAGACGATCAGGATCGACCATCCCCATCAGACCAGATCTGACCACTTGATTCCGAACTAAGGGCTCTCCACCGCATACTTCCTTAGCTGATCTTCGGCCTCCTCCCTTAAGTCGGCCTCCATACTTAATCTCAAAGGCATCTGCTCGGCACGCTCCTTCATTTCCAAGTCCTGAAAGAACTCTTCCCATCCACCTAAGCAGCCAGTACAAGCCCCAGACAATGAGGAGCACCACTGCTAAAAGCAGACCTTTCGAAGTATAACGCACCAGCATCTTGGAACCAGTAGCAACTTCCGTCATGATGCCTTCGACTTCCTTTTCCAGCTTGTCCACCGCTGTTGGAATAGCAACTATCACTGAAGTTCCGGCCAGATACCAGGCCGCTGTTCCCAAAATGCTCATCAATGCCCATGGGGAAGCCACAGGGTGTACAGGTACGACTTGCATCGCTGCTGCCAACACGGGGATCTGCGTCACCAGGACAGCACTTAGGACGACTTTGCACGGGTAGCACCGCATCGCAGTACTACCTGCGCAGGCCCTCCTCTTTTCACCCTGACCTCTGTAATAACTCACCTCTCCACTTCTCTTTTGCCCAGTTCCTGAACTTGAGGCCAAAGAAGATTGCCAATCAGTCGTGCTTCGGCGTCGGCTCCCTCTCGATGACTCATCCTTTTCCTCATCATCTTCTTCAAAGGACTCCGGGTCTTTTCTCTTTACCTTATCTTGTCTTTTAGGCTGCGGCTTAGCCGCCTGCTGCTGCAGCAGAATCCTCAGGAAGAGCTTCGCCCATGAATGGCTACAAGTAAACTCTGTAGCACCCTTTCCCCACGGCGGCTCCAACCCGTAAATTCTGCAGCGGCTATATACTTCATCAAATTCCTGATGAGCTACTTTAGCTCTTTTCGGAGCATCATTGCCGATCGCTTCCTCCAAGCATTCCTCAGCCTCAAAGAGTTCATCCTCTGTTTCATCTTCATCTCGGAGTACTCTCGTATCGACACAATCGTAAATGGTCCAGTGACCTTTCGGCAACGCACATGGCCCATCTGTGAAGCCGGTACGCATCCCGCAGTCAAGAACTGAGAAACTCGCCGAAGGCTTGAGCCTCTCCAGTATCTTCAACTTCAGAATGTCTCGAGCCTCTTGTCGGATCAGCTCTAGATCGCCCGCTTCATCACTGTCCCTCCACTCAAGCGCTACGCTCTGAGCTTGCGGGTCATCTGCCAGAGCACCGACATACCAATTGCAAAGGGAAGCTACTACAGTAAGCATCTTCTTCTTCCTCGTTTGGTTCCTCGCTTTGGCTCCAGCCTCTCTCTTCCTTTTCTCTCTCGGATCGATCGCAAGATGTATCGACTCTCCTTTCGTCGACTTTTTAGGGAGGCCGTTGAACTTCTGCGCTAGGGTGACATGACTCCTCACTCGTTCGTGGTGTCGCTTATTCACCTCCTTGTCAGAGTACTTCCCCGTCCTGCGGTCCGTATTAATTCGAGGTTTCATAACGGCTGCGACCTTAAGCTCATAGATCTTCAGTGCTCGATCAGGGTCATCAGGCTCAATCCGTCTGATTTCTTCCCTCAACTCTCCAGCCATTGTTCGATTTACCGCTTTCGCCTTCTTCAACAAGTCCTGCCCAGCATTCTTCGAACCTAGTTCTCCAGTGCCGAGGCGAATGACGATGCTGGCCAGCACGCGGGAAATACCTCCGAACGCTGCTCCTCCGGCTGCAACTTCCTCCAACGTTCGCTCTTCTACCACGTTGGTCTGGTTAGCCGATTGCTCCTCAATCTTTTTGTTCCTCTGATTGATCTCCGCATCAATTCGTCTTGCTTCGCCCTCATCGTAGTGTTTTCTCCTCGCGTATGCCTGATACAAACACAACTGTTGCCCCCTGGCAAAGCCCTCTTGCTCATCATAACATCGCAGCCACTCCGGCGGCACCGCGGGCGTATCTCCTATCCGATGGGCTTCCAAGCACTTCTCGGTGCAAAACGTCTGCTGATGACAAGCACACTTGACACCTATCACTCTAGTTTCCTCATTATACTCCCATTCCTTTCGCAAAGCAGAGAGATATTCAAAATCTGCCAGCTTACTGCAATGCCGACAGATGATGATCTCGTAATCGGGATCCTCAGCGAAACGCTGGATAAAACCCTCCTCATCCGCTGGAGTGTTGCCATGCTTCTTCCGGAAAAGGCCTCTCCCCTTAAGATTCGGGTCATTCTGCACTTCACCTGCTTCAGGTTCCCTATACTGCGACTGTAGACACATCAGCGTCGCATCCTGCTCGCCCTCATCCTCTTGCATCTGCTCCTCTGATTTGCGCTGCACAATCTCCATTTCGTACATCGCTCCATCCGGTCCCATCAGCCGGTAAGCCTGGAGGTGCCTTGCTACTAAATGCGCGGCTCTACTTGTTTGGCACACGATCTCAAAGGCCGCTGAGTCTTGTTTTATGTCCAACAAACTCGTGGTAACAGCTCCTCCCAGTTTGAGCAGATCGCCGGTCTGCCTATCCAGCAGCCGACTCATTTCTCCCTCATCAAGCGCTGGTAGCTCTTGCTTCGGCTTCGGCTCACCACTTCTCGGACTCACTTGAGGGGAGGCGAGAACGGGAGGCGACAGATCTCGAATCAATGTCACTCTCAACGTATTCCCTTTGTCTTCTCCAGGCTGATACCAAGCGCTGAAGAAGGTCCCTATCTTCTTCTCTTTCTTTTCACGCAGAGCCAAAGCCACTATACTTTGTGGCTGAGTCAGATCATCCATGGCTACGTTTTCTCGCGCGCGTGAGACAAGGACTACTCCTCGACTCGAGTCCAAGGGAGTTAGAACTTCTCGCCTCTGCGCAGTCACGGCTTTCTCGACCAACATTATGATCCTTCCCAGTGCCGCATACGCTGAAGGCTCGGAACTCTGTCTCATCTCTTTCAGAATCCTCAAATACGACTTCTTCAATTTGCCGAGGGTGCTGGATCTCTGCTGCAAGGACCATAACAAGTTCGACCCTTTCACGGGGTTATATCGATCCTTGTCGTACAACAACTCCTGAATCGATCGGATCTTAGCTCCCTTGGCTTGCAGATCCCGCATTGCTTTGGCCTCAACAGAGCGCACCTCCAACTCATCATAGTAGATCGGGTCGTCATCCTGCACCAATGACTTCCATTCCTTCCGAAATTCGTCACTGTAATCCACCATGCTGAAAAACTGCTCCACGTACTCATCAAATTGTTCTGCAACGTGCGGATCCAGCGGAAATTCTCCACTTGGTGCACTGTCAAAGTTTTCTCTTCCATACGGTTGGCCCGCTCGGACGTCATACAACGCTCTGATCGTCTGGTCAGCCATATCTCTCATTGCTTCTTCAGAAGGGACTCCTCTGACTTCCAAGATCTCCATATCTTCCATACCTGGCAGGAATCGGTTAACATCGTTCAACCAAAGTACTCGCCAGGGAGTCGCTCCATCATATCGCAAGCAGCCCTCCAAAGGAGCCGGAACTACCATCGTATCAAGACCCGCAGCTCCAGCTTCTATTTCCTCCAGAGATTCTCCTTCTACTTGATTTGGCGAAATCTCCTCTACGTCCTCATCTGATGGCATCACTGCATCCTTCATCACGATGTCTTCATCTAACGAGGTGCTCAGAGATCCTCTCCTCACTGTTTCTACGGTATCGGGTGAGGGTTGCTCTGGTATCGGAGCTCCTCGCCATCTCGGTATTGTTTCGTCCGGAAGGGGCGGCGGCAACGCGTCACTCTGATAAAAGGTCTGCCGGGTACCGGCTGCATTGCCACCAGTACCTGGCGGATCCTCTTCAGGGACCTCTGGCACTGGAGGCATTGCCTCATCAGCAGGACTACCTTCCTCCGCTCTCAATTCAGCCAACTGCAGATTCAACCTTTTCAAGCTCTCTCCAATAGCTTCCACATGCTCTTGGGCTTGCTCCAGGTTAACGCAAGGTGGGAGGTTCATCGAATAGTTCCTCACCACTATCTTCATTCCTCTGCTGACTGTCATTAAGTTCCAGGCTTCCAAGCAAGGCTCACATCCAGTACTGTGCTGCTGACTCACGTGACAGCAATAGCAAGGTTTGTTGAAGAACACGTTACTCTCTATCGCTTGGCAACGACCATAATGCTGTTTCCTGGTCCATATCACTTCGTTTTCTTCCGGGTGATGCGCCAAGAATTCGCAAATTCTTTTCCATCCGTCTGGCGCCGCAATCCAATCCGCTCTCTGGAAGAACCCCATATAATGATATCTCCCCAGTTCTGGACTCGGTAACCAATTCGCTTTGGGCTGGCCTTGCCTCGTATGTCTCGCCAACCAAGTCCCTAGCTGGTCCTCTGTTCGAGCCGCCTTCACCAACGGGGTAGATGCGCTACGGGTTCTAGACAAGGGAAGGTCTGTATCACGGTCCTTCCTTCGTAGATCCGTGCTCCCATCTTCCGCTGCTGCTCGGCGCGCTCTCCCTTCTGAGGTCTCGTTTTTAGGCGATCCCAAACTTCCTATAGTTCGCTCCCTGTCCGTATCAAACTTCACGGACTGAGTCTGCCGGAGTTCCGTCCCCAAATCACGCTGTTCGGTGGAGCTGCCAGCTGCCGTACTGCTAGTAGCTCTCGTCGCCGCGGTTGGAGCAGAACGAGCAGACTTCGGTGCAGCTAAGGGCACTGAACTGCTCCTCTTGGCTCTCACAGACTCATCAGGGCACCACACTACTTTTCTCAATCTCTCTCTCGGAGCCCCAGACTGATCTTGCATCCAGGGGGGCCTCGCTTCCAAGGCTGGGTTCCAAACAACAGCTATTTCCTCACCAAGCGCAAGCTTGTTATAACCCCGATGCTGCACCCACACTGACTTAATGAACACACTTGGTCCACGGCAGGTACCTTCCTCATCAGAGCTCTGGCACTTGGAATTTGGGTGTTGCATCTTCTGATCATGGTGTTTATGCACTATCCGGTGAGCTCGATCCACTACCAGCTGTAATGCCACTCGGACGTAAGTCCCATCGGAGAATAAGGGTACCCATCGACCATAATTGAACGCTTTTTCCATTTGTGCTGGTCGGTGGAAGTAAACTCCCGGCGCACCATCTAAATGCCGATGTCCTTCATCTTTATCATCGGACGCATTCAAACCTCCTCCTTCTTCATTCATAGTCGAAATCAGGGCATAGGCACCTTCTGTTTTTATTCCGTGCCAACCATCCATGTACTCTGGCTTTCCGTACCAATTATGCTGACCCTTTGACCTTTTCGGTAATTTCTCCATGTCAAAGGAGGCATTTGGATACTCACACCAATCGTCGGCATGGTCAATCCTTTGATGGAACATCTCTATCACTGGCCTCCCATGCCTATCTTTCCGCATAGTGAAGAACTCATCCAGCATCCTGTGATCCGGTATTGCATCTTGAATGATCGGCTTGAACTCCTGTCTCTTGCCGATTATCTCAGTCGGTTCCATATAATTCCATATACCGGGATTTCCGCCAGCTCGTTCCTCATCAAAAGGCGGCACTGCTGTTGCTGGGGTGTGGTCCTCCAACACCTGCAGCTGAGCTTCTTTCACTCCTTGCTTCAAATCTTGGAAATACTGCGATCTCGCTACGTCATTGGACGCCTCCCATTTCGTAGGAGCCAACAAGCCTGCGCCATGAATCACTTCCTGTTTCAGGGCATCTAATAGATCGGTAATCCTTTCCAGGTTCCTCACCTGGTTGCCCGCCAAAGTGCGTCCCACTGGCCACCGCTGAATCATCTGTCCCCACGGGTGATCTCTCATCATTCGCAGTATCACAGGTGGTAAATCGGGCCACGGTCTTTGCCATACTCCTTTTTCCATGTTCATGGCCGAAAGGATATTTTCCAGATGCTGATCCATCTGCAGCATGGCTTCCACTGGCAGGTCTTCCGCTACTCTCTCTGCTTCGGTCATACGCTTTGCCGTAGCATAGCCGTAATGATCCGGAACTCTGTCGGTCTCCTCCGTACCCGGGATCGTCCGCATCGCAGTCTCTCCTGAGCCGGCTGAGCTTCCAAGAATCCTATCTCTGGCATCCTCTCTATCTCTGTCGGCCCAATCTTCACTCGTCGCTTTACTCGCGTTGTAATCGGCAACGAACTTCAAGGCATCATCTCGATATTTGTAAAGAGTCACGTAATCGATCTCTCGCCAATTCGTCATCCAACTCTGCCAAACTCTAGCATCATCCTTGTGCCATTCGACTTGTCCATTGCGAATATCTTTGAGTGGTTCTCTCACAAAGGCAGTCCCAAAGTTCTTGTGGTAAGTTTCATTCTCACGGCAGCGCATTTTCTCCCCACCGATTCTAAAATGCCCCCACTCACCTTGAACTGGAATCTTCTTCCACTGCCCCATCTCAATTGGGCTCTCTGTCTCTGGGATCTTCTCTACTTGGTCTGCATCCACCACTAGGATCTGAACCCAGCATATCCTCGTCGCCGGACGGTACATCTGGTTTTCTTTGTCCCATCTATCCTTTTTTGGTGTTGGCACCACCATCAAGGAGGGAGGCGAAATAGCAACTATTGCCAAATTGTGGAACCCGATTCCCAGCTCATCTTCTGCCGCATCCTGGCAAGAATGGTGGGCATGAGTCGCGCTCTTGTCCCAACTACCTCCTCCATCTAAGAATTTGGTAAATTTGTAGACTCGTCCCAGCGTATCCACCACAATCGAAACTGTATGATAAATATTTGCTGGCACTACCAAGAACTCGACTCCCGGGTCCCACGGCCCATCATCAAGCATCTTGCTGGTGTACTGAAACACGGGAGAGGCGACTATTTTTTGCATCGTCTCCCTGTCATTGACCGCTGCCCACATTGCTGCATAGGACGCCTCGGGATCTCTGTCCCAGGAGGTCTTGTCAAAACATTTGCTCGCTCCTCCCAAGAACCAATTCAGAAGATAAATATCGCTCTGGCTCAGGCGATTCTCTTCAGCCCAAAGCTGAGCTTTCTTAAGCAGTCTTCCTCTCCGCGTCCATTTATGATTCTTCTTGAGATTCGCTAACACTTTAATTCTATCTGTCGAAGCGGGCTCTTCCGGAAGAACATCTGGGAGCGGGGCATCTCTGTGACTCACGGGGCCCGCTGCACTGCTACTCGCCTCTTCTGGAAGACACTGCTCATTCTCCCCACGATAATCCACGATGAGCCTTTGCCTCTTTTCCGGAAGATCCAGTCGATCTGCCACTGACTCGTCAATGATCTTCTGGCACTCCATTAGATCTGCTTCCGACTCGTCAATGCTCTTCTGGCAATCCAGTTCCTCTGCCAACGACTCGTCAATGATCTTCTGGCACATATGACAGTTGCCAGTCGGCATCATGCAACACCCCGGCCCAACCAATGATTTGCATAGGGCACATTCTTTCCTTTTCCCGGGCCTATGTTTGCACCCACAAACGCATAGACATTGTGGTCGGCTCGGGTGTTCCGTCGGAGCTGTAGTAGCGTGACCCATCTGGAGGATAGCTTCTACTATAACTTCCACTGGTTCCGCTGCATCTGACGTTTCTTCATCGTCCTCTCCTTCTTCTGAGGAGGTCGGCGGGTCCGGTTTTCCAGCACTGACTTCCGATGTCATTACTCTTTCGTCTCCACGCCAGACTATTGTCGGTTCATCACCTCGCGTCTGGTTATCCTCCTTTTCTCTCGCGTCCAGAATTAGATATGCTATTGCTTTCCGCTCCTGGATGATTCTCCAATGGATCTGGTGGATCCCATCGGGTCCATCCACATGGCACGGACAGATCTTGTGCTTCGAGAGCTTCGGTAAGTACGTCCCTAAGCACTGGTAACAGCAATGACATTTGCAATCCCGTAACGCACACTGCTTCTGGAATGAAGGTAGAAGACAAGTACAGCACTCTTGGTGGCCTTCAGGTTCTCCTTCCGAACTAGAGGTCACCGCTGCTGCCGCGGCTGAGCTCGAAGCTACAACTGCTGGCGCAGGCGCCCGTACTCTTGGTAGATTAGCTCCTTTCGGCGGAGCTGGCATCCACTCCGCTGGCTTCCACTCTTCACTTTTTGCTGCTGCGCTCGCTGCGGGTACTCCTCTTGGCACTTTCAACCGAGGAGGTCCAGTCTTGGCTACCACCTCCGTTAGCACGGCTGGTAGGATCTCTCCCACAGGTGAGAAGGTCGGTGATGACGGCGTCACAGGAGCTTGTTGCAACAACTCCTCAGCTCGGTCTTTCTGGGCTCGAGCTTCATCCGCCAGCCGCGCCACCTCTGCTAGACTCTCTCGGTCTTTCCTGGCACGAGCTTCATCTCCCTTCAATCTCAGGAGATCCACCATCTCTGACCCTAAGACTTCCCGATACTCCTCTTCCATTGCCGTCGGAGGAGGTCCTCTCTCACTCTTTTTCGGCACTATATTTGCATTTGGAGGAATATTCTTCACCAGTCTTTTCCTGCGAAGGCGGTGCTTTCTCCAGAGGCTTCACCACAGGAGGTGCTTTCTTCTCCCGAGGATTCACTGCAGGAGGTGCTTTCTTCTCAAGAAGCTTCCCTGCAGGTTTTACTGGCAGAACATTCCCTCCGGCCGGCTGGCTTGCCGCCTTCTCTTCCCGAGGAGGAGGTGCCTTCATCTCAAGAGGCTTCCCCGCAGGTCTCTTCGGCAAAGCATTCACTACTGGTGGCGCTTTCACCTTCGTAACTCTAGGCGGTTCCAAATTCAATCCATCCGATGTAGCTTTCTTTGGTGCTGGGAACTCCTTAACGTCAGGCGGTGGTCCCTTGAATTCTCTTCTCGGCGCATTCTCTCTTAAACTCGCTGGTGGCGCTTTTTCCACCGGTTTCCTCGGTGGCGAAAGCTTCACGGTTGGCAACATTACTAGGAAGGCGGACCTGTTGAAAAGTCCGTATTCGCGCTGGGCGGGCCTTCTATCCACTTACCAGCCGGCTTCATCAAAGGTCTTGCTTCTGGTGCTAGTACCACCTGCGTAGCTTTCCCTGGAGGCGATCCTCTCATCTCTCGCTGTGTCTGATACCGAGTCGCACTGCCCAACATCTTCACACACGAGGGCGCTGCAGCAGCTGCAGCTGAACAGCCCTCGAGGGTGGGGGCGGCTCTCATCGGCTCAGGAGGGATCCCTGGAGGGGGTTTCTTCCTTTCCGC
>LWDU01037131.1_pt1 | contig 23313 bp, 17 predicted proteins | sample 727161 | NCBI WGS metagenome assembly LWDU01 (sample SAMN04566230, study PRJNA314399) | hydrothermal vent metagenome | isolation source: deep sea hydrothermal plume seawater | place: Mexico: Gulf of California, Guaymas Basin | collected 2004-07-11
TGGCGATTGGAGGAATTACACCCTATCAAAAATTGACGCTGGCAACACAGGCTCTACTTCTGTGAACCATTATTAATGGGGGGATTACCCTTTCTCCGGGTGATGATCGCTTTGGCTCTCTGTCATCTTTTAGGCTATTCTTAAGTATGTTTTTGCGCCAAATCGTGTTTAAAAATAGTATGAGGAACTTGGAACCACATCACAAATACTATTGTAATAAGGAGATGAAATCAATCATGATCTATTTGTAATGCGGGGATAAAGGTTGAGTCTTGACAAGATTCATCAAAATTTTGTATAATGCTTTTATACCCTACCATGGTAGAGTATATTAAAGGAGTGCCTGATGAATGATGACACCAAAAGAAAAATCCTTACCCGTCTCGCCAAGATTCAGGGGCAGGTCAAGGGCATCGGTCGGATGATCGAAAATGATCGTTACTGTGTGGACACGCTTCATCAGATCTCAGCCGTCCAAGGTGCTCTTGAACGGGTCGCAAAAGAGACCATGAGGCGCCACCTCGAAAGCTGTGTTGTTAATGCGTTTCAATCAAAAAACAAGACGGAAAGAGAAAAGAAAATAGAAGAATTGATGACCATGTTTTCTAAATTTGGGAAATAGAGCACATCAAAATGAACAGTATCTCTGTCATTGTCCCGGTTTTGAACGAGGAAAAAATACTCCCGCTCTTCCTGGCCCATCTTGAGCGATTTTCCATGGCCGAGGTCCTCATTATTGATGGGGGGAGTGATGATCAAACCCATAAAGTCCTACGCGATTGGGCCAGTGCCTCCAAGAGTAGAACTCGGCGGATTGTGTGTTCCGCTCCTCGCAGTCGGGCGGAGCAAATGAATGAAGGGGCGAAACAGGCGGCGGGAGACATCTTCCTTTTTCTCCATTCAGATTCTTTTCTCCCATCTCAAGGGTTTGAGGCGATCCTGTCTGCGCTTCAATCACCATCTACCATGGGGGGAGCATTTCGACTCAGGATCGACTCCCCTCTTTTTTTCTTGAAAATGATCTCCGTGATGGCCAATTTAAGATCTGTCGTTCTAAAACTTCCCTATGGTGACCAGGGAGTTTTTGTGCGTCGTGATACATTTATAAAACTTGGAGGCTATCGCGAGATGCCGCTAATGGAAGATATCGACTTTATCCGGCGCTTGAGCCAAGAAGGTCATGTCATCCTCCTTAAAGAGTCCGTCACAACGTCCCCACGAAGATGGGCTCATAAAGGATACTTTTACACCAGTTTTCGGAATATCGTTCTATTTGTCTTATATTATCTAGGCGTCTCTCCATTGAGGCTGGCTAAATGGTATCATTCGTGAACCCACCTTGGCTAAAGGAAGTGAAATGACAGTCGATCAACACAAAGGAATCCGCTTAGATCTTCCTATTTCCGGAATGACTTGCGCGGGGTGCGCTTCCCGTATCGAAAAGAGCTTACAGGCCTCAGAGCAGGTCCTTTCATCATCGGTTAATTTTGCTACTGAAAAAGCAACCGTATATCTGAAGGAGTCCGGGGCCCCAACAGAGATTATCCAAGTGGTTCAACATATCGGCTATGACATCAAGACAGAAAAGACGACAATCCCGATTGAGGGAATGTCCTGCGCTTCCTGCGTCGCAAAAATTGAAGGAACCTTGAAAAGCCAGACCGGGATCTTTCTGGCCTCGGTTAACCTGGCCTCTGAAAAGGCAACGATTGAATATTTGCCGACCCTGATAAATATTAAAGCGATAAAAGATGTCATCCGAAAGCTTGGATATCAAGCGCCCGATTCAGGAAAAATCCTCCCGGAAGGTGCTGTCCAGAAAGATAAATCTCGTTCGGCTTCCAGCCGAAAAGTTTTCGGTTCACTTATTCTGACGCTTGCCATTTCAGTTGTGATGCATGCCGACTTCTTTAGATTGGATTTTCTGTTCCCGGCTCATTCAAAAATGAACCTCATGGTACAATTTTTCTTAGCCACACCGGTTCAATTCTGGGCTGGAAGGCAATTTTATAAGGGCGCATGGGCTGCGGCAAGGCATTGGACATCAGATATGAACACCCTGATCGCTGTGGGAACTTCTGCCGCCTATGCATACAGTTTTATGGCCACTTTTTTCCCGAACCTCTTTGTTGGGGAAGGGGTGAACCCCGTGGTCTATTACGATACCTCTGCCGCCATCGTGACCCTTATTTTGATAGGAAGATTACTGGAAACGCGCGCCCGGGGGAAGGCCTCTGAGGCGATACGAAAATTAATGGGTGTTCAGGCAAAAACAGCCTCTATCTTGCAAAGCAATGGCGAAGTGAAGGAAGTCCCCTTGTCCGATGTTCAGGTGGGGAACCAGATTGTTGTCCGTCCCGGAGAAAAGATTCCGGTCGATGGAGAAATCATTCAGGGATACTCCTCGGTAGATGAATCCATGATTACAGGGGAGAGTCTTCCGGTCGAAAAAAAGGGCGGAGACTCCGTTATCGGCGGAACATTGAACCAGACCGGCCGATTTGCTTTCAAGGCGACGCAAGTAGGTTCAGAGATGGTCCTTTCTCAAATTATCCGCCTTGTTGAAGAAGCGCAAGGAAGCAAACCGCCCATTGCCAAACTGGCCGACAAGATCGCTTCTTTCTTTGTCCCGACAGTAATGGGGATTGCATTCTTGTCTTTTATCGTCTGGTTTCTTGTGGGCCCCGCTCCACAGTTGACCCACGCCCTCATTGCCTCCGTCGCCGTCTTGATCGTCGCATGCCCCTGTGCGCTGGGTCTGGCCACGCCGACATCTGTCATGGTTGGAATCAGCCGCGGGGCTGAATCCGGAGTTTTAATCCGAAGCGGCGAGGCGCTGCAGATGGCTCAGAAGGTGGATATGGTGGTGTTTGATAAGACAGGGACCCTCACCCATGGAAAACCTTCCGTCACCGACGTCATCAGCAGAAAAGAAGATCGGAACAAACTTCTCTTTTATGCCGGCAGCGCCGAACAGGGTTCAGAACATCCTTTGGCCCAGTCGATATTAACGGCGGCTAAAGACGAAAAAATTGACCTCGTCGAGCCGGAAGACTTTGAAGCCATTCCCGGAAAAGGAATCCAGGCGGTGATTCAGGGGAAAGTGGTCCTGCTCGGAACCGCCCGATGGTTTGAGGAAAAAGAAATCTCCATGAAGACATTTCAAAAGGCCGGCGTTCGCCTTTTGGAAGAAGGGAAAACACCGATGTTTGTAGTTATCGGGAATGAATGTTTTGGGATTATCGCAGTCTCTGATACCGTAAAAGAAGGTGCAAACGGGGTCATTGCGGCCTTGCATCGAATTGGCTTAAAGACCCTGCTTCTCACTGGGGATCAAAAGAAAACAGCGGAGGTTATTGCTCAGGCAGTTGGGATTGACCAGGTCATCGCAGAGGTGCTTCCAAATGAGAAGGCCCAAAAAATAAAAGAACTTCAAAAGAAGGGGCATCGTGTCGCCATGGTGGGAGACGGAATAAACGATGCGCCCGCGCTGGCCCAGGCGAACATCGGCATGGCCATCGGAACCGGAACTGATGTTGCCATGGCGGCTGCAGACATTACGCTTGTCGGAGGTGATCTTCGGGGGATTGTCACCGCACTTCGACTTTCAAAAGAGACAATGAAGAATATCCGGCAGAACCTTTTCTTTGCTTTTATCTACAACATCATTCTCATCCCCGTCGCGGCGGGTGTCCTCTATCCTCTGTCGGGCATCCTCCTTTCCCCCATCCTGGCTGCCGCAGCCATGGGACTCTCTTCTGTAAGTGTCGTAACAAATGCCCTTCGGCTCCGGTGGTTTCGCACGGTATAGGGTGGTTTTTCGGTCTTATTTTTCCTCGGGTGCCTCTATCCCGAGAAACTTCATTTTCCGGTAGAGATAGGTCCGCTCAATCTTCAGCGCTTCCGCTGTTTTAATGACATTCCAGTTATTTTCCCCAAGCTTTTCCAGAATATGTTTCTTTTCGAAAAGACTACGGGCTTCTTTCAGCGAAGAGGCAGGCGTCGATGTCGATTGTAGGATCTGAGATTGATCCCCCTCCCCGTATTGGATAAAGTCAGGAAGATCGTCCTGTGTAATCACTTGGGACGGGACCATGATCATTAGTCTCTCAGTAATGTTTCTGAGTTCTCTCACATTGCCCGGCCACCCATATTGCTTCATTAAATCATAAACTTCTGCTTCTATTCTTTTGGGCTTGAGGCCTTGCTCCTGAGAGAGCTCTTTCATAAAGTGAGCAATAAGGCGCGGGATATCCTCTGCACGTTGCCTGAGAGGAGGGACATGTAAAGGGATCACATTTAAACGGTAATACAGATCTTCACGGAAGGTTTCCTCCTTGATCTCTTCCGAGAGGTCTTTGTTCGACGCTGCGATGACTCGGACATTGACCTTGATCCGTTCCCCCCCACCGACCCGATAAAAAACCTGATCCTGTAATACCCGAAGAACCTTTGATTGGGTCGGAAGAGACATGTCCCCGATTTCATCAAGAAAGAGTGTTCCCTCGTGAGCCAGTTCAAACTGTCCCTTTTTCTGACGTTCCGCCCCGGTGAAGGCACCCTTCTCATATCCAAAAAGTTCACTTTCAATAAGGTTGCTTGGAATCGCGGCACAATTGATCTCGAGAAATGGCCTTGCTTTCCTCGGACTTTCCGCATGGATCATCCTGGCGACCAACTCTTTCCCCGTTCCGTTCTCCCCTGAGATCAATACCCGGCCCTGGGAGGGACCGGCCATTTTGATCTGTTGAATCAAATCAAGGATGGGCGGACTCTCACCAATCATTTCATATCTTTTTTCCACCATCATTTTCAGTGTCTTGTTTTCCTGTTGCAGCCTACGTTCGGTCAGGGCATGCTTCACCATCAGGATTACTTTTTCCAAAGAGAGAGGTTTTTCGATATAGTCATAAGCCCCCAGCTTGATCGCTTTCACGGCCGTTTCGATTGAACCATGGCCTGACATCATGACAACAATGACCTCTGGAGAGGAAGCTTTTATCTTCTTTAGGGTGACAAGCCCGTCCGGGTTCGGCATCCAGATATCAAGCAAGACAACTTCGGGGGAAGTGGTTTTCACCTGTTGAAGCGCATCGACCCCATTCCCTGCAACATGAACATCATATCCCTCATCGCTCAGGATACCCGATAGCGTGGAGAGGATCGCCGGTTCATCATCTACGAGTAAAATCTGTTCAGCCAAGTAATCTCCTTTGGTAACTATTGAGACTCGTTTAAGCCACCATGACGGCGCTGCTGTAGTTCTCGAATCCTCACGCCTTGCCCTGAAGCTTTATCTAGGCATGCTGAATATGTCATCCCTATACGGGGAACTCAATGGTAAAGGTTGTCCCTTTTGGATGTCGGGGTGCGACGCGAATTTGTCCATTATGATCTGTCACAATGCGATTGACAATGGCCAATCCGAGCCCTGTTCCGGTTTTTTTTCTAGAAAAATAAGGGAGAAACAGTTTCTCAAGATCATCAGGCTCAATACCCACACCCTCATCAGAAACCTCTATCCGAACCTTTTGTTGGGCCAGATCGTATGCCGTCGCAATATAGACGCCGCCCTCCCCCTCCATGGCTTCAACCGCATTCTCAAATAAATTCAGGAATACACGTTTGATCTGGTCACGATCCAAATTCAGCATGGGAATATCTTCATCAAACTGAGAAGTGACGACGATGTCTTTTTGACTTGTTTGATAAAGGAGAATCACCTCCTGTAAAATTGGGTTGATTGTTTGCACGCTGCGGTGAGGAGGAGGGAGCCTGGCAAATTCCGAGAATTCATCAACCAATCGCTTCAGGCCCTGTACCTCGTTAATCACGATTCGGGTCGATTCATCAAAGATTTTATCAAAATCGGAGGACCCCTGGAAATATTTCTTCCGAAGACGCTCGGTGGAAAGCTGAATCGGGGTGAGAGGATTTTTAATTTCATGGGCAATTCGACGGGCTACCTCCTGCCAGGTCGCAACTTTTTGAGCCCGGATGAGTTCGGTCAAATCATCAAAAACGATCACAAAGCCCAGAAGCCTTTTGTCGTGTCCCTGCAAAACCGAAAGCGTGATGCGCAGGGTCAATAGCCTATTCTGAACTTCGACAATAATTTCTTCCTCCAAAGACTTTTCCCCCGCTGCTTGCATCTGCTGATAGAGGTCGGTGATTCCCCCCATTTTTCGGGATAAGAAGAAATCAATAAAGTCCTTCTGAATGGCCTCATTGGGCGGGACACTGAAAATCTTGCTTGCTGACGGATTAAAAGTCGCGATCCTTCCTTTTTCATCGACAGAAATAACGCCCGCGCCGATATTTTGCAGGACACCTTCCATATAGGCGCGGCGTCCCTCCGATTCCCGGTTCGACACCAGGAGAAAACGATTCACCTCTTTAATTTTTTCCTGCCCCTGCTTTAAGTCAGACGTCATTTTGTTAAAAGAATCAACCAGTACGCCCAGTTCATCGGTTGCCCGGACATCAAGCTGGAAATTTAAATCTCCACCCGCAACGGCTTGTGTCCCCTCGGCAAGACGCTGTATTGGAACAGTAATGGTTCGGGAAAAGTAGATACCGAACCATACCGCCGAAAAGATGATCAAGAGGACAATGATCAGGAAAGAAAGGATGTAGCTTCCCTTAATAGGGTTCTTGAATGCCTTCAACTGTTTGTATTCTTCGACCGATTTCTTGATTCCCTCCATCTTCTGAACAACGTCAAGAGGGATCAGATGGTCGACCACAAGGATTGCAACAATGCGGTTTCTTGAACGTAATGGAATGACGCCCCGGATAAGATCTCCTTTCGGTGTTGATTGAATAGAAAGAGGGAGAGGTTCCTTCTCTCCACTTTTAAGGTTTTGATTAGATTCAAGGATTTTCTCAAGAAAATCCGGCGATGGAGGGCTGGCCGCGTATTCCTTCTCTGAAGCCCTGGCAATATGACGGAGTTCCGGCGTGAAGAGATGGACGGCCTGAACACCGTGCTCTTCCCGCCGTCTTTCCAGAAAGTTGGCCACTCTGTTCCGAGCACTTTTGACCATGTTACGTTCCAGGAGGGAGCGGCCGATTTCATTTGAGGTACGGACAACATTTTGGCGATTCTGTTCATAATAGTCCTGAGCAACGCCCAGAGACTGGTCAAGTGATTTTTCCACTTGAATGGAAAACCAGTTTTCAATACTGCTTGTCAAAAGGCCACTGGCAACGATAAACAAAAGAATTGATGGGATCAACGAGAGGCCGAGAAATGCACCCACAAGCTTGCTCTTGAACCTTGATTTTCCCGGCTCTCGCTTCCTTTCAAAATAGACTTTAATCAGATTTCTGGAAAGGAGGAGGACCAGGACAATCGTAAGCGTGATATTTACATTCACCAGTGTTAGTACGAGAATATTTGTTGAAAATTGAGAAGGGTGTTCGATGCCTCGAAAGAGAAGAAATGTAAGTGAAACCGAAGCAGTCAAGAAGAGCGCGGTGATCCAGACAGGGCGAAAGACGCTCTTTTTTTTCGTCTTCCCTATTTTTGTACTATCCTGATTCACCAACTGGACCCCATGTAAATGCGCTATTTCAAGATTTGAAAAGAGATGGTCGCTGAGTTAGACCAAGGCGTATCAATTTCAAGAAAGGGAATAAAAAAGAGGAAGTAATCGAGATAAAAAGGGAGTTTGGCCGCCTTCATTTGTGCCTTGACACTGACATAATAGCGGTCGGAAGATCTTATAACCTTGGCCAGAGAAAGTTTCACACGATTTACATGCAAAACCATCTTTTTCACGGAATCAAAATCATCAAAAATATTCTCGATAACCTTGTTGCCGTCAGTAAAAATTACTCGGTAATTTTTCTTGAGGGTGTCATATTTTACTGTATAGAGGATATTTCGTGAGAGAACCTCTTCATCAAAAATCCAATTTGTTTCTTTTCGCTTTACCAGGATATAGTAGTGAAACTCTTTCTGAATACCATTGTGGATTTCATTAACGATCTTTGGACGAAAACCCTGAGCGAGGTCTGCGGAAACGATGATCTCTTCTCGTACCAGTTCCACTTTAACGTTCTCTATCCGTCCGAATCCATCTGCGATGACCTCGGAAGTGGCCGACAGAAATGTAAGGATCACCAAAAGAAAAATATTGACCGATCTCGTGAGGACCTTTCCCTGCTCTAGATTACCGGCCACGGGGAGCTTCTCTCCGTAATTCTGTTTGAAAATCTTTGTAAGAAATCAAGAAGGTCTCATCAAACGCCGCCGGAAATGGCTGACCGGAGGACAATTTCTCCAAGAGTTGCTTGATTCTAAAAAAACCATGCCGCTGTATCAGATAAGCCGTCGCAATCTCGCTCACCTCATACGCCCTGTCGGCTGTCATTTTATCAAATGTCATAAAAGATCCATGTAGCTTTTCCAAGGGCAACATTGATTTAGGTGCACGCTCCCGGAGGACTGTCCGCCTTACCTTCCCCTGCCTTGCTTTCTCTTCAAAAAAAATAGCCAAACCTTCATTGAGCCAGGTGGGCACCTTTCCGCCTGAAAGTTGATGAACCAGAGCATGAGTATATTCATGATAGATCAGTTTTTTCAATAATTTTAAATCCTGAAGCCTTCCCCCGACCGGAAGGTGTATTTTGCCGTCAAAGAGGGCCTTCGTCCAAGCCGGGCTTTTTGTCACATCCCGAAACTGTTGATCGGTATACAGAACGGTAAAAATGGTCCTCTGTGGATAATAGGATATCGTCTGACCAATTTCCTGATAAGCGTCTTCAAGAGACTGTAGCACCGGCCTGATCCAGGTTCGATCCTCCTGACCTTCAAACAACAGGGTAAAGTGGTTTGTCCCTTCTCTCTGAAAACCTGAAAAAAGGCGTTGCTCTCGTTTCAGCTTTTCCAGAGAAACGGAGAGGGAATGATCTTCAGGCGTGATTTGAAGCACATTTTCCCAAGCATGAATGGCCTTCTCATATTCATTTCGATCATAATAGATCTGTCCCCCGATTCTGTATAAAACCGCCTCTATTGGATTGAGTTGAAGACCGGTTTCAAGGGTTTCAAGTGCCTCAAATCCCCGTTCAAGCCGATGCAGTGCCAGAGCTTTTCCAATATAGTGGGCGGTTTCGCCTGGGACAGCCTCTATGGCCTTATCAAATTTAAGGATTGCCTCCGAATATCGGTTACTCCGAATAGCCTTCCATCCAAGTTGAGCGTAGGCCTGTGCAATATTCTTATCCAGGATATCATCACCCGGTCGCTGCTTCAATGCTTTTTGAAAAAGGGTAAGGGCTTCCTGGTAATTTGATTGGTTAAATGCAGTCAAGGCTTTACGATTTATCAATGCCCACTCGGGGAGATCCTTTGAAGGAATATCGATGACGGTCGAAGGGCCATCGGTGGAAGGAGGAAAAAAGGTTCCCTCATCTGACAGTACAGGCGTTCCCCTTTCAGATGGGGATGTGAAGATCTCAGTGATATTTTTTCCCTTATTGAGATAAAAGAATAAGAGAATGGCCGTTCCAAGAATCAAGATATAAACGGGTCGGATATGGGATGTGTTTGACATTTTCTTCTTTGTGCCTAGAATTTATTCCAATTAGAAGGCATGTCCCAAGGTGAAGTGGAGAACCCAGGGTTCTTCAGAAAATTCACGGTTCAGTTTGTACCCCCAATCAAATCTCAAAGGGCCTATAGGAGTATTATACCGCAATCCTATTCCAGCGCTTGATTTCGCCTGGGAAAGAGAAATATCTTGATAATTTCTCCAGACATTTCCATGATCAAAAAATAAGACGAGACCAAACGATTTAGGGAGGAAGATCCGTAGTTCCTCGTTGAGGACAACCATTGCCTCTCCGCCGGTTGGCTCTCCGTTGATAATCGTGACATTTTGTACGCCCAGTTCATCCTCATCATAACCTCGCACAGTGCTTCTTCCCCCGACAAAGAAACGTTCCGAAAGAGGAATCAGGGTCGTTTCCCCTAAGCGTTTTGCAACACCGGCCCTGGCAGACAAGGCAAAGACCATGTGTGAGCCTAGAGAGAAGTACCATCGGCTTTGAATTGTTGTCTTCACCAGTTCGACATCTGAACCGAGAAATGTTTCCGCGTTCCTTATAGACACTCCATTCACTGAACCGCTACGAGGATTAAAGGGATCATCGCGTGAATCACGAATGAGTGAAAGGTTCATCGTCGCAATTGTAAACCTCTCGATATCTTCAGGACTCAGTGTGGTCGTTGGTGCCACATTACTTGTTCTCCGGAGTTCATATTCATAGAGAATAGACCCTCTAAGGTGGTCTGTAAATGATTTATCAAGGCCAAAGGCGCCGCTGAACGTTTCCAGGTCAAAAGAAACTTCCTCCAGGTCCTCATAGGTGGAAGTAAGCTTCGCGTTAATCTTTTTACCCAGGAACCAAGGTTCTCTGTAATTAATTTGATACCGTTCTTCAACTCGGCTACCCTCAGCCCGTGCACTCAGTGAGCGGCTCGTTCCCCAAAGATTACGATGTGAAACCTCGACGAAGCCGCGAAGTCGTTCTCTGTTTCCAAAACCAAATCCGAAGTCCAGGGCAATGCTTGGTCTTTCTTCAACAGTGAGTTGAACATCCTGTGTGGTCAGATTATCCTCGAATTGGATGGGGTCAAAATGCAGCACCGAAAAGAGTCCGATTTTAGAAAGCCTAAGCTGGCTCTCCAGGAGTTTCTCGGGGTTATATAGATCTCCTTCCCGAATAGTGATCTCCCGGAGTAGAACATAATCTTTGGCACGCAGATTCCCTTTCAGGTGAATCTGGCCTAACCGGACCTGAACGCCCTCAGTCACATGGTAGGTTATTCTCACGTTGGTTCGGTCGAGGGAGGAGTCGATAGCTGGTGTAATATCAGTATGTAAATATCCTTTTCTTGAATAAGCTGACAGCAGTTTCGCCCTGCCCTCCCCGACAACGGTTTCATTATAGGGCGTTTGGGAATGCTCGCCCAGAACGCCGAGAAGTTCAGCCTCGGAAAGGGCCCGACTGCCTACAATAGCAATGTTTTCAATTCGGGTGCGAATTCCTTCATCGATCCTAAAGACGACAGTCAGGTATCTCTGGAGAGCATCAAATTTTGGAATACCCTTTATCTCAATGTCCTGAAAACCATTTTCCTTGTAAAAGTTAGATAAAAGCGTAACATCTTCATCAAGGGCCTCTTCCGTATAAAGCTGTTTTTTAATCAGGCCTTCTTCCTGTAGTAAAATGAGCGCCTGAAGACGTTTTTGTCTGAATGCGTAATTACCGGAAAATCGAATCTCTCGAATCTTTGCCCTGAATCCGCTCTTTATTTTAAAGTGGACCTCTATCCTATTTTCCGAAGGAAAACGTCTAAAAACAGATTTCACTTCCGCGAATGGATATCCCTCTTGACGATAAAGTCCTTCGATCTGACGGGCACTTTCTTCCAGGACATCTTCGTCGTCGCTACGCTCTTCTTTGATCAGCAAGAGTGATTCAAGTTTTTTTCGAGAGAAGAGGTTTTCCCCTTCAAAAAAAAAGTTGATCTTGTTCGATGAGTTGAGAGAAAGAAGTATGTCAACTTCATTGGTCTCTTCAATATAAGTCACCACGGCCGGACCTACCGTTGCCTTCAGATAACCTTTCAATTCATAAAATGATTTCAGCCGATAGATATCTTCCTCAAAAACACGATGCCGATAAAACTCTCCCTTATGCGAGAAAATCCTGAGTGCCAGGATCCAGTTCGGAAAAAACTTTTCTCCCTGGAGAGTGAGCGTGCGGATCCGAACACGCTTTCCCTCATCAATTCTGAGGGCGGCCTTTATTTTCCTTCTATCCTCATTCTCTGATTGCATTTGCGATGAAAACTTGACGCGAAAAAATCCCTCTTTCTGATAAAATGAAGCGATTTGAGCGAGCAACTCACGCCAATAAGCCTCTGTAAACACGTCTCCGGGCTTAAATGACAGCGCATTGAGGATATCTTTTTCAGAAATAGTGTGATTCCCCGAGATACGGATTGAGGATAGAAATTGTCTTTCAATCAGAATGAAGTGAAGCGCGGCCCGATCCTTTCCGGAGGGTTCAGCCTCGACCAGGATATCTTTGTAGTGTCCTGTCTGATAAAGATGTTTAATCGCCTTCCGAATATTATCGTACTTGAAGCGGTCTCCAGGATTCATTCGGATAAGTTGAAGTAAATCCTCATCCGAAATATTACCCGCACGGTCAAAGGTGATCTGCGCAATAACACGTCCTTCCCATTCCGTCGCAAGGAGAACATCAGGACTCACTAAGAGAAATAGAATGAATATTAGCGAAACTCGAATCGAAATCGAATATCCCCTCCTATTTGCCCTCTGTCATCCCTATTTCCGACCAGAGAGATATTCTTATTCACCTCATACACCATTCGAATTAAATCTTCTTCTGAGGGATCAAGCGTTGTAGAATAAACCACAATTAAACGGTCTTCCAGAAGCCTTTTTTCAGCAGTAAAGCGAGTCCCATTGGAGGTTTTCGAACCATTGGACCCTCCAACCGTTGGGTTGACTTGAATCCGGTCGACCCCGGTGACTCTCTGGACGGGTTCCTCTAATAATTCTGAAACGACAAACGCGGTCGCCTCCCCCCCTGCGCCGCCTTCGACAATATCCGCTGTTGTTTTCCCAATCGTGAGCAGGGCAAGGATATCCGCCTGAGGAAGCGAAGGATATGATGCCAGACTTAAGGTGATTTGGGACAAGGTTCCTCTTAGCGACAGTTCGACCTTGTAAGTCTGATCCGTCGCGTAATTCCGGATGTCTGTTTTTGCATGGATATCAAACGTCGGGTCGATCTTTTCGGGGTTCAGGAAATCGACTGAACCGGAGATAAGCCTGAAATGGTTTCTTCTGAGAAATATTTTCCCTCTGGGAAGATCAATCCGCCCAATCAGTAGAGGTTGTTCATTAGAACCTCTTAGGAAGAGATCGAGCGACAAAGGGATCTTCGCAATGTTGTTGTTAATCCAGACTCCTTCCCTTGCATAGATATGAATGTTCAACGCCGTTCTTCCGGAAATCGGGGCATCGCGCCAGAGGGCTTTCCCCTTCTTTTTATTGATCTTTGTGATCAAGGATTTTAGATCTGTCCGCTCTTTATAGACAGCGCGTTTTAGCTTTAACTCCCCCTTGAGTGACTGGCCTTTCTCATTGCGTTGGAATAAGAGATCTCCATCAACCGTTGCAATCAGCTTGGGCAGAATTTGCACGCCTGCATTTTCGAGGGTCAGTAAAAAGCCGAACGACTTCAGGGATAATCCAGAGATACGGGCCTTCCCACTGCCATGAAACCGTCCTCCCCCGACTTTCCCTTCAAAAGTTTCAAGAAGTAGATGATCCTGATTAAAAACAAGCTCCAGAGAATCGATGAGAATCATCCTGGAAAAAGCTGCAGTCCGAATCTTACCATTTTTGAGGTGGAGGACTCCGTTGATGTGGGGTTTTTTCCAATGCTCGGAAACACTGAGACTAAGAACCGCTTTTCCACTGCCAGAGGAGATCTGTTTCGTAAAAAACTTGATCAGGTTCAAGTCCGCTTCCCCCTCCACCAGGAGGTCCCAGCTTCTCAGAAGGGCGATGTTCCCGTTGAAGGCCAAAGAAGTATTCTCCCCCTTGAAACGGCTGTCTTTTATCTGAAAGTTACCCTCTTCCGAATGAATCATGATGGTGCCGTCATTCTGAATGTTGTAACCGCTAAAATCTGCCAGCATCTTTGTGAATGATCCTTTCAGGTTCACACGCTCCAGGTGAGAGAACTCACCCTGTCCTTCCATTGTTCCTGTGAGTTGAATCCCGATATCCGAAATAAGACCGGTGAGATGAGCCCTGAAGAAAGGGGCAAGTTGAAGGGTATCAAAGTGGCTTTTAAAAGAGAACGGATAGGAGTCCGTTAGGGCGGCCTGCCCTTCCAGGTAAAAGTCTTTTCCAGGAAGCTTCCCTTCCATTTTGATCTTCTGGTTATGCCAGTCAATTGTCAGTTTCCCTCTCCCTCCCTCCAGGTCGCCATAACGCAAGTCTTTTATGTCGACATGTACATTCAATCCCGGTTCCTTGAAACTTCCTTTTCCCGAAATCTCCAGGTCCACCTCTCCGCCAAGGAAGGGCAGGCGCGATTGGAAAAATCCGGATTTATGAACCTGTAGGTGCTTCCCCCGTAACGCAATCCTATAAACTCCGCGGAACCCCACCTCCCCCTCACCGACAAGACGGGCAAGTTTCTTTTTAAGGACAACATTTCGAAAACGAACCTCTTTTTCGGTCACGGTCAATTTGAGCTTTCCCCGTTCAAAAGATTCACCATAAAGTACTCCTTTTGAGAATATAAGAGATCCATGTACATTCAAATCTTTGGGAGACCCCTGAATGAGCAAATGGCCTGTCGCTGTTGTCTGGAGGGGAATCGGTCTTTTAAACAAGTTCAGAATTTCCATAGGATTGGCTGATTTCAAGTCAACACGGAGATCAAATGCGGGGATCGGATAATCCTCAAAGCCCACCTCCCCTTCAAATTGGTATTGGGCGAGATCCCTTTTTCCCTTTCTTTTCTTCCCCTGAGAAAAAGAGGAAGAACTCCTTAAGGTGCCCTGTTTTAAACTGACCTTCTTGTTTGCATAAGATACCTGTGATGAAAGCGTTCCAAAGGATTGATCCCTTAGCGACCACTTTTCAACAAGAAGTTCTCCTTCAAACGTAGGTTGCGCAATGCGACCGCCCAGAATCCCCTTGAGCTCAATTCGTCCGGTGAGCGGAATTCGAAGCAAAGCGGCAAGCCCCTTGACTTCTTCGCTGTGGGCCTTTGTATTGAGGACAAGTCCGACCTCTTGATTCCATTCTCCTTGAAAGTCTACCCTCATATCCGGGAAGGCAATCGTCCCTTTGTCCATGAGCAACCGACCCTCAGACCAAAGCCATCGCGACGCTCCGTTGCTAAAAAGGGACATGAGCCTGGGAAAGCGCTTTGCTTTTGCAGGCAGTGCGGGAGAAAAAAGAGGGTGCCGTACCGCATTAATGTGGCCTTTCGCTATAAGGCCTTTACTGTCAAAATTTCCCCCCGACAGGACAACATTACCATCAAGAAAGACCCCTTCCAATAGTCGATCCCCCTCCACATCATCGCCCCGGATGTTCTGTATCACCTTGTGAAGAGAAAGCCCCTGATACTCCAACTTAAGTTGATAGCCTGGCGCTTCGTCCGGTTCTTTATCTGGATTCGCCACGAGAGGGAGGTGTACCTGCCCGCTCCCGGAAACTGACCCGGAAAAAACCTCCCCCGAAACCGCGTCGAAAGTAAGCAAGCCCTTGTCATAGGTCACATTCGCCTCAAGTGTTCCGATTTCCTGGCCGTCAAGGAAGAGCGGTGAAAGAATCATTCTCCCTTTTAAATTCGGGTTTGCAAGGGAACCGGATAATTGTCCAAGGAGAACCGATTTTCCAGACAATTTTTTCCCTCGTAGAAGTAGATCTCTGGAAGCGCCTGCGTGTTCAAGGTCAAAATGTGCGACCGGTATCTGGGCATCAAATCTAAAATCAAGTGGATTTTCATGGCCGAAGGTAAAAATACCCTCGCCCAGAAGGGTCAACTGCCTGGAGGTAAGCGATGCCTTCTCCAGATCAATCCCGTCAGGATGGACAAGCATTTTCACTTCAAATCGTTCCAGGCGTCCATCTCCCCTGTCTGTAGAGAAGACGACTTCCTCCCCTGAAAGTTTGATCTCGAAGCGATCCATCTTTAAATTGGGGTCGATTTTTAGGTCAAATTTATCGAGCGAAACCGCCTTGACATTATTCTCTCCCTGGTAGGAGAAGCGTCCATTTCTGATCAGAATAGAACGTATGACCACTTTTTCCGGAGTGTCCTCTGTTTCGGAGACCTGAGGAAGGGGGGCGGATCTTATTTCATCCAGGGTCTGTTCGGTCAGGACCAGGACAGGAGAGTCGATCACAACTTCTCCGATCATAAAAGCCTCCATGAAAAGAGACCAAGGGCTGAAGGCGATCCGGATTTTTTCGGAAATGAACTCAGAAGGGGATCCGGATTTTTGGATCTCAATAGAAACCCCTGTCAAGGAAACAGAGGCGGAAAGGAGGTTTATTTGGGCAGAACGAATCTGGACTTTCCTGTTCAGCAGGCTTGTAATACGTGTTTCAGCAAATTGTTTGGCCTTCGACGAGACATAACCACTCTGGAAGAAGAAGTGAGAACCGACGGCCAGAAGGATTAGTGTAAATAAAGGGACTAGAACCCACTTCTTTGACAAATAGGGCTCCTCTACTATAAGGGAACCGGGAGAGACGGAATAAGGTATTAGGCCTTCACTCCATGCGGTTTGTTATCAAAGGAAGGGGGTCAGATCAGGAATGGGCTTTCTTTTCCATTTCAACAAATTTCATCCTCAAGGTAAAGAGCAGCTGAGAGATCAACCCAGCCTCATCCTTTGAAAGGTTTCCCTGGGTTTTTTCTTCAAGAAGGGTGAGAAGATCAATGACCTGCCTTGCCATCGGCAACTGAACTGACTTCTCTCCAGTTGCCGGATTCGCCTCTTCCTCAAGATTTATCAGCGCTGATGTGGCCAAGGATAGAATAAAGGAAGAAAAATTGACAGGATAGGTCCCGGCTGCTTGGTGAGAATCCTTTTTCTCAAAGGAGGAATCCGGTTTCTCTTTTGCTTCTAACGAAGATTTATCTTCGGACGTCCTTTCTCCCGGTTCGTTCATGAGAAAGGAACGACGATCCCTGATCTTGAATTTCTGCACTTCTTCCATCCTGCCTCACCGCAATGTCCAATTTATCACAAACCCATTGATTTTTCAAGGCTTAAAGGGAAATTGAAGGGGAAATCAAAATTAACAGCTAACTTCAGGAGCCTCAGTATTAGAATCTGAAATCAGACCATATCTGGTTATGAACACGCATAGTGAGCGCAATCCCCGCCATTCCAGGGGTAAGCGAGCAAATAAAAATATTAAGGTTTTTATCCTTTCGAGTTGGAGAATCCTCGCCCCTCTAGGGCGGGGTTCTTCAAAACAAGTAAATCTCGCCGAACTTCTCATTCAGGGCTTCAATAAAATAGCGTGGATTCAAGGGTTCACCCGTTATCCGTCGAATAAGGTCCCCACTACGGTATTGCCTTCCCCAACGATGAATCTTTTTGTTTAACCACTCTTTAAGCGGAAGTAGATCCCCCTTTTCAATCTGAGGGCTTAATTCAGGGATTTCCATTTTTGCTTGCCTGAAAATCTGTGCAGCATAAAGATTACCCAGTGTATAGGTCGGGAAATAACCGATCGCTCCGCCGGACCAGTGAACATCCTGTAGTACCCCCTCGGAATCTGATTCGGGAACAATGCTGAGATATTCCCTCATTTTTTCCTTCCATAGCCCAGGAAGTTCGGCCACGTCAAGGTCCCCCTCAATCAATGCCCTTTCAATCTCAAAACGGACCATGATGTGCAGATTATAGGTCAACTCATCCGCTTCGACCCTAATCAGTGAAGGGCGAACAATATTAATTGCAGTATAGTATGACTCCAAGTCGATCGTCTTTAATTGATCTGGAAAATGCGCCTGAAGGATAGGATAGAAGTGCCGCCAGAACGGCCTCGACCGGCCGATACAATTTTCCCATAGGCGGGACTGGCTTTCGTGAATACCCAGTGAAACCGCTTCTCCAAGCGGTGAACCAAAATATTCGGGAGAAAGGCCCTGCTCATACAAGGCATGTCCCCCTTCATGAATCGAGCTAAAGAGAGAAGAGCACATATCCTTTACTTCCACCCGTGTTGTAATCCGGACGTCGGTTGGATGAAAGGAGATCGTAAAAGGGTGGGCGGATAGGTCCTGCCTCCCGTTTTGGAAATTATATCCCATCACCTCCAGAATCTCTCTGCCGAAGACCAACTGCTGAGCGATTGGGTAATGAAAATGGAGAAAATCCTCTTTCAATTTTACCCGAGATACCATAATCTTTTCGAGAATTGGAACAAGATCGGCCTTCAACGCTGCAAAAAGGGGGGCGATCTGTTTGACGGTCATCCCAGGCTCATAGGAATCCAAAAGAGGATCATAGGGAGAATCGTCATAGCCCAGATAGGCCGCCTCCTCTTTCTTCAATGTGATCATTTTTTTGAGATACGGGGCAAAGAGGGGGAAATCATTTTTCTTCCGGGCCTCGACCCATACCTGGTGTGAAAGGGAAGCCGCTTTTCCGATCCTTCGAACGAAGTCGGAGGGTAGCTTTGTGCTCTTACTGTAATCGTTCCAGACTTCTCTTAATAGCCCGCGCGCGGGTTCATCCCAGGCGGCGTCACCTTCCTGTAGCTTTCCCGTTTCTAGTTCAAGCCATTTTGAGAGAAGCCTCTTCATCTCCTCACCAATGCGTTTTTCATGGACTAATGCGCCAAGAACGGAAAGCTGTTCGGCCCGCGCTTCTCCACCTCCTAGAGGCATGTGGGTTTCCTGATCCCAGGAAAGCAGCGCGACGGCGCTTGCAATTTGCTGAATCTCTTGAAGGGCTGTAATGAGTGGTTTAAGATCGTCAATAGTTTTCATAAGGGTCTAAATATTCTATATTCTTTTCTACAAAATTCCAAGTTTATATGTAGCTATCAGATCTTTTGATCCATCAACTCGATACCGTAATATAGGCACCTCTGAATAAGTCATAAATTATTTTTCAGGGCAATAATGTCCCACTTCTGCGTTGTAAATCTTGAAAATAGCAGGCTATTCTCTGCGATTTATGCCTTGAATCGAAACATTCTATCTCCCTAAAAATTCAGCCCAGACTTAATCATAGGTTCCAATATTTACAAACAAAGTAAAACCCATGTATATTCGTGCCACTATGTTTAAATCCCTGGACCGCTATATTCTGAAAGAGTTGACCATCCCATTTCTGATTGGGATCTTCATCCTCACATTCCTCATACTCATCCAACAGCTTCTCAGGTTAATGGAACTGGTCATCGGAAAAGGGGTGGACCTGGTCAGCGTGGCACAGATTTTCTTGTACCTTCTCCCTTCTTTCTTTTTACTGTCGATTCCGATGGCTGTGATGCTGGCATCGGTCGTTACCTTTGAGCGACTTTCTTCAGATAATGAAATCATCGCCCTGAAATCAGTTGGCATCGGTTTTTACCGCCTGATTCGGCCCGTCCTCCTCTTCTCTCTCCTCGCCTCCCTGCTCACCCTCTCCATGGGAATGCTTGCGCAGCCCCTTGGGAAAGGATCCTTTAAATCGCTTGCCATAAAAATCCTAAAGAAGCGGATCAATGTGGGTCTGGAGGAGGGCCGTTTTAATGAGACTTTTTCGAAGCTGATGATCTATGTCGAGTCGATGCCGACATTTTCGGAAATGGAGGGGGTATTTATCATCGACCGGAGAAATGCGGAAATGCCGGTTATGATCGTCGCAAAACGGGGGACCTTGACTACTGACCCGGACAACGAGGTCTTTGGATTTCATTTACAGGAAGGAAGCCTCCACCGTCGGGGGAAGGATAAGCTCGATTATCAACGGATGACCTTTGAACGCTATGACTTGAGGGTTGATCTTTCTTCTTTCGCCGGAAGGCAGGAAGCTCTTACAAAAAGACCTTCCTTTAGCGAGATGAAGAAAGAAATTGAAGCCTCTGGCGGGAAAGATCTTCAGTCGCTCCAACGGCTCTCAACTTTTTATAAGCACTTTGCCCTTTCCCTTGCGGCCCTCGTCTTCGGGATCATCGGCGTTCCGCTCGGAATTATTTCAGGCCGACTCACTCGTGTTGGCGGGTTTACCGTCGGGATCGCGATCATCGGACTTTATTATCTCCTGACAACTTTTGGCGACTATCTTATCTCAATCCATCTCGCTCCGCCAATTATCGGGGCCTCATTTCCCCACTTCTTCTTGATCCCCTTCTGTCTCTATCTCTTAGCAATGACGGCGAATGAATCTTTCCCGAAATTTCTTCAGTTTTCCAATAAGAGACCATAAAGATGTCCTTGACGACGCGATATGTCCTGAGGGAATACTTCAAGATCTTCTTTCTTACGCTGGGAGCACTTGTACTCATCTACCTCTCCATCGAGTTTGTTGAGAAGATCAGGAAGTTTCATGCATATCATCCACCCGCTATCCTGGTATTTCAGTACTTTTTAAATCGTCTCCCCAGATTTATCTTTGATTTGACTCCTCTGGCCCTTCTTATTTCTACCCTGATCACCTTTGGAGGACTTTCCAAGAATAACGAAATTACCGCCTTCAAAAGCTCCGGGATCAGTATCTTTGCATTGGCCACACCGCTTCTTGTCTTTGCATTTGGCATCAGTGTCCTTTTTTATTTTCTGAATGGATCTCTCATTCCTTCCTCCTACGAACGGTCAAAGATTATTCGTTTCGAAAAAATTCAAGGTAAAAAACGATTCGGGGATTTTGCCCAGAACAGGATATGGCTCCGTCTGGATAATCGGACGATCTTTAACATCCAGGTGATCAACCCGGATAAGAAGACTATGCGGGGCGTTCATATCTATTATCTCGGAGATGATTATAAGCTTCCGAAAGAGATTGAAGCCGAAGGACTCTCCTATGAGGATGGAGAATGGTTTTTGTCAAATGGGATTCATCGGGAATTTCAGCCGGATGGATCAATTCAGGTTCGCACCTTCGATCGAGAGACTATCCCTCTTAATAAGAAGCCTGAAGATTTTCAACAGGTTGCTGTCAAATCAAATGAAATGACGGCACAGAAACTACAATCGTATATCAATCAACTCACCACAGATGGTTTTGATGCCACAAGGTATCAGGTCGATTTACGCGCGAAAGAGGCCTTTCCTTTCGTCAACTTCATGATGATTCTACTGGGAATCCCCTTTGCGCTTAAAGACAACCGAAGTGCCGGCCTGGCGAGAGGGATCTCAATCAGCCTCTGCATCGCTTTCTTCTACTGGCTTGTTTTTTCAATTACAGTGTCACTGGGACATATTGGGGCCCTCCCTCCCTGGCTGGCAGCCTGGAGCGCAAACATCCTTCTCTTGATCATTGGGAGTTACCTCTTTTTGAATATCCGGCAGTAGACGCGTTGACAAGTAGGTCAAAGCACCATACAATCAAACCTGTTTATCGATAACGTGGTTCGACAGCGAACGGTCACGGTATCTTCCCCTCTCTAGTTAAGGATGGTTTGTTCCTCTCAGGATAGCCTAGAAGGGATTCGTTTCCAACAATACAATCAAAAGGTCTTGGATATGAAACTGCGACGCAAAACTTTACTGTTATTCCTCATACTCTTACTCCTCAGCTTCCTGACGCTCCCTTCTCCCGTATTGGCGGACGAGGAACATTCTCACCCGGAAAAAAAAGAGGAGCATCACCACTCTTCCTCGAAAAAGAAAGAAGAATCGGTGATGGCTCCAGGGGCAAAAGAAGTCAGGATCAATCTCTCAGGACCATTTTGCCACCGCCACCCTGAAGAAATTCATGAAGCATTGATGAAACAGATGGGAGTGAAAGCGGTGGAAGGCTTTAGCGGCAGGAAATACACTATGGTTCAATACATGAGTGATCATATTACACCAGAGGAAATTGCTGCAACCGTCAGAACCTTAGAGGGAAACGGATGGAATTGCAAGAGGTCTCAGGCCAAGTAGTTAAAAAGTAGAAAGAGGTCCAGGATAAACACGCTCCGCGAACGAATAAAAATAAAATCATTGCCCCTCTCCGTCGAAGAATTCTAGACGCTCGAGGAAGAGTTCTTCAATTCTCCGAAGATCCAAGGACTGATTTGGGATTTTCTGGATTCTTGACACCTGTTCTTGAAAACGGTATTTTTTAATACCTCATTATCGGAGTAAATTCAGTGGTTAAAGTACGGTTTTTTGCAGTCCTGAAACACCTTGTCGGGAAAGACGAACTCTCTCTTGAAATTGAAAAAGAGACAACTCTCGCACAACTCATCGAAAAGCTCCAGGAGGAACTCCCTGCCTTAAAAGACCTGCTCAGCGAGAGAAGAATCCTGATCTCTGTCAACCAGGAAAAGGCTGAAAAACACTGCCTTATCAGAAATGGTGATGAAGTCGCCTTCCTCCCTCCTTTTGCCGGAGGGGCAGCCCAAAGCAGAGCCTGATTCAGTAGTTTTCCTGAGAACCAGGATCATAGGGCTCATACGAAAGGAACGAATGGATACCACAACAAAGAAGAATACAGAGCGAGTTCGAATTCAACTGGAGGACTTTAGCGTTGAAGACGAAGTTAACAAGATAAAGGGGTGTTCGAAGCGCATCGGAGGCATCGTGGCCTTCCTCGGGGCTGCCCGGGACTTTTCCAAGGGCCATGATGTCGATAAGATCGATTTTGAGCATTATCCCGGGATGGCCGAGACCCGACTTTCGGAGATTCGTGAACAAGCTCTGAAAGACTTCGACATTATCGAGGTGACCATTATTCATCGTGTGGGAAGCTTGTCAATCGGCGATAATATCGTATTAATTATCGTAGGCGCGGAACATCGGGCAGATGCCTTTAAAGGCTGTTCCTGGTCTATTGATGAGTTGAAAAGAATTACCCCTATCTGGAAAAAAGAGACCACACCGCAAGGAGATGTCTGGGTGGAAGAACACCCATAACTAATACCTGGGAATACTTGGATCCGCCAATCGGGAGTAAGCATCAATCCCCCCGCTCAGGTTCTTCACATCTTTAATGCCGGATTGCTTCAGGATTTCCATGGCTGATTGACTTCTGATGCCATGATGACACAAAGTGATAATCTCTTTCCCTGGATCGAGTTCTCCCATTCTCGCCTCTAGCTGTCCCAGCGGAATTAGGATGGATTCCGGAATATGTGCCATCTGGAATTCCCAGGGTTCGCGGACATCCAGGATGACAAACGTTGCACCTTCTTCCCTTTGCCGTTTAACCTCAAGCGGTAAAATCTGGTCCTTGGCCATTCTTCCCTCCATTTTCTTTCCACAGTATTGTGTTTGATGATAATCGACTCTATTTACTGTCGTCAATCTCTTTTTTTCCTAAGAATTGGGCTGAGAAGAAAAGATACAGATTCTGCCATTCTAAACATGGGAAGGCCAGGATTTCTTGACTTTACTCTGTGCAAAGGAATAAAATTTGTTATAGAGAGGCCGTTAGAAATGCACACAATTATGATCCATATTGTCTGTTTTAGCTCCTTAAATAGAATTGACCTGGTCTGTAAAAAGTGGACATTTTTCTTAGGCCGCTTTTTTAAAATACCATCTTTTTTCAAACTCCATTGGACTCAAATAACCCAA
>LWDU01034893.1_pt1 | contig 23297 bp, 15 predicted proteins | sample 727161 | NCBI WGS metagenome assembly LWDU01 (sample SAMN04566230, study PRJNA314399) | hydrothermal vent metagenome | isolation source: deep sea hydrothermal plume seawater | place: Mexico: Gulf of California, Guaymas Basin | collected 2004-07-11
CAGTTGGAAGTTGAATTTCAAAAGCTAAACTTATCCCTTGATCGGACCTTATATTTCCATCGGCATCACGAACAATTACCTGGTAGTTAAAACCTTGTTGAGAGTACCCAGAAAAGGGGTATAAAATAACTAAAAGAAATAAAATATATCCTCTCATAACTAAGTGACTTTTTAAAAAAAAAAATTAACTTTCAGTGTTTTAATGCAATATTAAACTATTTTCAACTTGTTTAAAAATAATCATTAATTAGAGCAATTTAAGTTATCATAATAAGATAAATCCATGGCTTGATTCTTAATAATTTTTCCATTTTCTTTTATCATAAGATTTACAAGAAGCATGGCTTCATCAAGACTTTGCCTGGCAACAAAATAAAAAGTATCATTAATTTCAATTTTTTTAATATCATCATACTTAGGCATTAAAATTTCTCCAAAAATACTTGAGTAGATACCATAACCATCTTTAGAAAAAATTTCTATAAGCTTATTCCCATTTTCTCTAATAAATGAAAAACGATTAAATTCAATTATAATACTATTATTTTTTATGTTAATTATTGAAAAAGAGTCATTTTTCTTAGCTATTACAAGTGTGTCATTCCACTCAATTATTCTATCAAATTCAAAGTTTAAAACCTCATTTCCCAAAGAATCAATAATTCCATAATAATCATTTTTTTTAGATGAATAATACGTATTACAAATAGGTAAAATAACGGAAGAATACAAAGGGCTAATAATTTGTCGTCTCTGAAAGTTATAATTTCCAAACATTTGATCTTTTATAAGAATTATATTTTTTGAATCATTAACTTTTAGACCATCGTATATAGGTTCTAGAATTGTAGATCCAGTTGTATCTACAATACCTTTTTTTCCCTGAAAATCTATATAAAAAAGGGTATTTGATAAAATATTTTTTGGTGCATACCCTTTTATCTTTAGCTTTTCTCCTATGATAATTTTTTTACTTTTTCTATTATTAAGTGCAAGTATTTCAGACTGTGAAATCTTATATTTTTCTGATATTTCTGAAAAAGTATCTCCATTCTTGACTACATGATAATACTCAACCATAGGTAAAATTCTACCCAAATTATCTAATATGTAATAATCATCACCACTTTGTACTCTTAAATAACTTACGCTGTTATCTTTATATGGTGATGACATAACAAAAATCTTATCATCATTTTTTAATTCAACCTCTTTACTATTAGGAAAAACTAAATTGTTTACAATTCCCTTTCTGTACCAGAATACAGAGTCCGTAATAAAAAAAAGAGAATCTACAGAAGACATGACCATATCTCCACTAGACATAGAATACATGCTCCACTCAGAATCTCTTTTTTCTGCAAAATGTAATGCAGAATATTTTAAATCTTCAAAAAATGTTGAAAAAGGAAATTTAAAAAGTTTACTAAAAATTTTTATTCCATATTCATTTTTAGATGTCCATCCAAAAGGATGAAAATCTATAAATTGAAGAGTTCTAGGAATAATAATATTTAACTTATCATCAAGAAGTTCTTCTTCATTTTCAGTAAATAATAATAAAAATCCTGAATCAAAGTACTCATAATCAATATAAAAAAAATTCAAATGATTATTAATGCTTAATCCATCATCAAAAATTTTTTCACTATTAGAAACCGCAATTAAACCATCCTTTTGAAAAAGGATAAAGGAACCTTCTTGAAATACATCATCAAAAATAAAATTATAAATCCTCTTTCCTAAAATTGAAAATAATCCATACTTCCCATCTTCTAGCAAAAGGATATATTTACCATCAATAAGGTAGGCATCTTCGTAATTTTTATCAAATAATTCATATCCACTCTTATGAATAAGCTTTACCGTTCCATCTGAAAAAATTTTAATTATGCCTTTACCAATATCTTCTGCTAAAGAAAAATTACCTGAATATATTTTATCAAATTTTCTATTATAAATGGTTTTAATTCCACCTTCTTCAACAACAAAAAAATCTGAATTTATAAATGAACATATCACATCTAGAGAATATTTCCTGTCCGATATTTTTAATATAGTATTACCAGTAGAATCAACAAATCCTATCTTACTATCTTCAAAAAATCCAAGGAGAGGAATCTTGTCAATAGAAGATATAGAAGCTAGAGAATCATACAAATTATTATCTATTAGAGCTTTATCAATAAGATCCAATTTTTTATCTACACTATGGTACCACAGATTTAAGGCAAGACCAGCATATTTACTATTAGAATAATTGGTTAAAAACTTTACATATCCTGAAGAATTATTTCCTATAGAATAATAAATAAGTAGTTTTTTTTCAATGCTATCCCTATAAGGAGTTAATGGGTTTTCAAGCAAAAATATTTCATAAGAGTCAAGTTCACCATCACGCGTTTTCTCTTCAAAAAGTAATCTTTCATAATTTAACTGTGCATCTGAAACGTCAATGGCATAAGGATACTTATCTAAAAATAATTTATAAGACTGCCATGTATTCTGATATTTTGCGGTTAAAAATTCAAGGGCATTCCTATTTTTTACAACTTCTTTAAAAGAAATAGAAGAAGAATATTTCGTCATATACCTTTCATATTCTTCAACTGTATTTTCTTTAAGAACAAACTTAAATTCTATTTTATCAATTACGTCCTCAAGAGAATCTATACTTGTTTTTGTAATGTCAAACTCCATCAATTCAAGGTGTTGTTTTTCATCAACATTTGAAATATTGTCTTTAGAGTTAAGTATAGAAATGTGGGCAGAATCAATACTTATTCTCTCCAAAGAATTCTTTAAGTGTAAGAGTGAATACAAATAATACACTCCTGGATTATTGGGAGTTTTAATATCCATTTTTTCTAGAATCTCTCTTAACTTTACCAGGTCATTCTTCTGATATAGTTTATAAGCTTTCTTTACATTTTGCGATGAAGCTTCAAAACTTATTAATACAAAAAACATAAAGGTGAATAAATTTTTAAACATTTATTTTTTCTCTCTAGATATATAAGGAACTGATTTTTTTGTTAACAAAATATTTATTCCATCAACATTTTCAACAACCTTATCTACACCAGTTTTTATAGATACCCATCTGGCATGTAGATCGTTATATCGAATTTTTTCTCCTCCAGTAAGAGGTGGAAAATTCTGATCTATTGTCATCATTAAATCATACAGTTGATTATCTAACTGATTTCTAAAGTTGATAACATCTTGAAATGTTTTCTGTTTAGGAGAAATAAGTTTTGATTCTGTATCATTTATTAATTCAATAGTACTCTTGGATAAATCTACAATCTCATTATAGATTTCATTCTCTCTAAGTCTCTCATTAAGATCTTTAAGCTGATTTCTAACACTTTGAAGTTTAACGAGGCTACTATAAATATTATCGATATCAGAATCAATCTTAGATAACAATTCATTTTTGTTATCATAATACTCTTTAGAAATATTTTCTCTAGGATCTGTCAATATTTTAAAAGAGCTAGTCTTTTCATACTCTCCATAAGTAAATTTTACTTTATAATTTCCAGGAACAACAGAGTATGATCTCATGTATCCATTAGATCCTCGAGGTGTCATCACCCCTTCAGGTGGTTCGTAACCCTCAACATCTAAATCCCATTTCAAAATCTGAAATTTTCCTTCTTCTTTTATTGCTTGTTTATTTTTATTTTTTTCTTCACTTGAAAAAGATCTTATAAGATCATCTGAATCATCAAAAATTTCAATCCTTAATTCAGTAGAATCATTTTCTTCAATTTTTCGAATAAAGTATTTCATTTGTAGAGAAAAAGAGGGATTTTCACCTAAAGGCCCTTGCCTTCTCATTGCTGAAAATAATACTTTATGCTTATCAACTACATCAAAAAAATGCACATTATTTTCTTTTAGTTTAGAAGAAAATTGATGCAATGGTGTAAGGTCATCAAATATCCAGAAAGCCCTACCCTGAGTTGCTACGATTAAATCGTTATGGTGAACTTTTAAATCTGTTATAGGAACTATTGGTAAATTATGTTGCCATTTTTTCCATACTTTTCCTCCATCCATTGAGAGATATAAACCTCTCTCTGTACCCGCATACAAGAGTCCTTCTCTTTTAGGATCTTCTCTCACAACTCTCACAAAACTATTTTCTTCAATACCTTCATTAAGTAATTTCCAACTTTCACCATAATCTGTAGATTTATAGATATATGGCCTAAAATCATCAAACTTATACCTATTAAATGCTATATAAACAGTTGCAGGATTGTGGGGAGATACCTCAATAGCATTTATCATTCCTTCCTCAATATCTGGAGTTATATTCATCCAAGATTTTCCTCCATCTCGAGTTACGTGTACAAGTCCATCATCTGCTCCTGTATAAATAACATCCTTATTATGTGATGATTCAGCAACATAATAGATAGTATGGTATATTTCTCCACCCGCTCCCTCATTAGTAATTGGACCTCCACCAGCTCCCTGATGTTCTTTAACATTTCTTGTTAAATCACTACTTATTTCCTCCCAATGTAGTCCCCTGTCACTACTTTTTAATAATTTCTGTGCTGCGTGATAAATGATATTACTATCATGCGATGAAACCAGAATTGGTGCATTCCAATTAAATCGATATTTCTGCTCATCAGAAGGCTCTCCCAATCCATTTTCAGGATAAGCCATAATATTTTTAACATTATCTATTTCTAGATTATATTCTTGAATAATTCCTTGATAACATCCAGCATACATAAATTGTGGATTATCAGGATCAAAGGCAACGTATGAACTCTCACATCCCCCTACACCTGCAATCCAATCTTTCCAACTAATACCATTACTAAACGTTCTACTTACTATTGCTACTGATGAATTATCTTGCTGACCTCCATATACCCAATAAGGAAATCTATTATCAGCATTTACTCTATAAAATTGAGCCGTTGGTTGATTTTTTTGTGTTGACCAAGAGAGACCTCCATCAAAAGTAATATTAGCACCTCCATCATTTGAGTTTATCATATTTTTTGAATTAGACGGATTAATCCATAGGTAATGATTATCGCCATGTGGTACCTGAACAGGAGAAAATGATTTTCCCTTATCAATTGATTTCATGACAGGAGCATTTAATACATACACCACATTTTCATCTGATGGATCTGCGTAAATGTGCATATAATACCATGATCTAGCCCTAAGCATTCTATCGTCATTAAGAAGTGACCATGTTTTTCCTGAATCATCAGACCTATATAAACCTCCCTCATCAGACTCGATGATTGCATACACAATTTTAGGATTTGCTCTAGAAACAGAAACACCAATTTTTCCCATAACTTTTTTAGGAAGTCCCACAGTAAGTTCAGTCCACGTCTCTCCACTATCTACTGACTTCCATATGCTGCTTCCATTTCCACCACTCCTAACATACCAAGGTAACCTCTGATGATCCCAAAATGACGCATACAATATCCTTGGATTAGTATAATCCATTGCTAAGTCATTTGCTCCAGAATTAGCATCTACAAATAATACTTTTTTCCACGTATCTCCTCCATCTAAAGTCTTATAAATTCCTCTTTCAGATGTTGGAGCATAAGGACTTCCTTGTGCTGAAACATACATAATATCAGGATTTGTTGGATGTATTCTTACCTGAGAAATATGCTTTGTTTTTTCAAGACCAAGATGTTTCCATGTTTCTCCATTATCAGTAGACTTATATATCCCATCACCAGATGAAGTCATTACTCCTCTAACAGGAGACTCTCCCATCCCAACTACAACAATGTTATTATCACTCTCAGAAACTGCAACTGCTCCAACTGAACCTGTATTAAAAAACCCATCTGAAATATTTTTCCAATTAATCCCCGCATTTTCAGTTTTCCAAACTCCTCCTCCAGTAGTTCCCATATAATAGGTATAATAATTTCCTGTTATCCCTGTTGAAGTGGTAGATCTGCCTCCTCTAAAAGGTCCAATATTTCTCCATTTTCCAAGATCATATAATAATGAATCTTCTAAATTTTTCTTTTTCTTATCTAAAGCTGGTGTCATTGCAATAATAAATGACATAAAAACAAGTATTACTATATTGAATCTCATAATTTTATATTTTTGTATCTTATAAATGTAACATGAAAATTTAATGTTTAAAAGACTTACTATAGCAATACTTTTTCCATTGGAAGAGAGTTTATATTATCAAAACACGATCAAAGCATTTGATTCTCTAAAAAATAACATGCCTCAACACATTAATGGTGATACCATTAAAGTTGGATGGGCAAAAAAATCCCTCATACCAAAATACAAAACTCCTATGGCAGGATATGGGGCCAGAAAAGGAGCACATTTTGAGGGTATCGAAGATAGCATCTGGGTTAGTGCTGTAATCTTTGATAATGGAATTTATCGATCAGCATACATCTCCATGGATTTATTAATTATTCCCCCTACCCTAAACACAGAAAAGTTGGTAGAAGGATTAGATTTAGAGAGTAAAAATATTTATTTCACAGCTTCCCACACACACTCAAGCATAGGAGGATATCTTGAAAGATTAGCAGGAAATCTATTTGGAGGAACATTTGATGCTAAAATCTTAGAATTTATAACAAATCAAACTCGAAATGCTATAATTGAAGCTACAAAAAATCTACATAATGCTCGCATAGGATATACATCCATTTATGCTGCAGATTATATAACCAACAGACTTGTTGGAGACTCATTAGGAACATATGACCCCTACCTAAGAATGATAAAAATTGAAAAAGATAACGGAGAAAATGGAATCATTTTTTCATATTCTGCACACGCAACTTGCTATGGAAGAAAGCAACTAAATCTATCTTCTGATTACCCTGGAAAAGTTGTAAAAAAACTAGAAAAGAATAAAAAAATTGATTTTGTAGTATATGGCGCAGGTGCTGTAGGAAGTATGAGTCCCCGTTCAAGACATAAAATAGGATCTAAAAAAGTGATGGAAATAAGTGACGGCATTTCAGAAGAGCTCCTTAATGCTTTCAGGTCAGTGGGAACTAAATACGAATTCAAACTTCATTCAAATACAATTGACATACAACTAAGAGAAGAATCTTATAAATTAAATTCTTACTTAATTTTTAGACCTTGGTTATTCAAATGGCTTGTGGGAAATACTAAAAAATACATTTCATACCTAAGGATAGGAGAAAATCTTCTTGTCGGCACTCCTTGTGACTTTTCAGGAGAATTAGTTAACCCCATTGAAAATTCATTATCACCTATTGAAAATCCATTATCAAATAAAAAGTTAAATTTGATGATAAATAGCTTTAACGGATGTTACATAGGATATGTAACTGATGATAAATGGTATGACAAACACGATATTTACACATACGAAACATATACAATGAACTGGTTTGGACCATATAATGGAAAATACATATCTGAATTAATAAAAAAAACAATAGAAATCAATGAGAATAATTAGCATTATACTTTTTTCAATTATTTTAAATTTTAATTCAGTATCTAATAAAAGAGCAAACAATATCCAATCTGACTCCTTAAGATTAAAAATTTCTCAAATGCTTATTTTTGGGATAGGCGATTTACAAAAAGTGCTAGAATCTGACTCTATGCTAGAGGCATATTCAAAAAATTATCTAGGAGGAATTATATTATTTGAAAAAAATATTAACAAAAAAAGAGGGAAACATCATCTAAAAATTTTAATTGATGAAGTTCAACGTATATCACAGATCCCATCATTTATTGCTATTGACGAAGAGGGTGGAAAAGTAAATAGATTAAAACCTGAATATGGTTTTCATCAAACAAAATCCGCTAAATATTTAGGGCAATTAAATAATCTTGATTCCACTTATTACTACGCTAAATTAACAAGTTCATTATTAAAAGAATTAGGAATAAATGTCAATTTTGCACCTACCGTTGACCTTGCTTTAAATCTTGAAAATTCTGTTATCTATAAGTATGAGAGAAGCTATGGAAAAGATCCTGAAAAAGTACATTTTCATGCTCTTAAATTTATAAAAGCTCATAATGAAAATAATATTATTACCGCAATCAAACATTTTCCAGGACACGGAAGTTCTTCTACAGACACACATAAAGAAGTTACCGATGTTTCAAAATCTTGGATAATTGAAGAGCTTTTTCCCTACCAAAAATTGATTGATGAAGGAGTTGTTACTGGGATTATGAGTAGTCATGTAGTTAATAGTCAACTTGATGATAGTATGCTTCCTGCAACACTTTCCAAAAAAACTTTAACAAGTATACTTAGAGAATTTCTTTCTTATAAAGGTGTTGTTTTTTCAGATGACATGCAGATGAGTGCCATAACCAAGTACTATGGTCTTGAAAATTCTATTATTATGGCAATAAATGGTGGCATTGATGTTTTACTTTTTTCTAATAATCAAACCGCAAAAAATAAAGTATCTCCAGAACAGATAATTTCATTAATAGAAAAAAATATTGAAGATGGTAACATTTCAATGCTAAGAATTAATGAATCCTATAGAAGAATTATAAAACTTAAAAAGAAAATAAATCTTATTGATTAGGACTATATATCCTTACCGCGTCACTAAAAATTTTTTCTTTATCTAAAGTCATTAATTTAGTTTCCTTATTAATATACTTGATCATTTGATCAGTATAATGTGGACTATCTGGATTATTAGAGTTGCCATAAGGAAGTATCGTTTCAATTTCAATACCATCATTAGAAAATTGTATTAGCATTATGTATGACTCACCAGATACTGCTTTTAATCTTCCATTTTTATAAGCCACCACATCAGAAGGTGCAATCATATCATCTAATCCAGATACGGGTAAATTAATATTACCCTTAATATGTCTCTGCAGGTCTCCCAAAATAATATCAATCTTTCCAAAATGTTTTTTCAAATATTTCTCTGTCTTTTCAATGGCCTGAAGATGATATGAATCTGGAATTGCTACATTTCTTTTAAGTTTAGTTTCAAAAATAACTTCTCTGATAAATTTATAATAAACTCTCCATTGAGCAGCACCTAAATTGTTGTATCCTGCCTTCTTGTCCCAGTTATGAAGTATAGAAATTAATTCCTTATGTTCAGGAAATTTTTCTGCTTGTAAGCTAAAAAGTGAATTCAAATCATTACGATATAAAATTTTCTCAGGATATTTTTGATCATATTTTATTGTTTTAAAATCTTCATATGAAATCTTATCGTAATCCTCTATGAGTTCCATAAACCGTAGACTCCTATTATTTTCTTTCTCCCTAAAATTAAATGTTGAAACAAAATTTTCTTCTTTTAAATTATATTTTTTACTCGTTGAATTAAAAGGTGAGTTATTGGTATTAAAAATGTAACCACTTGGAGGATTAAGTAATTTTGGTAAGTCTTCATAAGGATGGTATTCGTTTAAAATTAATGATGATGTGTCTCCAATAATTAATTTTTCCCAATCAATACTACTATCTCTAACCGAAAGCCTAGCATTACTCATATAAAAAATATTATCTTCTTTATCTGCATATACTATATTGAACCTAGGAATTCCTACAAGACCAAGAGCATTTTCAAATTCCTCAAAATTAGAAGCTTTACTCATTTTAAACCACTGCTCAACAGCACTTATGTTATTTAAAGAAGGTGAATAAAATGAAAAATATCCTTTCTTATTTTTTATCACTGGACCAAAATCTGACCAAATAATTTTTCTTTTTATATTAACTTTTATTCCAAACAATACTTTTACTAATATTTTTATTTCTTTACTTTCAAACTCTTTCCAAGAACCATCAATTTTATATTCATTTTCATTATCTGGATTAATAATAAGCTGATACACGTCATTAATATCTGGATAGTTATATGTATGCGTCCAAGCTAAATTATTATTAGTTCCTATCACAGGAATTGGCAAACCTGGAAACAATCCACCAAGCATATTCCATCCTTCATTACTATTTATGTGAGCTTCATACCAAGAAAATGGTCCCTCTAAAGGTTGGTGAGTATTAACATTTAAATATGTTTTTCCATCAACAGTTTTATTGCTATTAAAAGCAAAAGCATTAGATCCAATTGTACTTCTAATATTATCTACGCCATCAAGAGTTTTAATTGGATCAATATTGTTACTAAATAATTGCTCAATAACATCTCCTGTATCAGAAAAAAGATGAAGCATCAAATTAAGTCCAGTTAAATAATCATGAATAGTTAAGGGAAATGAATTTTTAACTAGCACTTTCTCAGGATACTTTTTTGCATATGCATTTAACCCCTCTAAATATCCATATATCACATTTAATCCCTCTGGAGGAAGGTTTTGTAATTCTCTCTCTGCCACATTTCTGCATCTTAATAATTCAACTACATAGTCAAGAAAGGCACCTTGTATTCCATTCAATCTGCCAAGCATTTTTTTAGCAGGCAAAAAAGTTTTTTGAATTGTATGAAAGTCATCCTCTGCATGTGCCCAGGCAAGACCATAAGCAGCTTCTTTATCAGTATTTCCATAGATATGTGGAACCCCCCATTTATCTCGAACTATAGTAATATTTGATGTGTTAACTTGACCTATAGATTGATAGGTAATGCAAATAAAAAATAATAATATTTTATTATATCGGTACATTGACATGTCTTTCAGCATGGTAAGAAGAACGAACTAATGGTCCTGATTCCACATACTTTAACCCCCTTTTTAAACCTTCTTCTCTATACATATCAAAAGTTTCAGGATAAATAAAATTATCTACTTCCAAATGCATCTTTGTAGGTTGCAAATACTGACCGATGGTTAGAATATGAAGGCCATGTTCAACCATATCATCTATTGTTTTAAGAATTTCATCTTTTGTTTCTCCAAGCCCTACCATCAAACCAGATTTTGTTCTTTTACCACATTCTTTTGTTAGTTTAATTTGCTCTAAACTTCTTTCATACTTAGCTTGTGGCCTGACCCTTTTATAAAGCCTCTCGACAGTTTCAATGTTATGAGATACTACTTCTTGTCCAGCATCTATCATTCTATGCAAGGCATCCCAATTGGATTTAACATCTGGAATTAATGTTTCTATAGTTGTAGAAGGAGAAAGTTTTTTTGTCAACTTAACAGTTTGATACCAAATCTCAGCACCTTTATCTTTGAGTTCATCCCTATTAACAGATGTTATAACAGCATGTTTAACACCCATCTTTTTTATAGCTTTTGCAACTCTTAATGGTTCCAAAGTATCGTATTCTGGAGGTTTCCCCGTTGCAACAGCACAAAAAGTACAGCTTCTAGTACAAACATTTCCTAGAATCATAAAGGTAGCAGTTCCAGCACCCCAACATTCACCCATATTAGGACAGTTACCGCTCTCACATATGGTATGCAATTTGTACTTATCTACAATCTTTCTTACTTTCTTATACTCCTCTCCAACAGGTAATTTTACCTTTAGCCACTTTGGCTTTTTAAACCTTGACACAACTCCATTAGATTCATTCATATGAAAGTGTAATTTAAATTAAAGTACGTAAATATTAGTATTTTCTTCCGTAGAATAATGTAATAAAGGCACTCGTAAAAATAGATTTATTTTCTGCAGTAGGAATTATAATTATTTTTTTTGTAAAGGCTTCAGCTAAAAATCCTACTTCGATTGAAGTAGAAGATTTCTTACTTCCAAATTCAAAATTTATTGCCGTTTTAAAATTTATACCTGGTCTGATTTTCATCTCTTTAAATCCTTCAGTAAAACTCGCAACACCTATTACATTATTAAAACTATGAATATCAGGATCAAAAGGTTCAATTTCCATTCTACTATTCCTATTGTACTTAATATAATAAGGAATTTGCATCCCTATACTAGGTCCAATTGCAACTTGAGCATTTACTTGAATTCCTTGTTGATCTTTTTTGGAAAATAAAATCATTTCTCTACCGTACTGTCCTCGAAATGAAAAAAAATAATTCTGTTTAGCCCAAATAAATGTTCTCCCATACCCAAGAGCCGAACTATATTTATTTTCTTTAGGATGTTTTACATTAACAAGTTCCACTCCTATAGTACTATATAATTTTTCTGCAATTTTATTGCTGAATTTTAATACTCCTCCACCAATAAGTCCAGCATTAGTATTTTTATTTATTCCCCAAAGTATTTCATGTTCATAATCAAAATAGTCAACCTCTTGAGCATTTATATGAATGCTTATAGAGGATAAAAAAATTATTATAAAACAATACTTTTTTAACATAAAACAAAAATTTTGCATAAAAATCAATGTTACATTATTTTAATAATATTATAACGTTAAATTATATTTTTATGTGAAAAATAATATATAATTATATTTTAGTATAAATATTAATGCATAATATTTTAACAGAATGAGCCATACAATAGAAAACAAGTACATAGGAAATCTAAGAACTTCATCCAAACATCTAAAGTCAGGAGATAATGTAATAACTGATGCTCCTACAGATAACAATGGAAAGGGTAAAGCGTTTGCTCCAACAGATCTTGTATCTTCAGCACTTTGTAGTTGCATGAGCACAGTAATGGGAATATGTGCCAATAAAGGAAATTTTTCTATGCCAAATTCCACGGCAAAAATTACAAAAATTATGGGAGTAGATCCAAGAAAAATATCTGAAATAACTATAGAATTTACATTTGAAAAATCTGAGTTAACAAATGCTCAAAAAAATAAGTTAATGTCTGTAGCTAAAAACTGCCCTGTAGCAAAAAGTTTGAATCCAGATATTAAACAAATTTTAGTATTTAATTTTTAAGTTATTTAATTTAACTTTAATAAAAGTTAGAAAAAATGATTAAAAAATTATTATATCTAATTATTTTCTGTCTTCCATTTACTGGATTATCGCAAAGTAGTTTAACTGTAGAGATTAATGGACTAGAAGATGGTGACTCAGCCAAGGTTAAACTTACAAAGGGCACATCCATTCTTTTAGTTAAAAAAGCAAAAAATCCAGTAGATAAAAAATCTCAAGTCGTATTTGAAAATTTAACTGATGGTGACAATTGGGTAATAGCAATTGATGCACCTGGTTATGCTTATCCAACCTCGAAGGTGATATCAATTCCTTCAGTATCTTCACTAAGTATTGACGTAACAAAATATTCAGGAAGCACTTTTGTATATGAGTGGCAAGATGATAGTAGTTATGTTGGTCATGCTACTCAGACATATATTAATGAACCCTTTACTTTGGTTGTCTTAGATGATACCGTCAGTATTCCCATTGATTATTCTTCAATTAAATTAAGAGAGGAGTATGGAATTGTTTTATCAAATGATGTCAGAGAGTGGTCAGATGAACAATCATACAGGGTATATTCTAATATTGAAAGGTTAGAAAATGCAGTTGGAAATAAATTAGATATTGTAGATTTTACGACCGGCGAGAACCTCAACTCAGTATGGTTTCTAACTAATGAAGAAATTGATAAAGATATTAAAGTTGAAACAGTTGGAGGTACCAAACATGTAACAATCTCAGAATCATCTCTAGTCCACGCTGAGCCTATGATTGTAAAACTAGATGGTCTTAGAGGTAAGTTTTATTCTAAAAGGTTGTATAAGGCAATGCTAAACTACTTTTCAGAATTTGGCACTAATAAAGATGTTTTAGATAAATTAGCGCAAAACAGATTTGGGTTTAGGTGGATGTTACCAGATGATGAGACTGCTAATCTAATGGGTGAACCTGCTGATAACTTTCAAGAATTCTTTGCAGAAGAAAAAATAGAGATATTATCTATGTTTGAAGAACTCCCTGATGGATTTCACACTCTAGAATGTAATAAATATCTAGTAAGGAGAGTAAATGGTCAGTGTCATCCGACTCTTGGATGTGCTGTTCCAGCCATAGCATGGACAAGTGGCGTAATGGAATGGCTTGAAAAAGGATTTAAAGATATTTCTTTAACTTATCTAAGAAGATTAATTCTTCATGAAAAGGCTCACTACATATGGCAATGTTATCTAGATCAAGCTACTAAAGATGCTTGGGCAGAGGTTGGGGGATGGTACGAGGACCCCTTATCTTCTACAGGTTGGAGCACCTGGAAAACAACTGAGTTTGTGTCTGCTTATGCTCATCTAAAAAATCCCAATGAGGACTTTGCTGAATCAGTTGCTTATTATATAGATAATATAGATGCATTAAGATCTCGATCTATGCAGAAGTATGAGTTTATTAGAGATAGAATAATGAGTGGTACTCGTTATATTGCTCAGATCAGAGATGATTTAACTTTTACAGTGTATAACTTGTTTCCTGATTATTTTTACCCTGGTAAAATTATTGGCACGAAGGTTGAAGTTCTTGGTGAATCTGAGGAAGACAAAACTGTTAAGTTTACAATAAAACTTAAATCTGATTCGGTACAGTTAGATGGTGCCGCAACGGCACAAGCAAGATTTAAATCTTCTATTGGTACTTTCTATGATGTATGGCTCCATCCTAAAAATGGTAGTATAGATTCTATTCTTACTGGTGAGTTTACTATAAATAAACATGCAAAAAGTGGGTATTGGAAACCATCTCAGATTCAAGTTTGGGATAACGTTGGCAACGGAAGATTTGAAAACCTTAATACAGTGGGTGTTAAAGCATTTGTTAATAATCCTTTAGAAGACATTGTTGCTCCTGCTTATGTGTCTTATGAACTTGATACAATTACTGACTATTTTAATGAAGCTGGTGAAATTCCTTATAGAGAAAATCCATCAGGCGATTCTATAAAATATAAAGCTCTCACGCTTTCAACGGAATGGTATGACGCTAGTCCTATGGGACGAGTGCTTGCTAGACTTCAGTTTAGAAATACTGGTGTGTATTCAAAAGATGCTCAGGGAGGACCATATCTTGAAAATGGTTATAACTCAAATAAAAAATATAAGTTATACTGGGCAATTCCTGAATATTTTCCTTCTGATTACTACAGTGTAACGTATATGGATGGAGAAGACATTGCTAGAAATACTGGAAAAGTCTACATGACTACTGACACTGCAAGCTTTAACGACAAGCCATCAGAGGGTTTATATAAAGCTTTGAGAGATAGTATATTAATCGAAACAAATTATCCTGATACAATAGCTCCTGTTGTAGATATTAGAGTAGGAAAAATAACCATTGATGCTGAACCAGTTAATCCTATTGCACCTGACGGAGAGACAAAAGTTGAAATTAATTTATTTGCAAAAGATTCAAGTAACTACTTTGGAAAGGAAGCTTCAATCACACAAATTTATTATTGGTTAAGAGATCCTCAGGGTGTTGATCATGAGTTTAGATTTCATCCTGATGGTGGAAACGGAAAAAAAACCTTGACTCCAGATTCTGCAGCTTATGAGTGGAAGATTTTTACACTAAACGCAAGACTTCCTAAGGGTTCTGCTCCAGGTAAATGGGGACTTAGTGAGATAGATATATGGGATAAAGCAGGGAATCAGAGAAGATATTCCTTTGTTGAATATCTTAGGTTTGATATAATTAAATCCGATATTGTCCTTAATTCACCATTATATGCAGAAATAACGGACAAAGTTGTTAACGCCTCAAATGTTAATTCAATAAGTGCTTTTATAACATGTTCTCCTTGTTCTGATTTAAAATATAACTACACAATCTATAGTCTTATGGGTGGAGTTGTGAAGACAGGAGAGAAAGTCATGGGATCAGATTCTGTTTATGTGACAGACTTAGATGTTAGTGGTATACCAGATGGTATAATTAAATTAACCGTTCAACTTAAAGATAGTCTAGATCAATTAGTTGCAACAACAACAACTGATTATACAAAGGATGTTATTCTACCGAACTCATATTATTTTCAATCAAACCTCCAAAATGTTGGATCAAGCAATATAGATAGCCTTGAAATAACTATCAATACTGTCGAAGTAAATGGCGATTATGAGTTAATTATAATAGGTGATTCAATAATTGGAGGAAACTCCATAATTTCATTAGATGAAACTAATGGCCCTAATTATGATTTAGGTGGTAATTTAGGTTTAAAATCTAAGAAAATAATAAAAGGAAAAATTACAAATGAAGCTTTAAAAATAAACAATCTAGATTTAAGTGATTTTGCAGATGGATTTATTACACTTGATCTTGTTGTGACCGATAGTGCTCTTAATATTGGTAATGAAATTTTTAAAGATTCAATCTTTAAAAACCTTCCTGATGCACCAGTTTCTCTTGACTTAGATTCTCTAATGACAGACGAAGATATTACCTTAGATTTTGTTTTATCTGCATCTGATGCTGATGGCGATTCTCTTGAATTTATTATTGTAAGACAACCCAATAATGGAATAGTAGTTATTTCAGATTCTATAGCTAGTTATACACCTAATAATAATTATTACGGTCTAGATTCATTATCATATAAAGCTAGTGATGGGTCTCTAGAAAGTGAAACATCTGAGGTTTCAATAAGCATAAACTCTGTTTATGATCTTCCTTCTGTTTCATTATTTACTAACAACATAAATCTTATAGAGGAATCTGGTTTTTCTGAAATTGTAGTTAAAGCAGAGGGAATAGATGCTGGCGATAAAGAAATTAGTGTAACCTTAAGTCTCACTGGTTCCTCCTCCAATGCAGATTTTGATATTTCTTCAAACTCAATTGTAATTAATGCTGGGGATACTGAAGGAAAAATAGATTTAAATGTAGTAGATGACATTGAGTTTGAACAAGAAGAAACTATAATTATTGATATAGATTCTGTATATAATGGTTTAGAAGACAGTATCCAACAAATAATAATTACCATATTAGAGAGTGATAGGCCATTAGGTAATGAAAGTAAATCTATAATTTATAAAATATACCCTAATCCAGCAAAACACCATATTATCATTGAATTAAATGATAATTATATTTTAGAAGATATCAATGTGATTGACTTATCAGGAAAATTTGCTAAAACTAATTTCTCTACAGAAAAGAATAAATCAAAAGTAGATATCTCCATGCTTGCAGAAGGAATATTTATTTTAAATATTATCACAGATAAAGGCTCTACTAATTTCAGATTTCGTATAGAGAAATAGAAAAAAAAATGAATGATATTTGTTTTGACATTACGTTTATTACTTAAGACAAATATATACTACCAAAAGATAATGAGCATAGTAAGAAATAAAAATAACCCCGCAGAAACCTTAAGTGAATTCGAACTTTTCTCAAAAAATGGCCATTTAATTTGATTGTTTCTCTCTATTATTATCATAGAAATATTAAAGATAAGAAGGAACACACACATGTTACTGATAGTGTCTGCCTTTGTTATAACCTGAATTCCAGGTATTGTAGAGTCAACAAAATATCTGTTACCAATAGCACCAAAAATTGCGCCAATGTTTAATGAGATTTTAGACTACTTGATTTTTTTTGAAATATAATAATCGACTGAATACTTTCCAGGTCCTAGAATAAAAAGAGTTATAAATACAATTAAAAACAATACTGCTTTTTCCATTTTTCCAAATGGATCAGCAGCATGAGCTACAGTAATTGCAATAATAAAATTATACATTACAGGTATAGAAAAAATTCTGGTACCAAAACCGATCAAAACGAAAAATGCACAAAATAATTCCGCAAAAATTACTAGAGATAAAGTGAACTCACTGCTTAGAAACATATGGCCCATAAATTTTGTGGATAAAGATTCATAATTCATCAGCTTTCCATACCCATGGGTCATAAGTGAAGCACTAACACCAATCCTTAGAACCAATAATCCAATAGCATTGCAACAATTTGTATCAGAAAAATGTAGTAGATATTTTTTCATTTTTATTATATTTTATTTAAACTAAATTTAAGAAGATTAAATTTGTTAAAAAAATATATGCCTAAAAGTAATTATAGAATTGGACATGGTTATGACGTTCATCGATTGGAAGAAGGAGCAGACTGTTGGATTGGTGGAATCAAGCTAGAACATACTAAAGGAGCGGTAGGTCATTCTGATGCTGACGTTGTCGTTCATGTGATATGTGATGCGTTATTAGGCGCCTTAAATTTAAGAGATATTGGATTTCATTTTTCTGACACAGACAAAAAATACGAAGGGATTGACAGCAAAAAATTACTCAAAAAAGTTATTGACATGATGAAGGAAAAAAATTATGAGGTTAATAACATAGATGTGACAATTATGGCAGAATATCCCAAGTTAAGTCCACATATTAACGAAATTAGAAACGTACTCTCAAGGGTAATGGAAATAGAAAAAAATTTACTATCTATTAAAGCCACCACTACTGAGGGATTAGGATTTATAGGTAGAGAAGAAGGAATCGCTGCGACCTGTGTAGTTTTATTGCATTCTGATCAGAATTAATGCCTGCACATTTAAAAGTAATACCTACCAATGATAGCTCTACAACGATTTACAATGCTAAATTAAAGGAGACTTATCATTCAATTAATGGAGCAATAACAGAATCTATTCATGTTTATATAAATGCAGGACTCAAATATTTTTATATTAAAAATAATGGCAATAAAATAAAAATATTAGAGATTGGATTAGGGACAGGACTTAATGTTATTCTATCAGTTCAAAAAATAATGCAACTAAAAAATACGCTTATTCATTTTACTAGTTTAGAGCCTTTTCCCTTAGCACAAAACATTATAAAACAATTAAATTATCTTTCTTTTATTGAAAAGAAATTGATTCCAATTTTTAACAAAATACATAGCAGTTCCTTTGAAAATAACATTGAATTATTAGAAAATTTTATATTAAAAAAAACAATGAAAAAAATTGAAAATTTCTCCAGTAAGGAAAAATACGATATAATTTTCTTTGATGCTTTTGCCCCAAGTAAGCAGCCAGAAATTTGGAAGATAGAAAATCTAAAGAAACTCTATAAGTTAATGAAAAGTAAATCCATTCTTGTGACTTACTGTGCTAGTGGTCAGTTTAAGAGAACTCTTAAAGAAGTTGGGTTTGATGTTGAAGTACTAGAAGGTCCTCCTGGAAAAAAAGAAATTGTTAGAGCGTCAAAATAAAAAAAATAATATAAACTCTCTCAAATCTGTCAATTAGATTTTATGTGATCAATTACCTGGATAGCATGATCTCTAGAATTTTCAATAAACCACTTATTTGTCTTTAAGCCACCACATATTACTCCTGCAAGGTAAACACCTTCAATGTTCGTCTGCATTGTTTTTGGATCATGCAAAGGCGTTGAGTACTCATCATCGCCAAGTTTAATGCCAAGTTTTGTGAGAAATAAAAAATTTGGCTGATACCCTGTCATGGCCAACACAAAATCGTTTTTAATTTCTAATTCTCCATCAGGTGTATTTACATAAATTTTTGTTTCTTCAATTTTTGTGATATTAGAATTAAAATAAGCTTTTATATTACCTTCCTCAATTCTATTTTCAACATCAGGCTTTACCCAGTACTTCACAGTCTCACTAAGATTAGGCTCCCTTACTATCATAGTAACTTCTTTTGCTCCCTTCCTATACGTTTCAAGCGCAACATCAACAGCAGAATTTGCTGCTCCAACAACAGCTATTTTCATTCCAAAATAAGGATGTGGTTCATCATAATAGTGTTTTACTTTATCCAAATTTTCTCCCGGAACATTAAGTTTATACGGCAAATCATAAAATCCCGTAGATAAAATTACCTTTTTAGCAGTATACTCTCCCTTAGTAGTTTTTATATAAAAAAGATCTTTCTTTTCTATATCCATCACTTCCTCATAAAGATTTACATTTAACTTCCAAGAAGAAACCACTCTCCTATAATATTCTAGAGCTTCCGACTTTGTTGGTTTGGTATTATGAGAGATAAATGGAACATCACCAATTTCTAATTTATCTGAAGTAGAAAAAAAAGTCATGTTTTTTGGGTAGTTATATAAAGAGTTCACCAAACAACCTTTATCAATAATAAGATAAGATAGATTAGCTTTTTTTGCTTCTATTCCACAACATATACCAATTGGGCCAGCTCCTATAATGCAAACGTCAACATTCATTCTATAATTTTATTATTTTATAATTAAGTACTAACGGATTTAATATCTCTACGAGATTAGCAATAAAAGTTTCATCCGATGCATAATAATTTAAAAAATTATCATACCTCTCTTGAGATGAATTATTTCCAAATAATAATCCATATAAATTGTCTATGTCTTGAATCAATTTAGCATTTGAAGATTTTTGGGCTTTTTTGTACTTTTTTTCTAACTCAATAATTGACTTTATAGTCTGTTTACTCTTAGATTGTACATTTCCAGACATAGATTTATCAATAGATGAATATTTATCTACTAACGATTCATACGCCTCTTTAATCGTTTTAATTTCATCATCAAAATTATTTTTATTATCAGAATAAATGTTAAGTATAGTTTCTATCACATTCTTTTTTCCTTCAAATAATTGAGAAAGTTCAATCCCATATTTTGTTACTGTTTTCTGACTTCTTTTTGCTAGCAACAAGACAAAATCTCTAGGCATAACAACAGGATAATTAATTTTATACTTATCAAAAAAATTTTTAAATTCTAACCAATAAGTAACCTCTGCAGGACCTCCAATATAACATACGTTTGGAAGAATATGTTCCTGGTAGAGACATCTTGTAATAACATTAGGACTAAATTTTTCGGGATTTTTTTCTATCTCTTTTAGGATCTCTTCTTCAGAAAAAACAATATCTGTATTGTTAATATTATAACAGTTATTACTAAAAACTATTCTCTCTCTCATTCCCTCTCCCATATAAAAGAAATTGATTTCCCTTACGTGTACCTGAGATTTCTCTTCTTTATCTTTTGCAATATTTTTGATTGAATTATTTATAATATCATCTTTAATTATAGGTGCAAAACATTTCTTCAACCTCTTAGAGTTTGCATCAATAACCACAAGTCCATAAGAACCAAATAAGGAATGCATGTATTTTCTTACTGCCTCAGAAAGACTCTTACTCTTAAGATATGCGTCCTCAAAAAGTGAAATTTTTTCTGGTAATTCATCGAGTATACTCTTAATGGATTTGGGATCTATTTTTCCAACTGCTCCAGTCGGATTAATATCCCATGTATAGTTCTTTCCAAACGCTTGAAAAGACTGTATCTCCTTAAAATCATGATCCTCAGATGCCATCCAGTACACAGGAACATAATGTTTATCTGGGTATGTATTATTTAATTCTTGAGTTAGCTTTATTGTTGATACAATCTTATAGATAACATATAATGGGCCAGTAAAAATATTAAGCTGATGACCTGTAGTTACAGTATATGTATTTGAATCTTTAATTGACTTAATGTTATCACTAACTTTTTTTATTTCAGAGATTCCTTTGTATTGATCCATAAGAACTCCAGACAAAAGTTCTCTGTCATCAGATGATACTTTTTTCTTTTCACTTAAAGAGTGAATTTTTTCAGTAGATAGTGAATGACTATCTGAGACATAATCGTTAAATTTTTTTGAAAATAAATTTGTCGCTAAAAAATCAATATTATATAATTCCATAATTATATTTTTCCTATTAAATCATATTCTTTTGCTTCGGTTATAAGAATATCTGAAAAATCTCCAATTCTCAAATGAGAATTCATAGCAGGAATAATTACTTCATTATCAACCTCAGGAGAATCAAACTCAGTCCTACCATAATAATTTTTTGAATCCCGCCTATCTATCAATACTTTAAGCTTTTTTCCAATATATTTTTTGTTGTTAGTAAGAGAAATTTTTTGTTGTAAACCCATAATAAGGTTTGATCTTTTTCTCTTTAGAGTTTCTGGAACATCATCAACTAAAGAATGGGAATGTGTTCCTTTCTCATGGGAATATGTAAATATACCAAGCCTATTAAATTTATTTTTTTTCACAAATTCATACATTTCATTAAAATCTTCTTCTGTCTCTCCTGGATGTCCTGCAATAAGTGTCGTTCGTATAGAAATAGGAGGGTTAATTTCTCTAATATTTTCTATCAGCCTATCAATTTTCTCTCTAGAAGTACCACGCCTCATAATTTTTAGCATTTTTGTGGACCCATGCTGAAGGGGAATGTCTAGGTAATCACAAATATTATCTCTCTCTTTCATTACTTCAATAATCTCCATTGGAAATCCCGTCGGATAAGCATAATGTATTCTTATCCATTCTAACCCCTCAACATCTGAAAGCTTTCTTAATAAATCAGGCAATACCCTCTTACCATATATATCAATACCATAATACGTAGAATCTTGTGCTATAAGCATTATTTCTTTAACACCATTTTTTACCAAATTTTTTGCTTCCAAAATTATTTCTTCGATTGGTTTTGAGATGTGCTTTCCTCGCATAAGTGGAATAGCACAAAAAGAACAAGGTCTATCACAACCCTCAGATATTTTCATATAAGCATAGTGGGATTCCGTAGTTATTATTCTCTCTCCAATAAGATCATCTCTATATTTAGCCTCAAATGTTTTTAGAAGTTCAGGTAGTTCTCTTGTTCCAAAAAAACCATCAACTTCTTTAATTTCTCTCTCTAAATCATTTTTATACCTTTCAGAGAGGCATCCAGTAACGTACAGCCTTTTTATATTTCCTTCTTCTTTTTCTTTAGCATATCTTAAAATAGTGTCTATAGACTCTTGCTTTGCATTATCAATAAACCCACAAGTATTTATTATTACTACGTCAGGATTAATATCATTACTCTGGTGATACACTTCTTTATTATTGCCCTTTAATTGTGTAAACAGAACCTCAGAATCCACAAGATTCTTAGAACAACCAAGTGTTACTATATTAATTTTTTCTTTAAGCTTAGTTTTCATCAACGTAAATAATTAAAGCTCAAAATTAATGAAATTAATATTATTTTTTTTTTTTAAAAGATCAGATTAATTTTCATCATTTTACTCTACAATTACTAAGTGCTAACTCAAAGTTATATCGAAATCTTAATAACTCTTAACCAGTTAAAAGTTAAGAAGTTGCGTTTTCTTTAAGATTTTATTTAAATTATTAAACCTATCAATAATTTAAATTTAATCGTATGAAACTTTTATTAACTTTTATAACTACTCTATTTATTATAATCAATATATCTTTTGCACAGGCTCCCGCTGGATTTAACTACCAGGTAATTGTTCGTGATGCCGATGGAAATATAAGGTCCGATCAAGGGATAAGTTTAGCTTTTGAAATTCAACTTCCAACTG
>LWDU01040010.1_pt1 | contig 23296 bp, 20 predicted proteins | sample 727161 | NCBI WGS metagenome assembly LWDU01 (sample SAMN04566230, study PRJNA314399) | hydrothermal vent metagenome | isolation source: deep sea hydrothermal plume seawater | place: Mexico: Gulf of California, Guaymas Basin | collected 2004-07-11
ATGCTTGGAATATTAATTCTGGCTTCAGTGGCAACCGACAGTGTTATTATGAAACGTTTTCGTGACTACCGCTTGAAAAAACTAGCTCAAATGAACTCTTGATTTACTTGAAGGAGCGTTAATGTCTATTTTTAAAAAATTGAGAAGTTGGGAAGGGTTCCTGAGCCTGATTCTAGTATCGGTCATCTTGGTCAACGCCCTCAATTCAGAATCTTTCCTGAGCATTGATAACCAGATCAATATATTCGAATTGTCAATCGAAAAAATCATTGTTGCCTTGGTCATGGTCTTTATTATTCTGAATGCCGAAATTGACCTGTCAGTGGCTTCGATGATGGGTCTTTCTGCCTGTGTATTGGGTTGGTTGGTGGAATCTGGAACTCCGATGATACTGGCCTTAGGTTTGTGCCTGATCATTGGAGCCTTGGGTGGGGCCTTCAACGGCTTCTGGATCACTGTGTTCAAACTGCCGTCTCTCGTTGTGACGTTGGCGATGCTGATCGGGTTCCGGGGCTTGGCACGGGTGCTGGTTGAAGACCGTTCCATTCGTGTGTTTCCCCCGTGGTTTGAAGCCTTGGGGCAGCAACCGCTGCTGGGGCCATTCCCCCTTTCGATGCTTTTATTCTTTAGTTTGCTGGTGCTGGTTGTGATCATCCTGCAGTACACTGGTCTCGGTCGCTATGTTTACTTTATAGGGATCAATCAGAATGTGGCTCTATACTCCGGGGTTAACGTTTCCAAAGTCAAAATGTTTTTATTCACGGCATCAGGATTAATTTCCGCACTGGCTGGGATTATTTTCGCTGCCCGTTTAGGTGCAGTTCGTGGTGATATGGGACTTTCTTTTGAACTGGATATCATCACTATGGTACTACTTGGAGGGGTCAGTATTTTCGGAGGTTCAGGCACTATTTACGGGGTTATTCTCTCCATTTTTATTGTGCTTTACTTGAGAAACGGAATGTCATTGAGTAATATCACTGGCCATGTCCAAACCGGGGTTATTGGGGGTTTGTTAATCCTGTCGGTCTTGATTCCCAATCTACAGAAAATGATACAAGAATTTTGGAGCCAACACCGAAGATCTATTTAAAATGAAGACTGAAAGACTTTCATCTCAATCATTTAATCACTCTATGCAATAAGGAGGCAATGCCTATGAAACACTGAGCAGTCGATTCTAAGCTAGTTTTTTTCAATCCTGAATTAAGGAGAAGTTATGTTTTATCGTAAAATGATTACACTCGTTCCATTGTTTTTCATGCTCATCGGGAGCCTGGCAATGGGGCACACTGTCGCCAAAAAAGGCCAAAAGGCCGATTTGGTCTTGATGCCGAAATTTCTCGGCATCTTGGTTTTCGATCAGGCGCACGAAGGTGCCAAGGAAGCCCATGCCGAATTGGGGAACCCCGGGGAATTGTTGTTTCTTGGGCCAACCCCGGAGAATAGCGTTGCCGGTCAGATTGAAATTCTGACCACCGCAACCACACAAGGTCAGGACGGCATTATGATCTCAAACAATGCCGGAGACCAGATTGCTCCTGCGGCCAAGAAGGCGCGCGCCAAGGGGATGACGGTTGTGACTTGGGACTCACCCATTCCATCTGCGGATGGCGAGCAGTTGTTCATCGCTCAGGTGGACTTCAATGAAACCGGAACCGTAATGGCCGATATGGCTTTGAATATTATCGGATCCTCTGGTGGTGAGTTTGCAGTGCTTTCCGCTTCACCGGATGCCTCAAACCAAAATGCTTGGAATGCTGCTATGAAGGAAGCTTTGAAGGCTCCCAAGTATTCCAAAATTAAGCTGGTAGATTTGGTTTATGGAGATGATCAATCGGAGAAAAGCTACAATCAAGCGCTGGCTTTAGTGGACAAACATCCGAAATTGAAGTTGATCATGGCCCCGACCACTGTCGGTATTGCCTCAGCGGCAAAGGCGATGCAGGACGAAGGGTTATGCGATCAGGTCAAGGTGAGCGGTCTTGGGTTGCCGGCAGAAATGGTGAGCTATACGATGAACGGTTGTGCTCCTGAGTTTGCACTCTGGAGTTTTGTTGATTTAGGCTACCTTTCCTATTATGCCACTTATCTTCTGGCCACAAACCAAATTGAGGGCATTGCAGGAGAAACCTTCAAGGCCGGAAGGATGGGGTACTACACGATTGAAAAAGACCCCACCCGCGACAAAGGACTGCGCGTGTTAATGGGACCCTTCAGCACGTACAATAAAGATAACGTGGAAGCATCGGCAAAATAACGCCAGCTTAACCCTGCTGTCCGGGGAGTGTTGCAAAACACTCCCCACAAAACATTTCTGGATTCAGAAATATAAGACCTGAATTCAACTCGTAAGTGTAACTCTTTGAGGATGTGCGGTTTCAGTATTTTACTCCATGTCATTCGGATTTTGTCTTTTAGTTTTATATGCTTATCCTAGTGTTCGTTTTGTACTTGGCAGAAAACCAATCTTTTCTGATCCGGAGGGTATTGCACTTACGAGTTGAACTCAAGCGTTTCAATACCACAGGTATTTTATGAAAAATATTGATCTCCAAAACCGATGCGCTGTGATCACAGGTGAGGCACAAGGCATGGGCTTGGTGAGGGGCGCATGGCTCTATTCTTCCGCAATTTTCTCCACCACCGGGAGAGTCTTCGATCTGAACTACAATCACCCGAATTATTGAAGAGGTTATGATGAAGCAAGTGACGATCACCGATGTCCGGGCTTTTGTCTTGGAGCAGGCCGGTTCCGGAGGAGATTATCACGACCGTGAACAGGGCCACTGGTTGGTGGACACCCTGATTGCCACTCCCATGTCTGCCTATCCGGAGTACAAACAATCCCGCACCAGCTTTGGCATCAACGTGATGAAGAGCATCGTTGTGGAAGTAGAGGCTTCGGATGGCACAATCGGAATCAGCGCTGGACAGGGAGGCGCCCCGGCGTGTTACATGATTGAGCAGCACTTCCGGCGTTTCATCGTCGGTCAAGACCCAAGGAGCTTGAATCGCATCTGGGACCAGATGTTCCGGGCCAGCAGGTATTACGGTGGCAAGGGGGTGCCGCTCTGGGCAATCAGTGCCGTTGATTTGGCCCTCTGGGATTTGCTGGGCCTGCTCCGGCAAGAACCCGTTTATCAAATGATCGGCGGGGCCGTGCGAAATGAGATCGAACTTTATTGCACGGGAATCCGTCCGGATGTCGCCAAAGAAGCGGGATTCATCGGAGGAAAAATGCCCCTGCCTCATAGTCCGGCAGACCGCCGGGAAGGTCTGAATGCCAATGTGAAGCAATTCCGTGAAATGCGAGATCGGGTTGGCCCGGATTTTCATCTGATGGCGGACTGCTGGATGGCTCTCGATGTACCCTATGCGGTAGAATTGGCCTACGCTCTTCAGGAGATCGGCATGTACTGGCTGGAGGAGGTTTTGCATCCTGATGACTTCGACGGCTACAAGTTGCTCAAGGAACGAGTCCCGTGGATGCGCTGGACCACTGGAGAACACGAGTACACCCGTTATGGATTCCGGAAGCTCATCGAATCCCGCTCGGTTGACATCCTCCAGCCCGATGTCATGTGGTGTGGAGGTTTGACCGAACTGTTGCGCATCTCAGCCATGGCTGCTGCATATGACATTCCTGTGGTGCCTCACGGTAGTGGCGCATACAGCTACCACTTTGTCGCCACGCAACCCCACTGTCCATTCTGCGAGTACCTGAACACCAGCACGGACTGCCTGAGCTTTCCTCCGGTGTTTGGAAACATGTTTGAGAATGAACTTCTTCCAAAAAACGGGAAAATTAAATTGACGGATGATCCCGGATGGGGGCTGAAGTTGAACCGCAAGGATTTGGAACTGAACAGGGTTTCTCCAGCAGCTAAACGACAGGGAGAATGAGAATGGAGATTTGGGATCCACATTTTCATCTGTGGGATGTCTCAGAGAATACGCTCTCCGGGCATGATTCTAGCCAGCTTTTCGCACCCGATGACAACCCCGTTTATTCTTGGGATTGTTACGAACAAGACATGCTCTCAGCAGGTTCCGATTTTGAACATAACGGAGGGGCTTTCGTAGAGGCGGTCAGTGTTTGTCATGTCGGTGCCACAGGAGATGGATTCACTTCTGAATGTTTGGCAGAAACAAACTGGGTTTCCAAGCAATTTTGCAACTCAAATAATTGCTATATCATTGTTTCATCTGCACCTCTTGAGGATGTGGATTCCGGAAAGATCCTAGCTCAACTGGCTGAAAACCCCCTTGTTCGAGGAATCCGGCAAATCCTCAACCATGAACCATCATGGCCAAGAAATAAACAGCTCGGAGATTTGCTTAGTAATGCAAGGTGGCGTGAAGGATACGCCAAATTGGAAAATCACTCCTTGTCCTTTGATTTACAGCTAAACCCGCATCAATTCAAGGATGCTGTCAGTTTGGTGGAAAAACATCCGGAAACTCCTGTCATCATTGGTCATTTGGGAAGCCCAACGATTGATGATATCACAGAAAATAAGGATGTCTACTGGGAAGGTTTGAAAGCCTTTTCAGACCAAGAAAAAACCTTTGTTAAAATTTCAATGCTTTCCTACATTGACAAGAATTGGGAGCAAAGTTCATTAGTTCAGGAAACCGTGCTCAGAGTGATTGATTTGTTTGGAGTTGATCGCTGTTTCTTCGCGTCTAATTTTCCAGTTGAGAATCATTTTGGTTGGAATGCTGAGCGTTTGTACAAAGCCTTTGTCAATCTAATTGAGCGTCAGTATAATCGAGAGGATCAACAAAAACTTTTTGCTGAAAACGCTAAAAAAGCCTATCGTGTCGAAACAATTCAATGCTGATCCAGAACAAAACCTATCGTAACTATTCAGTCGATGTTACGCAGAGTGTCATTAGACTAAACTAAAGCCAGTCGATTTTGAGTCTCACTCATCTTTTCAGGATTATCATATGTGATTTTAAAAGCCTCGATATAAATTTTTTCATTAATGGCAAAGTGGTTCAATTTTATCCTGATTCTCAGCTTTTCAGGTTTAACGAATGAATAAAGAACAGCAAGCAGGCCCAGAATCTTAAGCCTGTCAATTCCGAATCGTTCGCGAAGCGGATTTTTCTGTTTCAGGTTGGCGCTGAGAAGGAAATGTAATAGTTACATCTTTTCTCCTTATAGATGAAATGGATACCCGAATGAGTGGATCATCCGCTTGATCCTCGATCGATCAATACTTTGCTCTCGCGGACACTATTTGAGTAGCCCTCAATCTTAGGCTGTCAAAACATTTTTTGTAGTGGCTCACTATCACAATGACCGATTGTATTCGATGATGAACCGTCGAATGACGCAGACTTGCCCCAGTTCTTCTTTGAGAAGGCGAAGGCTCCGTCAAGATTTTTGTTGGCAGGGGGCATCGGGCATCATGCCGCTAGGATTCGGGTTGCTCGCAACCCTCTGATTGTGCGTCCTTGCGGTAAAAAATGGTGGCCGCAGACGTGCTCATTTCGTATGAAGGAAACTGGATGGCCGAAGCACCGTTTGTTCTCAATCCGCGTGGGCCGATCTTAGAGGTCACGCTTTCCAAGGGCAAGGCCAACGCCATCAGCGCCGAGGACAGCCGCGAACTCAACCACATGTGGGAGGCGTTCCGGGATCATCCGGAGCAGCGTTTTGCCATCCTCACCGGTAAGGGCGAGAAGTTCTTTTGCGCAGGCTGGGACTTGAAGAATGTCGCTATCAGCGGGGAGGCTTCGGATTCCGACTACGGTTCCGGAGGTTTTGGCGGACTGAACTATCCGCGCAACCTCTACAAGCCGATCATTTGCGCGGTCAACGGCATTGCCTGTGGTGGTGGCTTTGAGATCATGCTCGGCTGCGACATCATCGTTGCCGAGGAACACGCCACTTTTGCGCTTCCGGAAATCAACGTGGGGGTGCTTCCGGATTGCGGAGTGGTGAAATTGCGGCGGCGTGTTCCGTATCACGTTGCGGTCGAATTCATGATGACCGGACGCTGGATGGATGCGGAGGAAGCCAAGCACTGGGGGTTGGTCAACCACATCGTTCCCAAGGGGCAGGGATTGGCCAAGGCCCGGGAGATTGCCGAAATGCTTGCCGACGGCCCCCCACTACTCTATCCCGCGATCAAACAAGTCTTACGGATGACCGAGATGGTTCCGGAAAACGAAGCCTTTGCCGTCCACGATGCCTGTGCCACCGTCATGGCAGTTAACCGCTCCGAGGACATCAAGGAAGGCGCACGAGCCTTTGCCGAAAAGCGTGATCCAGTTTGGCAGGGGCGCTGACGAAAATGCAGTTTATGCTCTCAGTGAATGCCCATGCTTGAAACCGATCGAGCCGCTTTGGAGTCAGACGCAACGGAGGTTCCGGAAGAACCCCGGCTCAGCGCAAACCCTGCCGTTCCGGACAGCATCACGAAAGGCGTGTGGACGACGCCAATCGTGCGACACACCGCCGCTGTCCGCAAGGAACTCGACGATCAGTTGGCCGTGGAGGAACCGTTGGAGATGCGGATTTTGGCGGATGGCTTTCAATTTCGGGTGGCGGTGACAATGCGCACTCCGGGGCATGATTTTGAACTGGCGGTGGGATTTCTGCTTAGTGAAGGTTTGGTGCCGGAGCCGGGAACCGTGGCCCGAGTGTTTCGTCCAGAGGATCCGCATGAACCACAGCCTGAGAACATGGTCATCGTCGAACTCAAACCCGGCACTCCGTTCCATCCAAAACGCCTGAGCCGTAATGTTTTCACCTCGTCCAGTTGCGGGATTTGTGGAAAAAACTCGCTCGATTCTGTGTGGGAGGTGTGCCCCTCGCGTCCGCAGGGCTTGGACGGATTTTCGCCGGATTTGCTGCGCAGCCTCCCGGATCGGCTCCGCGAAGTGCAGGCAGTTTTCACGCAAACTGGCGGATTGCACGCAGCGGCGCTTTTCGACGAATCCGGTAAGCTGCTCTTGCTCCGCGAGGATGTCGGACGGCACAATGCTGTGGACAAAATCAACGGTCGATTGCTGCTCGACGAGCAACTTCCCGCCTCTGGACGGCTCCTGCTCGTGAGTGGACGCGCCAGCTTTGAGCTCGTGCAGAAAGCGGTGATCGGCGGCATTCCAGCACTCGCCTCAGTTGGCGCACCGAGCAGCCTTGCCGTGTTGACCGCCCGCGAATTTGGCATGACGCTCGTGGGTTTCCTCAGCCCCAAGCGGTTCAATATCTATTCCGGAGCCGAACGCATCCGCTAAATTTGAAATGAACACCCCCGATTTTCAACCACCTCCGTGGCCCAGCGCTTTCAACGAAGCACCCAAATGGGCGGTTGAGCGGGCAGAGATTTTCGACCCCGAAATGGAGCGAATCTTTGCAGGACCGCTCTGGCATCTGGTGGGGCACCGCGCTGAATTGGATGCGCCCGGACGTTTCAAAACCGTGCAGCTTGGGCGGGTGCCACTGATTCTCATTCACGGGCAGGATGGCGTCATCCGCGCCTTGCACAACGCTTGTGCTCATCGCGGCACCATGCTCGAACCCCGTTTTCGGGGCAAGGCCCGCGAGTTTGAATGCCCGTTTCACCGCTGGGCGTATTCGCTGGAAGGCACCCTCACCCGCTGCCCCGGCGTCAAGGATTTTCCGGGGTCTTTTGAACTGACTAACCACGGACTCGCCAGTGCCCGCGTTGAAGAGTTTTGTGGGTTGTTGTTCGCGTCCCTGCATCCAGATCCGCCAGTGCTGGAAGCGTGGCTGGTGGAAATCGCAACACCTTTGCGGGCAGCCCTTGGAGGCGACGGGCGGCTAAAGTTGTTGGGCTACCAGAAAACTATCTTTGAAACGAACTGGAAAATCTACATTGACGATGAAGGCTACCACGCGCCTTTGCTGCACCGGGCCTTTCAGATCCTGAAATGGAAGGGTGGCGCAGGCTCACAAGTTCGGTCTTCCCAGGGGCATCGTGTCACGGAAACCGTGATGGAAGGGGTGGCGGACAACTTAGGCCTGCTGAACGATCCGGAACTGATGCGCTACTGGGGCGGCGAGCATCCCCGCAACAAGCTTCCGCACCAAAAGGCAGGTTCACTGCTCGTCACTCCGTGGCCATTGGGAGCGGTGATGAATCACCTCGACATCATCAACTGCCGCTTCGCCAACCCCCTTTCGCCCACACAAACCGAGGTGCATTACGCCTACTTCGCACATCAGGACGATGATCCGGAACTCGTGCGGCACCGAGTGCGGCAATCCTCCAATTTGATCGGGCCCAGTGGTTTTATCAGCTTGGAGGACGGGGCCGTGTTCGGTCGTATCCAGAAGGCGCTCCACGCTGAACCGGACCGCATCCGCTATCTGCGCGGCTGGCAGGACAGCTCGGAGAACGACCCGTGGCACGTCAGCCACAACGACGAGGTGACGAACACCGTGTGGTGGGAGACCTATCGTCAGACGATGGGCTTTGAACGGGCCACCTCATGAGCGCAGTGATTCCGGAGGAAATCCGGCAGGCGGTGGACGCTTTGCAACAGCGCTACCTGCGGGCACTCGATGGCAAGGACATGCGGGGTTGGCTCGAGTGCTTTGACCGGGACGGTTCGTACTTTGTGACTGGAGCGGACAACGATCAGGACGACCTGCCCATTGGTCTCATGTTTGACGATTCCTACGAACGCCTGCAAGACCGCGTCACCTATGTAACGCAAGTTTGGCCCGGCGCGTTTGAGGATTACCAGACTCGGCATTTCCTGCAAACGCTTGACCTGCAAGCCGACGCAGACGGTCTCTGGAAATCCCTGAGCAATGTCACTGTTTTCGCCACAGACTTGCGGGGTCGCTCCCAGCTTTTTATCGCCGGCACCTACCACGATCGCATCCGCGTCACCAACGGCATGGCCCGCTTCTGCGGGCGCCGTGTTGTCCTCGACACTTTCGCCACTCCGGGCGTAGTCGTTTATCCGCTCTGAAGAACTCCGCGCTCGCGGATAAGTTCACAACTTTGCTGGTCCAGCAATGAGGGCATGATGCCATTAGGCTTGTCCTTGAGGCTCCGCCCGGGTATCCTTTTCCTTGTTCTTTGCACATGCCACGCACCATCCATGAAGCGTCACGCGCCGGAAGGCACGGTCGTCATCCGCAAATACCCCAATCGCCGACTCTATGACGTCACGCGCAGCAAGCACCTCACGCTAGACGAGTTGGTGGAGTTGATCAAGCAGGGCCGCGAGGTGCAGGTGATCGACTCGAAAACGCGGGAGGACATCACTCCAGCTGTGCTAGCGCAGGTGGTCTTGGAACAAAATTCCTATCTGTTTTCTGCGGACTTCCTGCACCAGCTCATTCGTAACCAAGACGGGTTGATCGGAGATTTTCTCACCGAATTTCTGCCAAAAGTGCTGGACTCCTACCTGGAAACCCGTGACCTCATGCGGCGGCAGATGACGCAGTTCACAACGCCGCAAGCGTGGTTGGGGCAATCTGGAGCCTTGCCCTTCACAAACCCCCTGACGAACTTCACGGATCACCTCCGTCAGTTCAGACCTCCTGGATTCGCCCCCCCTCCCGATTCAACGAGGGGTGAGGAACCAGAAACTCAGCCTTCAAGCAGCGAACCACCCACGCCTAGTACGGACGGGTTTGGAACCCGCCCCGACCCGTCCCCAATCCCCAATCCCCCTCCCGAACAGAGTGAGGTGGACGACCTCAAGCAGCGGCTGCTGGATTTGGAAACACGCATGGCCTCACTGAAGGATTGAGCAAGATGGAGTTTGAAGCTGTTATTGGATTGGAGATACACGCGCAAATGGCAACGAAATCCAAGCTGTTCTGCAACTGCCCCACCAGCTTTGGAGCGGACCCCAACGAACACACTTGCCCAGTCTGTCTCGGCCTGCCGGGTGCCTTGCCCGTTCTCAACGAGCAGGTGCAGGAGTTCGCCGTGCAGCTAGGACTGGCGACCCATTGCGAAATCCGGCTCGACTCTCAGTTCGCCCGCAAGAACTACTTCTATCCGGACCTGCCCAAGGCGTATCAGATTTCGCAGTACGACCGCCCGATCTGCGAACGCGGCTGGGTGATGATCGACACCAAATCCGGAGCCAAACGCATCGGCATCACGCGCATCCACATCGAGGAAGACGCCGGAAAGCTCGTGCATGAATCCGCCGGAGAGTCGAGCTTTGTGGACTTCAACCGCGCCGGGACTCCCCTGCTGGAGATCGTCAGCGAACCAGACTTGCGCACTCCGGAAGAGGCCAAGACATATATGGAGAAACTCCATTCGCTGGTGACGTACCTCGGTGTTTCCGAAGGTGACATGGAAAAAGGCCAACTGCGCTGTGACGCCAATGTTTCGGTGCGTCCCAAGGGGCAGAAACAGCTTGGAGTCCGGGCCGAGGTCAAGAATCTTAACTCCTTCCGTTTCATCCAGCAGGCGGTCGCCTATGAGATTGACCGACACCAAGAGGAATTGTTGGATGGGCGGAAACTAGTGCAGGAAACGCGGCTCTGGGATTCCGAGCGGCGTGTCACCTTCACCATGCGCACGAAAGAGGAAGCCGGGGAATACCGCTACTTTCCCGATCCCGATCTGCCGCTGGTCCAGCTTTCAGAAACACGGGTGGAGGAAATCAAAAACGCCCTTCCGGAACTTCCGGATGCGAAACAGGAACGCTACCAGCAGGAGCATGGGCTGAGTTCCTACGATGCCGGAGTGCTGATCGCCAGCCGCGAAACCGCCGAGTTTTTCGAGGCAACGCTGGCGGAAGGTGCAGACCCCAAGCTCGCCTGCAACTGGATCATGGGCGACCTCACCCGCGTGATGAACGAGAGCGGCTGTGGCCTCCGGGACAGTGGAATCGCCCCCGCCCAGCTTGCGGAACTCACGGAACTGCTCCGCAAGGGCGAGATCAGCAGCAAAATCGCCAAGTCCGTTTTTGAGGAAATGCGCAATTCCGGAAAGGCTCCGGCTCAGATTGTGGAGGAAAAGGGGCTGAAACAGGTTTCGGACACCGACAAACTCGGTCGGCTCGCCACTGAACTCATCGCGGCGAATCCGGAACAGGTGGAGCAATACCGTGCTGGAAAAACCAAGGTGCTCGGATTTTTTGTGGGACAAATGATGAAACAGACCAAAGGACAGGGCAACCCCCAGTTGATCAATCAACTGCTGCGGGAACGCCTCGATGCCTGAAACTCCGAGCTACTTCCGGCTGCTGAAATGGGGATCATTGCTTGCCTTGCCGGGCTGCGGACTCTGGGTGTTCTTAGGAACTCCGCTGGAGAGCAGCCAAGGTTTTGTGCAGAAAATCATGTACCTGCACGTCCCTTCCGTGATCACAACCTACCTCGCTTTCTTCGTGGTTTTTGTGTGCAGCATTGCCTACCTCTGGAAACGCGACCTCAAGTTTGACCGCATCGCCAAATCCTCGGCAGAAATCGGACTCGTGTTCTGCGTGCTGGTTCTCATCACCGGCATGGTGTGGGGCAAGCCGACGTGGGGCACTTACTGGGTGTGGGACGCTCGGCTGACCACGACGCTGCTGCTCTTCCTCATCTTCGTGGGCTACTTTGTGCTGCGTATGTCCGTACCCGACCGGGACAAGGAGGCCCGGCTGGCGTCTGTCCTTGGGGTCATCGGTGTCCTTGACATCCCAATCATCCACAAATCTGTCGAATGGTGGCGTACCCTGCACCAGCCCTCCACACTCTTCAAGGTTGAAGCGGGTGCGGCCAAACCCTCAATGCCTCCGGAACTGCTCTATCCGCTGTTTGCCTGCATGGTCGCGATGGCCATTTTCTACGGCTACCTGCTGCTGATGCGCTACCGGATCGAGTGTGCTAACGACACAATTCAGGAACACATCGCCAACCACTCTCCGGAGTACTCCCGTGCCTGAAAACATCGAATACGTTCTCATCAGCTACGGCATCTGGATTGCAGCCTTTCTCGGCTATCTACTCTGGACGTGGAACCGGCAGCATACCTGCCAGCAACAGCTTGAGGATCTGAAAATCTCCCCGAATTCCGCATCCCGCACTGTTCAGTCCGATGAGCGAGGTTTTGGTTAACCACAGAGAGGCAGAGTGCCGGAGGTGTGTTTAAGTTTTTCTCTGTGCCCTCTGCGGTGATTTAGCAACTCAAACATGAAGACACGCACCAAATTTGTCATTGGCGGATTCGTCATTTTCGCCACGCTGGCAGCGATTTCGATTCAGGGACTCCAGAAAGCCACTGTGTTCTTCTACACCCCGCAGGAGGTGCTGGCCGCGCCTGCTGATTTTGAGAACAAGACCATCCGCATTGGGGCGCTCGTGCAGCCCGGTTCGGTGGAGTGGAACGCCCAAGCCATCCGGCTCGCCTTCAAAGTCACAGAAGACTCCCGGAATTTCGTTTCTGTCGTTTACAACGGCGTGAAACCCGACATGTTTCGGGAGGGGCAAGGCGTGGTCATCGAGGGGCGGATGCAGGGCGAGGTCTTCCACGCGCAGCAGTTGCTCGTCAAGCACAGCGAGGAGTACACCGTGGAGCCCGCACACCAGAAGAGCAAGGAGGCCTACTACCAGTCCCTCTCACAGTAACCTTCCTCCACTGAGTTCCGATGCGCCTTCGCTTACTTAAACTCCAGCACTTCCGCAGTCTCCTCTCCGCCGATCCCCGGATTCGCAACCGCTTTCTAGCGATCGCCAGCCTGCTTGCGTTGCTTCTCTTCCTCATTGGCTTCAGCATCCAGCAGGGCATCCCGGACACGGGCACGAGTGAGTCGAGATTGATACTTTTTGTGGCGATCAACGTCAACATCGTCCTCATCGCCATCGTCTTCTACCTGATCGCCCGCAACCTTCTCAAGCTTGCTTACGAACATCGGCACCGCACCATTGGCGTCCGCCTCAAGACCAAGCTCATCACCGCCTTCGTGATCCTCTCGCTCCCGGCGATGGGTTTCCATCTCTTCGCCAGTACCTTCATCGCCCGCACCCTCGAATCGTGGCTGGAAGGCCAGCATGAAACCGTTGTGCAGAACGCCCAGCGCGTGGTAGAGACCTTCCACCTCGACCTCAAACACTCGATGGAGTTGCAAGGAGCGGCGTTCGCGGGACGACTGCAAGAGTGGCAAAGTCCCTCGAGTTCGGAGTTTTCCTTCCCCCCAAGTCCGGAGTTGGGTGCTGGCATCGTGGTTTATTCCTCCGAGCACAAAGTGCTGTCCCAGCGACTCCACACTCCACTGGCTCAGGAACTCTGGACCCCGCTTGCGGAAACCGAGTGGCCGCAGGTGCAGGAGCAAGACGTGACGTGGATCGTCGAAGAGCGCGGCGGGCGGATGCTCTATCGGCATTTCCGGAGGACAGAACTTGGCGGGCAGGCGACGTTTGTGGAAATCTTCCGCCCCACCCCACGGTCACTGACCCATGCGGTCAACGCCCTTGAGAAACAGGTGCTCAGCACTCAGGTTTTTGTGGAGTCGCAGGACTTGATCCGGCGCTACTACATCGTCGTCTTCCTGCTGATGACCTTCTTTATCCTCTTCGTCTCCATCTGGCTTGCATTCTACCTCGCCCGCGGTTTTGTGGAACCCATTGAGCAGCTTGCCGTTGCCACCCAACGAGTGTCAGAGGGGGAAGTTGGCTACCAAGTCACACTGGAGGAACCATTGGACCGCGATTTTGCACTGCTGGTCAACTCCTTCAACGCGATGAGCCGAGATTTACTGGAGTACCGCCAAGGGTTGATCCGCACGACCGAGCATCTCCAGGAGAGCAATCGGGTACTGGAAGAACACACACGGTTTGTGGACCTTGTGCTGGAGAACATCAGCACCGGCGTCGTGTCCCTAGACATGGACGGACGCATCGAGGGCATCAACCGCACTGCCAAGCAAATCCTGCAACTCAAGACTGCTGCCTTTCAGGGCAAGCACTTTGGGGAGGTGCTGGAACGGGAATCACTGGCGGGATTTGAGGAGATGTTCCAATCCCTACAGGCGAATCCGGGGAAGTCCGTGATGCGCAACCTCACGGTGTCCAAGCAGGGTGCCCCCGTTCATGTTTCGTCCGGCTTGTTTGCCTTGGAGAATCGCGAAGGGAAGCCGGTAGGCATGGTCTCGGTGTACCACAACATCACGGAGATGCAACGCTTACAACGGGCGCAGGCGTGGCGGGAGGTGGCACGACGCATTGCTCACGAGGTCAAGAACCCCCTCACCCCCATCCAACTCTCAGCCGAGCGCATCCGCCGCAAATACTCCGGGCTTATCGAGAATGACACCACGCTGGAGCAGGCAACGCGGACCATCATCCAAGAGGTGCAGCAACTCAAGCAGATGGTTAGCGAGTTCTCCAACTTCGCCAAGATTCCGGAGTCGAATCCACAGGCGAACGACCTCAACAGCATCATCCTTGAAGCAGTCCAGCTTTACGACGGCAATCTTCCCGCCCGCATTCGACTGGACACCCACTTGGCTCCGGACTTGCCCTCGTTACCCCTCGACCGCGAGCAGATACGGCGTGTTTTCATCAATCTCATTGACAACGCCATTGACGCCATCGAAAACAAGGGCCGCCTTTCCCGCATCTTCAAACAGGGCGTGATTGCCCTCACCACCCGCCTCGATCCCGAACTGCGGATTGTCCGGGTGGAAGTGGAAGACAACGGCACCGGGATTGAACCCGAAATCGCCGACCGACTTTTTGAGCCGTATGCGACCACCAAGGACGACGGCACCGGACTTGGCCTCACGATCCTCCACCAGACCCTTGCCGACCACAACGGCTTCGTGCGCTTCCAAAACCTTGAGTCCGGCGGCGCCTGTTTCACGCTGGAACTGCCCGTTTCCTGACCCCAAACGCTGCCGTTCTATCCATGAGCAAGCAATTCAAGACGCTCTCGTAAAAATCAAAGTAAATGATTCTCAATCAACCACCTTGATGGACTGCTAAAAGTGGTTGACTTTGTGTAATCCGGAAAGTGTGCTAAACTTCTCAAAAAGAGCTTTTCAAGGAGCAGTCGATGAGATTTCCAAGAATCGGAGCCTTGGTGGTGGGGCTGGGCGTGTTGTGGGTTTCGCTGGCTCAAGCGCAGCAAGTGGGGTTCACACAAGAGGATCGGGAGCGGATCGATCGGCGTTTTGACCAAGTGGAAAAGCATATGGTGCGCATCGAGACCACGCTCCAGATGTTCATGGAATCCACAGCTCAACGCTTTGAGCAGGTGGACAAGCGTTTTGCCGAACAGCGCGAGGACTTCAACACGCGCTTTGAGCAGGTGGACAAGCGTTTTGCCGAACAGCGTGAGGACTTCAACACGCGCTTTGAGCAGATGCAAAACTCAATGAACACGCGCTTTGAGCAGAGGCAAAATTCAATGAACACGCGCTTTGCGGAACTGATGCAGTTTTTGCAGATCATCACGGGGATTTTCACGGTGATCATGGTCGCGGCCATTGGGTTTGCGTTTTGGGATCGCCGCACGGTCCTTGCCAAATCTAAGGAAGTCGCGCTGGAGGCTTTGGCGAAAGATGAGGAAATCCGAAAAATTGCTCTGGTGGAGCAGGTGACCGACGAAGTCCTCCGCCGCATGGATGTCCGCAAAGCAACACCACTCCAAGTTCCCCCGTCACCTGCGACTGCTTGACAAGCCGACCACGAGGCATGACGTCTCCAGCCACTAAGCATCAAACGACAAAAAAACGAATGCAGACGAAGTACGTTTTCATCACAGGAGGCGTGGTCTCCGGCTTAGGCAAGGGCATTGCGGCGGCATCTGTCGGAGCCTTGCTGGAAGCCCGTGGATTACACGTGAGCCTCATGAAGCTCGACCCGTATATCAACTTGGATGCAGGCACGATGAACCCCTTCCAGCACGGAGAGGTGTTTGTCACCAAGGACGGCGCCGAAACCGACCTCGACCTTGGGCACTACGAGCGCTACACCAACGCGACGCTGACCCGCAAGCACAACTGCACGACTGGACAAATCTACGATTCCATCTTGCGCAAGGAGCGGGCGGGAGCCTACCTTGGGGAGACAGTGCAGGTGGTTCCGCACGTCATTGACGAGATCAAGTCCACCATCAAAGCAGCGGCGGATGATGCGGATGTTTGCATCGTCGAAATCGGCGGCACCGTGGGAGACATCGAATCACTCCCGTTCTTGGAGGCAATCCGGCAATTCCGACTGGAACATGGGCGTGAACACGCGCTCTTCGTCCATCTCACGCTCATCATCAAGACCACCGAGATGAAGACGAAGCCGACGCAGCACAGCGTGGGCAAGCTCCGGGAAATCGGCATTCAGCCCGAAATCCTCATTTGCCGCACCTCCGAGCCACTTCCTGACAAGTTGCGCCAGAAAATCTCACTGTTCACGAATGTTGAAGTCAATGCGGTGTTTGACGGCTTGGACGTCCCCTTGGTTTACGAAGCCCCACTGATGTTCCAGCGGCAGGGGTTGGACGACCGGCTCGTCGAGTACCTACACATGTGGACCCGCCAGCCCAAGCTGCAACCGTGGGTGGATTTGGTGGAGAGCTACCACAATCCACAGGGGGAGGTGGACATCGCCTTTGTCGGAAAATACGTCAACCAGCGCGATTCCTACGAAAGTCTCAACGAAGCACTGGTCCACGGCGGCATTGCCAATCAGTTGCGCGTCAACCTGCACTACATTGACTCCGAGGAATTGGAGTCGGGGGACGTTGCGAAACGGTTGCAGGCGATGGATGGCGTTCTTGTCGCTCACGGATTTGGAGAACGCGGCACCGAAGGCAAGGTGGCCGCCATCGAGTTTGTTCGTGTGCAAAGCATTCCGTTCTTTGGCATTTGCCTCGGAATGCAAATGGCGATTGTCGAGTTTGCCCGCAACGTCGCCGGACTCAAGGAAGCCTCCTCCGGGGAATTCCGACCGAACCACGCGCAGAACGTCATTGATCTGATGCCCGAACAGCGGGGCAAACAGGAAACCGGAGGCACGATGCGGTTGGGGGCGTACAAGGCTGAGCTTGTCGTGCGCTCCAAGATCGCCCGCATTTACAAAACCACCCGCATTTCTGAGCGGCATCGGCATCGCTACGAGGTCATGAACGAGTTTGTCCCCAAGCTCGAAAAAGCCGGACTCGTTTTCTCCGGAAGGAACCCGGAGCGTGATCTCGTCGAGACCATTGAACTTCCGGAGCATCCGTGGTTCATTGGCTGTCAGTATCATCCGGAACTTCAGTCGAAACCGCTCAAGCCGCACCCGCTGTTTGCGGCGTTCATCGCTGCGGCGCACAAGCATCGCGCCAGTCGTCAGGGGCAGCTTTCCTCCACTGAGACACTGAAAACCGCACATGCCTGAGTTCCATAGGTCGCTGTTTGCTTTGTTCGTGCTGGTCACATTCGTAGCAGTCGCCGCTCCGGAAGTGCTGGCGCAGAAGCGTACCGGACTCGCGGTCGAGTCGTTTCAAATCACGACAAGTACCCTCCAGAATTTGCGACGCGAAGGCTTCCCCGAGTCCTTGCTGTCAGCATTGGGGACTCTGAAAGACCGGAGGTTCCTCGCAAAAAATGCCTTTGTCACGGCGTTGGGGGCGTTGTCCACCGCAGCACAAAATCCTGATGAAACAGAACTGATCTTGCACTACGCCGGAACCGAGCGACTGCGCATCGAGGCCGATGAGTTCAGCAGCGATCTCAATGCGGGAGAGGCGATGTTCCGGGGCAACGTGCACGGGTGGGTTGCACGAGAAAATCTGGAGTTCACCACGCTCAAACTGCGGATCAATCGTCAGCAGGAACCACTGAGAGAACGGTTGACGGGAGAAGGCGTCGTTTGGTTCCGGCAGTGGAACCGCGAGTTGAATGCCGACTACATGGTCTTTGAGCGCGGTTGGCAGGGCAAACGGCGTGATTCAGAATTCCTGAATGAGCAGACCCTTCAGTTGGAGGGCAATGTGCGGGTGACAGTTCCGCAAGGTTCGCTGCGGACCCACAAGCTTTTTGCCGATTTTTTGCATCACCGCACTGAACTTGAGGGCTTGCCCACTCCAGAGGGACGGTTCCGGGTTGAGGCAAATCTGGACTTGGTCGCCCTGCCGGAGGCCGATGAAGCCGCCGAGTTGCGGCTGGCGGGAGACCCCAACGCCCAACGAATCATCGTGCAAGCCTACCGGGCCGTGCTGGACACGGACAAGGGTGAGGCTGTTTTCGAGGGGCAGGTTGAAATGGAGCGCACTCCGGAGGAAATGTTTGTGCGGGCGGAGCGTATTTCTTTGCATGCGGACAAGGCGCAGCGGCTCCAGCTCGCTCGCGCCGAGCAGGACGTCTGCCTTCAGCAACCCGGACGTGTGGCTCGTGCCAAACGGGCGAGCTTTGACGAACTGACGAAAATGATTGTGCTGGAAGGCGACGCAGAGGTGCTTTCCGGACAGTACTATCTCCGGGGAAACCACATCAACCTCTTTCTGGATGTCAACCGGGGGTTTGCGCAGGGAGATGAAACCGCTCCCATCGAAGTCACCATCCTGATGAACGAGAGTGACGCACCCACTTCTTTTTCGTGCCGATGAAGATCAATCCTGCTGCCAAAGCTGCTGTTGGAGCCAAGGGGGGCAAAGAGGAAGAGCAGCATCCACGCCCCAAACTCGCCCTTGATGCGGCGTTCAAGAAGCAACGCTCCGGACTGGAAATCTATGTGGAACGTCCCGGGGATGGCCGCAAGATCGAAAAGGGCAGCAAAGTCACCGTCCATTACGAAGGTTGGCTCGCCGATTCGTTTGCACCGTTTGACAGCAGCCGCGCCAAGCGCAAACCCTACACCCTTGAACAGGGTGCGGGCAAGGTGATCGCAGGTTGGGAGGAGGCCCTTGCTGGAGTCCGGCAGGGCACTAAGCTCCAAATCCGGATTCCTGCCAAACTCGCCTACGGCCCGCAAGGGGTGCCACAAATGGATATTCCTCCGAGTGCCAATTTGATCTTCAAGATCGAAATCCTCAAGGTAGAGCCACCACAGGACACCCCCAAAAATGGCCGCACCCGCGTGATCGCCTAAGCCTTCCAGTCACGACAAGATGACCGCCGCCATTTGCATCGTTGACGATGAACCCACAATCCGGGAAACCTTGGGGGACATCCTCATGGATGAAGGTTACCCGGTGATCACCTGTGCCAACGCAACCTCGCTCTTTCAGGAACTGGAACGGCAAACCCCTGCGCTCATCTTTCTCGACATTTGGCTGCCGGGCATGGACGGCATGGCCATCCTCAGCCAACTGCGTGAATCACATTCGCAGGTCCCAGTGGTGATGATGAGCGGACATGCCGGCATCGAAGCCGCCGTCAACGCGATCAAGTTGGGGGCCGTAGATTTTTTGGAGAAACCCCTGCAACTGGAGGTGGTGCTGAACCGGGTTTCGCAATTGTTGACCAAACCCTCCGGAAATCGCAAGGAACTGGCCTCGGACACGCTCTTAGAAGCAGCTTCGTATCAGGACGATGTGCAGTCCGGAGCGGTTTCACTGGAAGCCGCAGGGCGGAACCAGCGCACCGTTGCTGACAATGTGGTTCTCAACGGCAAGGGTCTGCTCACGGGGCGCAACACCGGCATCATCCTCAGCCCAGCTGAGCCGGATTCCGGGATTCAGTTTCAAACACTGGATGGCACCACCATTCCCGGACACATCACCGCGCTGGAAAATTTTTCACAATCAGTCGCGACGCACACCTTCACCGCTAATTCCACCGTCCTTGCCCAGCAAAACCGCAAGGTCCGGACGGTCGAACACCTGATGGCTGCGCTCTTCATGGCTGGACTCGACAACGTGCTCGTCAAGGCGGATGAGGAAATCCCCAACATCGACGGCTCCGCCCTCGACTTTGCCAAGGTGATTGCTGAAGCCGGAACCGTGGAGCAGGATGCCAAAGCCCGCACCCTTGTCATTCACGAGAAAATTCTGGTGGGTATTGAATCTTCGCAGGAAAAACACCTTTACGCGGAACCTGCGGAGGGCTTTGAAATTCAGATGCGCGTGGACTACCCCGCTCCCATCCACGAACAGGTGCTGACCTTCAACCCGGAGCGTGACTCGTTCTACAAAGACATCGCCCCGGCGCGGTCGTTCAACACCTTCGAAAACATCGACATGGCCCAGAAGCAAGGAACGGTGGGCAGTGGCTACCTCAACTCGCACATCATTCTGCACGACAACAAGGTGATCAACACAGAATTGCGGTTTCCAGATGAATTCGTGCGCCACAAAATCCTCGACTTGTTGGGCGACCTCTTCCTCATCGGACACTCCGTGCGGGGCCGTGTTGTTGCCAACATGACCTCCCACGGCTATAATCAGGCACTGGTGCAAAAGCTGCATCAATCACTTGCCAGCACACAATCCTGAATTCCCATGCGCCATCAAGCCCGCGTTCACGCCATCCAAGCTCTCTACCAATCGGAACTGATTGAGTCGAAGGCTTCAGGTCCGGTGGAGCGCTTCCTAGAACACTCCGAGCTTCCTGAAAAGATGCAGGATTTCACCCGCGAGTTGGCAGTGGGCACATTGCATAACCGCAAGTACATTGACCGTCGCATCCGCCGCAGCCTCGACAACTGGCGGCTTAATCGGCTTTCCGTCGTCATCCGCAATATCCTGCGCCTTGGTGTGTATGAGATGTGCTTTGGTCCTGAAATCTCGCACCGGATTGTCATTAACGAGTCTGTTGAGTTGTGCAAGGATCTCGTAGATGACGACTCGCACGGTTTGGTGAATCGTGTGCTCCAGAAGGTTTGGGATCAGCATCAGGAGTACATTGCCGGGAAAACCAAAGAGGAAAAGAACGTACCTGCCGAACCCACCGCAACCGTTTCCAAATCCCCCAGCGAGCAAGCACCCTCAACATCTGCCCCAGACAAAGATTCCGAAGCCAGCGCTTTGTGATGCTTTGCCTCTCCGGGGTGACTTCATATGGAAAGCAGTGAGTGGCTACGTCCGGAATGGGTGTTGGTGTTGATGCTGGCACTGGACGAAGTTTTTGGGGATCCGGAGTACCGCTGGCATCCAGTGCGGGTACTCGGAAATTTTATAGCGAAAACGGAAGCGTTGCTCCGGAATTTTGGCTGGAATGGGCAAGGTGGTGGTATTCTCTTGTTGACCGTGATAATCGGCGTGACCGTGGGGACATCAACGCTGCTGCTGGCACTGGGATCACTTGTAAGTGAATTGCTAGAACTGGCGGTGCTGCTCTTGCTCGGCTGGAGTTTGCTGGCGCTGAAGGATTTGCTGGTCCACGCCAAGCGCGTGGGAACTGCGCTGGAGCAAGCCGATCTTCCGGAAGCCAAGCGGCAGGTGAGTCGGTTGGTCAGCCGCGATACGGAACGCATGAATCTGCACGCCTGCGGACGCGCTGCTGTGGAGAGCGTGAGCGAGAATCTCAATGATGGTGTGATCGCGCCGTTGTTCTGGTTTGCAGTCGCCGGAATTCCGGGCATGGTAGCCTTCAAGGCAGTAAGTACGCTGGATTCGATGGTGGGCTACCGCAATGAACGCTACCGCCACTTCGGTTGGGCCAGTGCCCGCTTGGATGATTGGCTCTGCTGGATTCCGGCACGGCTGTCGTTTTTGCTGATTGTCGCTTCAGCAGTAATGTCGGGAGGCTCCGGAAGGGCGGCGTGGCGCGTGGGTTTGCGGGATCGTCGTAAACTCCCCAGTCCGAATGCCGGTTGGTCGGAAGCCACGGTGGCGGGGGCGTTGGGCCTTCGGCTTTGTGGGCCAATCTGGCGCAAAGGAAAACTGGCGAGTGACTTTTGGCTTGGTGATCCGGATGCACGGGCTGAGGTGACAAATGCCGACCTCCAGCGTATGAACCGCTTGGCGCGAATGGCAACGTGGCTGTTTTCCGGAGGTTTGGTGATCGTGTTTTCGCTGGGCTGGGTTCCCGTGGGGTGGCCGTGCGTCAAAAGCGGCAAGTCGAGTTTCGCCGAGCAACGTACCCTAGAACTCGCAGGTGGTGAAACACCGATTTATCTGGCGACAACCGAGCTTCTGGACAATGGAATGCGTGAACGCATTGCCGTCCATCGTCAAAGACGAGGTGAACAATTCTGGACTATCGAGGAGCCGCTGCACTTGACCAATGCCCTGAAAATCTCCCCCATCCCCCCTTTGCCAAAGGGGGGAGACCTTCGGGAATCGCATTCTCCGGTACTTGTCGAATGCCTGACGATGTGGCTCAACAACTGGCTGCATCATCAGCTTCCGGAAGCCGCAGCCTTCTCCGAAATCGAGCGCATACTGGCCATGCCCAATGACATGGTGCTGGTGCTGAACGAGGTGGGGCAGGGCATCCTTCCGGAGAATCAGTTGGCCCGTCGCTTTGCCGATCTCTCCGGACGAGCCGGGCAGCAACTCGGTGAGACTTGCGACGAGGTCTGGTGGTGTGTGGCCGGACAGCCGGTCCGAATCAAATAATTGAAAGGAGAAGCAATGAACGAATGGGGAATCATGGTCTGTGGTCACGGAAGTCGTGACGGACAGGCGGTGGAGGAATTTCAGGCGGTGGCACAGGGACTGCGCGAGCGCATGCCCGAACACGAGACGGAGTGGGGTTTTCTGGAGTTCGCCACGCCGATCATTCGCGATGGGCTGGACGCCTTGCGGACCAAGGGTTTCCGTAAAGTGTTGGCGGTGCCGGGAATGCTGTTCGCGGCAGGACATGCGAAAAACGACATCCCCTCCGTGCTCAACACCTACCAAGCCCAACATCCGGACATGGACATCCGCTACGGGCGTGAATTGGGGATTGACCTTAAATTGATCCGCGCTGCCGGAGAGCGGGTGAAGGCTGCGGTTACTGAAGCCGGAGACCACGTTTCCCGGCACGAGACGTTGCTGGTTGTGGTGGGACGAGGTGCCTCCGACCCGGACGCAAACTCGAATGTCGCCAAAGTGATGCGCTTGCTCTGGGAGGGTCTCGGCTTTGGCTGGGGCGAAACCGCGTATTCCGGCGTCACCTTTCCGCTGGTGGAACCCGCTCTGGAGCGGGCGGTGCGGCTGGGATTCAAGCGAATTATCGTTTTTCCGTATTTTCTCTTCACTGGAATTCTTGTGCAGCGCATCTACGACCACACCGATTTGGTGGCGGCACGACATCCGGAGATCGAGTTCGTCAAAGCTCCTTACCTCAATGACCATCCGCTGGTGTTGGATGCGTTTCGGGATCGCGTGCAGGAAATTCTGGAGGGACAGAACCTGATGAACTGCCAGATGTGCAAATACCGCGAACAGGTGCTGGGCTTTGAAGCCGAGGTCGGTTTGCCGCAAGAAAGCCATCATCA
>LWDU01035235.1_pt1 | contig 23295 bp, 26 predicted proteins | sample 727161 | NCBI WGS metagenome assembly LWDU01 (sample SAMN04566230, study PRJNA314399) | hydrothermal vent metagenome | isolation source: deep sea hydrothermal plume seawater | place: Mexico: Gulf of California, Guaymas Basin | collected 2004-07-11
CCGGCCATCTGTAAGACAGTAGATCAATAGCTATTCAGACATTGACCATCCTCTACCGAAATACTGTCATTCAAACTTTTATATGCAAAAAAGTCCCAATTAGGATACTTTTGAAATTCGGGGTAAATGCGGTTTAAAATTACTATCCTCTACCCGACATTATCGCGATTGCTAAACAAGTAACTAACGGTGCAATGCCTCTGGGAGCGCCCGTATTTAAACAGGGTATTTACGATGCTTTGATGGATACGGATGCGCCGGAATACATGCTGGAATTACCACATGGTTACACCTATTCCGCGCATCCGATCGCCTGTGCTGCAGGTCTTGCGACGCTGGAAGTATTGGAGCAGCAACAATTAATTCCACGAGTTGCCAAGACTGCGGTCTATTTTGAAAAAGCCATTCACGAGCTGAAGGGCTCGCCTAACGTAGCGGATATTCGCAACTACGGCCTCGCTTCTGGGCTTACGCTTACGCCTTATCCAAATGAACCCGCCAGAAGACCTTATGAAGTTGCTATGAAGATGTGGGAGAAGGGTTTTTATGTGCGCTACGGTGGTGACACAATACAGCTGGGACAAACTGAAATTGACAGCCTGACGACAGCATTAGCGGAAAGTCTGGATGAATGTGCCTAATTTAGATAACGTTTGTGTATGGACAAAAGTGACGTCAAGCGAGATGAAGTAAAGGACTTTAATAATCTGACGAGTGTCGTCGAGTCATTGCCTGCGAGTCAGTATTACGATCCAGATCACTTTGAAACAGAACTGAATTCCATCTGGTATCGCAACTGGATCTATGCAGGCCGCAGCGCTGAGATTGCCGAGGCAGGCGATTTTAAATCCATCCGTATTGGTAGCCAGAATATTCTCCTGGTGCGGGATAATAATGGTATCAATGGTTTTTACAACACCTGCCGCCATCGTGGCTCAATCTTGTGTACCGAGGATAAGGGCAACCTCAAGACCCAGCACATTTCTTGCCCCTATCATCGCTGGACCTACAATCTCGAAGGCGCGCTTGTCCGTACACCCTTGTTAGATGAGACGCCTGACTTTGATCGATCCAAATATTCCCTGCACAAGGTAGCGGTTCATGAATGGTGCGGCTGCCTTTTCGTCAACCTGCTGGCTGATGAGGCATCGCCGATCTATCCGACCATGGATCCCAGCTATGAGCACTTGGATCATTGGCAGATACAGGATCTAAAACTGGCCCATACCTACACCAACCGTCTGCACTGCAATTGGAAATTATTCTGGGAGAACTTCGTTGAGTGTTATCACTGCCCCGGAATTCATCCGGAACTTTGTGACATGGTACCTATATACAAGCGTACATTTGTGAGCCATCGTGACGCATCAGATTGGCAGGAACATCGGGATGAAAAGGATCCAAAATATCGAGGCGGTTTACGAACCGATGCAAAGTCCTGGACCATGGATGGCGAGGTACAGGGAGAAGTACTGACAGGTCTTACTGAAGAAGAAATCAGTGAAGGTTACGTCTACATCCAGAACCTGCCATCAGTATTTGTTGTCGGCCACCCCGAATATGTGAGGATTGTTTCGATACTACCGGATGGCCCGGAACACACCTTGTTGAAATCCGAATGGCTATTGTCTGATGCTTCTCTGTCAAAGCCTGGCTTTGATCTATCGAAGATCGTCGACTTTGGCATGCTGGTGCTGGACCAAGATGCCAGCGTGTGCGAAATCAACCAGCAGGGTATTAGATCCATTGCTTTTGAAAACGGTGTGCTAATGCCCCAGGAATATGAAATTGCTAGATTCCATGACTGGGTAAAAGGCCACTGGCAGTAACCAATCCCAGACTGGAGATCGAGTGTGATAACCGGTAGGTGTGAATGCGGGAAAGTACAATACCAAACAGTTGGTGAGCTGGTCGATTTCTGTCACTGTCATTGCTCGATTTGTCGTCGACTTCACGGTGCCGCATTTGTTTCCTGGGGAGGTGTGAAACGTGATCAGTTCTCGTATCTCAGCGGCGAAAGCGAACTAAAGTCTTATGCCTTTTCGGAAAACGCAGACAGTCTCTTTTGCAGTCATTGCGGTTCAACCCTATTAGTCGATTACAAGCCCGATGCGGATATGTTGTATTTAGTCATGGGCGCGGTGAATGAAGATGTGGAGTGCCCAAAAGGTTTTCATCAGTTTGTGGGCTCAAAAGCCTCATGGGTAGAGGTAAATGATGAGCTGCCTCAATTTGACGAATGGCCAGATAATGAATAGTTGATGAGACCTTGAATGGTTAAACTAGTGTATTCGAAAGAACTTTTTTAGGCAGAGATGGTGTCTCGATGAAATTTATTGCAACCGATGTTGAAGACAATCCAGCGCGAGTTGACGCGAATGTTCTGGAACAAAAACAGAAGCCCGGTTTTTCGATGGGAAACTATTTTTATCGCTCTCACGTGGTCTATGAACGTGAGTTGGACCGATTGTTTTACAAGAGTTGGCTGTATGCAGGGCATGTGAGCCAGATTCCGAATCCGGGTGACTTTTTCCTCTATGAGATCGGCGAGGATTCCATCATTCTCAGTCGCGACAACGATGGTAATGTCCATGCCTCGATGAATATCTGCCGCCATAGAGGTGCCCGAGTTTGTGAGGAGCAAACGGGTAATAAGAAAACTTTCGTCTGTCCGTATCATGGCTGGGTTTACAATCTCGATGGCACCTTGCGAGCCGCCAGGCATATGGAAATGCAGGAGAGCTTCTCTCAGGATCAATATGGCTTGAAATCAGTTCGAATGGTGGAGTATGAAGGCTGCCTGTTTATCAACTGCGATTCGGAGGCCGCCGACTTTGTACCCTCCCTCGATAGGATTGCTCCAGCTTTGAAACCCTATGACCTTTCGAATGCAAAGGTTGCCCATAGTCAGGTTTACAAGGTCGACGCCAATTGGAAGCTGGCGCTGGAAAATTATCTTGAATGCTATCATTGTGCCACTTCGCATCGGGCCTACGCGAAGTTGCATACCCTGCAGGCTCGTGATGAACATGTCGAAAAGATCAATCAGGCGATGTGGGACCGCTCAGAGGAGCAGACCGGTGTCGCCAATATTTCTCACGATCATTACTCCGCATATTCCAGCGAAGTAGATGGTTTTGGTACGAGCGTGTATACCAGTCGTTATGCACTTTATGATGGCTTTAAGACAGGCAGTGAAGGTGGTGTGCCTGTTGCGCCGCTAATGGGAGAATTTAAGGGATTCGATGGTGGCTGTGGTGATTTTCAGATTGGGATTACAACCTTCATGCTGAATTACCCGGATCATTGCGTGCTGTATCGATTTACACCCCGGGGCATGACACAAACTGATATGGAAATCGTCTGGTTCGTACGACGAGACGCTGAGGAAGGTGTCGATTATGACAAGGATAAGGTGATCTGGTTATGGCACAACACCACACTGGAAGACGAGTACATTATTTTAAGAAACAGCGAGGGGGTTAACTCTCGTTTCTTTGAGCCAGGTCCTTACCATCCTGAGTTTGAAAGCTGTTGTCTTGATTTTGTCGACTGGTACCTCTCGTCTATGGGAAGTGTGGATAGCCAATCGTGTGAATAATGGATTGTCTGATTAGGGGGTAAGAACCACCTTTAAGACATCTTCTTCATGGGCGTCGAATACTTCATAGCCTCGGACGCCTTCACTTAAATCCAGTCGATGGGTGATGATTTGTGTGGGGTCAATCCGTCCCTGTTCAATCATAGGTAGCAATTTAGGGATGTAGTACTGGGGATTCACAATCCCCGATCGCATGGTGAGGTTCTTGCCCATCATGGTCTGCATAAAGTTAATATTAACGTCCGCGCCCACCACAACACCTATAATGGCGACTCGTCCCCCTGGTCGAACGACAGCAAGTGCCTGTTGTACCGTCGTCGGAATGCCAACCGCCTCGATTGAACAATCTGCTCCTCGACCATTGGTCAATTCCTTCGCGACTTCATTGAGATCTTCCTTGGCCGGGTTGAGTGGTCTGCAGCCTCGCTGTTTGGCTTTCTCCAGTCGACCATCGTCAAGATCAACTGCAATCACGACGGCGGCACCACGAATCAATGCGGAAATCTGAGCGAACACCCCAACGGGGCCACATCCGATAACAACCACTGTATCTCCAGGCGAAACTTCCGCCATATCCGCACCCATATAACCTGTCGGAAGAATGTCCGTTAAAAACAATACTTGTTCATCGTCGAGGGATTCAGGAATGGCGAACATATTCGTGTCGGCGAATGGCACGCGAACCGCCTCTGCCTGGCCACCCGGATTTAATGGTGAACCAAATACATTGGTGACCGGCCCCATTGCTGTGTTGATCTCGCAACCCGAATAGATATTGGCGTCACAAAATGCGCAACCACTGCAACCGATGGTGCAGGATACGAGCACCCGATCCCCTTTATTAAATCGTTTGACATCGCTACCCACATCTTCAATCGTGCCCAGGAATTCGTGGCCAAGGGTGAACTCTGCCCCTCCCATTCCCGTACCATGATAAATATGAAGGTCCGATCCGCAGATGGCTGTTTTTTCAATCTTGACCACTGCATCCGTTGGGCTGTTGATGGCAGCATCCGGCACGTCCTGATAGCTGAGTGACTTGTGTCCCTGATAAACAATGGCTTTCATGCGTTCTGCTCAAGTTGTGTGTCTTGTGCACTGTTCAGGAAAGTGCTTCTGAAGTCAAATTGATCACTGGCCTAAAGTGATGTAGTCAAGCCACATGATCTCATTTAGTATGTTTGAGAAGTTTTAGAAAGTAACAAACGGGTAGATAAATGTCAGAGTCAGATCAAGACGAACAGATGGCCATCACGAATAAGGAGGCCCAGGAAAAATGGGCCATTGATGTCAATGTTGATCCTTATAGTATTCCTTTAGACAGACAAAGTCCCAATTAGGATACTTTTGAAATTCGGGGTAAATGCGGTTTAAAATTACTATCCTCTGAAACGTCAGCCAAGACAGTGTACTCGCAACGTTCGTTGTTCTGGGTGGAAAACTGGTTAGTATATGGAGTCAGATTCAGGGCTGACGCTGCGGGAAGGCCTTGAAGAATATTACGAGATCAACAAGGCGATTCCGGATCCAGGCTCATTGCTCTCAAGACCACCTAGAAGTTCGCCGTTTTCTGTAGCAATTACCGGTGATGGCGTACTGACGCCTTCGTGCGAGCTGTTGAAAGGGTCAACATCACCCCATTCAGATACAAACCAATCCATAAGTAGCGCAAGATGATCAGGGTTGGGATTGGCGCTTGAAATTTTGTGCATTGCAAGCCTATCTGGGATTGTATTGTGCAATTTGCCACATGTTACCCCAGGTGTCTTTGACGACTGCGCGTCTATCACCATAGGGCGTATCAAGTGGCTCTTCGATGACTTCGACGCCCCAGGATACTGCTTGTATAAACGTTTCTTCAACGTTTGAAACATAAACATATAAGCACGCTGAGTACGCGCCTCTTGCTTCGAAGTCACTAACCATAATTATTGAGTCACCAATCTTTAACTCAGTCGGTCTGGATTCCAAATAGTCCCCTTCTGCACCAAACACTCTTTTTAAGAAGGACACCAATTTTTCTGTATCTTTCGCGAATATTCTTGGCGTTAATGCATGCCATCCTTCTGGGGTATTAATGCTCATTGCGATCCATGTTTGAAATGACCTGTCGCTTTTGCCATAGCCAGTTGTGCGTCTCTGGGATTTCCGGATTCGACCTTTAGCAAAAAACGAGAAGATTCGCGGCCGCGCATGGTAGTAACAATCCGGCCTTTATAGGAAATGTAAACCAGGCCATTCTTAGTTGTACAATAATCGAAAGGCTCATCTGCGATCAATTCTTCCAGAGACATGTTTATTGCACCTGACATTATCACATTTGCTTATCACCCCTTGGAACGGTGCAGTCATTCCCCTCTCATGCGAAACTCGCCAACCGTTAGCCCAAAGTAATGTAAATCAACGTACTCCCCATTGCGATAGATCATATTGCGTAGGGTCCCTTCAAGCTGAAAACCCAATCGTTTAAGAAGTTCAATGGATGGATGATTGTCACTGTGTACGCCTGCCGTGCCCACCCTACAAGCATATCAACGTCTCCGCTTTCGATAGCTCTTAAACGAATATTGTCTCCCTGCCAGTAGTTCATCGAAACACCCTTCTCGGCCTTGCTGCTGCATGTGGCGCTAGGTGATTAGGCCGCCTCAATTGTTACGTACACTAAGTTCTCTTTGCAATTCCCTATTTGCAACATGTTATAAGCAGAAAACAATAGGTCATTGATCTCTACCCAGGCGGCCTAGTGCCCCAAATCAGAACTTCCATTATGCTCTAAACTTGAATCTCGGTGGTATCGACTTGCATCATGCGTGCAACCTCACTGCGTACGAAATTCGAAATAGCACGGACAGGCTCACCAACTACCTCAATTCGGCTGTACCTACCGAGCATTTCTTCCCAGAGGATTCTGAGCTGGAGCTCGGCAACACGATTGCCCATGCAGCGATGAACGCCGAAGCCGAACGACAGGTGCTGACGTGCGTTGGGTCGATCGATATTGAGAACATCAGCGTTCTCGAATACTGACTCGTCCCTATTACCCGAGGCATACCACATGAGCACCCGCTCACCTTCTGGAATGACCGTCCCATCTATCTCCACATCTGTGGCGGTGGTGCGACGCATGAAGGCAAGCGGGGTCTGCCATCGGATGATCTCGGCAACGGCATTCGGGATTTTCGAGCGATCGGCCTTCACTTTTTCGAACTCTTCCGGGTACCGGTTCATGGCCAATACGCCGCCGGAAATAGAATTACGCGTGGTGTCATTGCCACCCACAATGAGCAGCAGGATATTGCCCAGAAACTGCACCGGTGACATATCCCGTGTACCTTCGTTGTGGGCCAGCATGGTCAGCAAGTCGAGTCCGTCGGGGTTGTTAACGCGCTCGTTTCTAAGCCTCGTCATGTATTCAAGGCACTCGTCCAGCTCGCGCTGACGCTCTTCCAGTGTGTCCCACAGGCCCGCCTTACGTGGGGAGGTCGAAATATCCGACCAGCGGGTGAGCTTGCAGCGATCCTCGAAAGGGAAATCGAACAGTGTTGCCAGCATCTGTGTGGTGAGTTCAACGGATACCCTATCTACCCAATTAAACGTTTCACCGATCGGCAGGCTATCCAGAATACCGACCACCCGCTCGCGGATATTCGGTTCAAGTGCCGCAAGATTGCGCGGACCGGCGACCGGTGCGACGGCTTTGCGTTGAACCGCATGTTCAGGATTGTCCATGGAGATGAAGCTGGAGGCGCTCTCTTGCTGGCTAACCTCATTGAGGCCAATGGTGGGTTCCGAAGAAAATTGCGCTGCATCCGAATCGATCGCCTTGATCAGGTTGTAGTTGGTCACCGACCAGAATGGCCCCACGATACTGTTTTTGTGGTGGTAAATGGGTACTTCACGACGCAGGCGCTCGAAGTAGGGCCAGATAGTGTCGTTGCGCATCAGGTCCCAATGGCCAACGTCGATTTCTTCAAGAGGGATTGAGGCGGCGTGATCCCGTGCATTCGCCAGTTGCCGTTCTCTTTCTAGCTCGTATTGGTGCCAGTCCATTCCCAACTCCTTCAATATTTACAATAGCTCGATCTTATCGCACATTGGGTGCGCCCCAAAAGTATTGATGATCTTCGGTGTGACTGACGCCAAGGAAGCACACAGCCATACCCACCAAAGCTGAGTATTTTTCGGTCGATTTGAGTCTCCATCTGCCATAATCCACCGATGGAAATAGATACAGCAATAACTCAGTTATCCGGTGATCGCTTTACTGCGATTGCCGTGCCCTTGTTTGTGCTGGCCATTGTGCTTGAAGTCTTGGTCTCCTGGCGGACCCAACGTGACCTTTACGTTGCTCGGGATTTTCTAATCTCAATGAGTATGCTTGTACTATCCGCGATCATCGACTTTGTACCAAAAGCAGTTGCGTTTGTTTCCTTTTATTACCTGCACGAATGGTCGCCCTTGCGCGATGTGGTCGAACGACAAGCATGGGCGTGGGTCATGCTGTTCTTTCTCGATGATCTTATCTACTATTGGTTTCACCGTGCGAATCATGAAGTACGGCTATTCTGGGCTGGGCACGTTCCCCACCATTCTTCTGTCAAACTCAACCTCGGTACCGCACTGCGACAGGGTGTCGGCGAGCGCATTCACAAATACTGGTTCTGGCTGCCACTGCCGCTGTTAGGTTTTGATCCGCTGATGATTTTTACCATGATTTCACTCAACCTGATTTATCAATTCTGGGTGCATACCGAATTAGTGCGAAAAATGCCATCCGTAATCGAACTGATATTAAACACGCCTTCTCACCACCGGGTGCACCATGCGTCCAACATCAGGTACCTGGACTGCAATCATGCAGGTGTCCTGATTATTTGGGATCGCCTGTTCGGCACGTTTTCAGAAGAGCAGATTAAGGAGCAACCAACATACGGTTTGACGAAGAACATCAACAGTTACAACCCGGCCCGTGTGGCAGCAGGAGAATATGTGAACCTGTTTCGTGACGTTTTGAGCGCAGTCACGATTAAGGATCGATTGCGCTATATTTTCCTGGCACCCGGATGGCACCCCGATGGCTATGATCACCGCGCAAGGACGCTTCGAGCACAAATTGATCAACACCAACCATCAATAACAGATAGCATTATCACATAGGCAAGCGCGATGAAGTTTATGACAGCAAAGTTTGACGGAATCGATCCAGAAATGAGTCGTCAGGACGCGGAAGCGGCACGGCATCTGTTGGTTGACAATGGCGTGCTGCATCTGCCAATTGTTGAGCGCCTGGACAAAGAAGGTTTCGCCAAAATATCGCAATTATTTGGTGACGTTAAAGACCCTGTTGCCAGAACTAAACAAGGCGACCAGTATCGCTATAGTGAAAAACTGCAACACATTGATGCGGGATATGTGTTTAAAGAAGCGGACCGTGAGAAGTTTGGTGAGATGAGCTTTGGCGGTCTGGACGATGAGCGCCCGGGTCTCTTTGAGACCTACCACTGCGATGACACATATACGGAAGACCCCGCGCAGTTCACCATCTTACATGCCAGAGCGTTGCCGCAGTCAGGTGGCGGTCCGACACACTTTATGGATATGCGTGCCGCATTTCTGCAACTGGATCAGCAAGAGCAAGCACGGCTACGGTCATTCACGGTTTGTTATGCGTACAACAACCAAAATGCGTTTCCACCACGTCGTTCTGCGACGGGTGTAGCCGACATGCTTATCGACGTCGAGCACCCTTTAATACGTACACACCCTGATGCTGGTACAGAGGCCATTTTTGTCGACCTTGATCGCGCTACATACATAAAAGAATTACCAGTTCACGAAGGCAGGCAATTACTGCAGCGTCTGCAGGACCTGGCAGAAGCCAACGCGCCGAAGTGCGAGCACAACTGGCAAGCCAACGACATCCTGATCTGGGACAACGCGTCAGTACAACACAAGGCAGGTGGCGACTTTGCAATAGGCGAAGAACGCCGTTTTTGGCGGCACATGATTGCCGGACCAACACCTGCCTGATCCTAACGGCGCTGTTAACTTTCCAATCGACAATGAGTTAATACATGCGCAGAAACTCATGGATCATTCCGATCCAACCATCATTGAAAAGGTGTATCGAAGGGCACCAAACGTAGTTGAAATATCAAAGAAAAATCACGATTGAGAGCACCTTTTAGGGAATTATAAAATCCATTTGTGATTATAAAATCCAATTCGCAAAAAAAGCTGTTGGGGCCTTTAAAAATGGTACGCCCAGAGGGATTCTAACCCCCGACACCCAGGTTCGAAGCCTGTGATACTAAAACCCTTTCACGCCTTGTGTGCCCTGGGTTAGAGAAATTAGTGCTGTCACCTATTTAGCCAAATTTCGCTATCTAAGTGATTGATTACTATGTAAGGAGTAGGAATAGGTGACAGCAAACCTAGTTGCATTTTTGAACTTGTTAAGTTGGGACCCGGAAGAAGACGTTTGATTGCTCAGTTTTCTTTAGCCTTAACAACATAAAGGAGTTGGTTTTGAGGAAGACGATTACTTTGAGTAGGGGCTCTCCACCGAGAAGCTTGTCTGGAGATAAGGCAGCGGTTCAAATTCAAAATTAGCCAGCCGTTCAGGGTTGGTGCCCGTTTTTGCCAGGAAGAGTCCCCAGCGCGAATCTGAATGCAGATTGTGCAACAAAGAATCCTGGAATAACCACCGGGTTGAAAAGTAGCCCGAGTCAGCAGCGCGATCCAGCCACGCAAAGGCAGCGTCGTTATCGCCGACGGAAGTGTAGACCTGGGCAATGGCAGCGGGATTGGATTTTCCAAAATCGGCCTTCAAGCGGCTCAGTGCGAGCTCGAACTTAGCGGGTCGATCTAGCGCAGAATAGGCAATGGCAGTACCCTTCAATTTGAGAGCAGGGTTGGTCTCTTGTTCAAAGGCAATCAATGCGGTTTCAATTTGCCCCTGGTTAAGCAGTGCAATCCCCAGTTCCATTGAGCCTTCAGAAATATTGGAACTTAGCTCCAATGCTCTGCGGGCACTGGCCTCTGCTTCGGACCAGCGCTGTGCATAGTTGTAAATAATCGCCATCTGTATGGCTGCATTGGCATTGATAGGGTCCAATGTGTTGGCGTAGCGGGCCAGAACCATAGCATCCTCCAGCCGTCCCAACGTGATAGATACTATAGTAGCCATTCTGATATTGTCCGCATTGCCCGAATTTATTGCTAATGCTTGCAGTACCAGATTGACAATCTGCTGGAATGCCGTTCCCTGATCATCGGCCTCTGGATCAACCAACATCGTGGCGGCAAGAGCAATGTGCCCTGGTGCATAGTCCGCATCCGCGCTTATGGCTTCAGTGGCAGTATGTCTGGCCAGACGGAGCGATTCATCTATATGCGTCCACCCGTGAATCACCTGGTCCAGGTGCAAAACAGAGAGATGGTACCAGGAGGGGGCATGTTTCGGCTCGGCGGCTACCACCCGCTGAAAAAAGGCGATCGCTTCACGGGTGCTCTCGGCTGTGCCCAGATTTTTCAAGGAACGGGCCTGCAGGAACAAAGTGTAGTTCTCCTGATCGAGTTCGACTAATCTCGGCGCTGTGTCCATCATTGTCAACTGAAGACGATTGGCGACCTCAGTCGCAATATCGTCCTGTATGCTCAAAACATCTCCCAGTTCACGATCAAATTTATGTGACCAGAGGTGCGTATCAGTTACCGCATCAATCAATTGTGCAGTGACTCGGATCCTACCAACCGAAGTGCACACTGAACCCTCCAGTACATGAGCGACATTGAGCTGTGATGCGATTTGCCGGAGGCCCGAAAAAACCGGTAGCTCCGAAGATGACCTTTGCAGGGAATTCTCATCACAGTAAGTAGCCGCACCAGGGGAACGACTTGCAGTGAAGCTTATCCATAGAGGTCACAAATTTGTTGACACCAGTGGTACCGCTAGCCATATTTCTTGACGACAGGCAGGCCGATATGAAAGATATACGCTTCAATATGTATCGAAATATATTGTAATCATGATTACATATTATACTTTATCATGATTTTGAACACCACTATGATAACAGCATGACAAACACCAAACATGACAATCCCGCCACTAACGATAAATGCTAGCAGTGTCGGAATAAAATATGGCTCACTTATCTTTTCAACCGTACGAACAATTTCATATTGGACAAGGCTGGAACTTGCCGTACCGGGTTTTAGAATGTAAGGTGGCTTATCAATTATAACTACCCTCCTGGATTGGCTATGAGCGAACATGTTAAATATATTGACAGAACCCGTGATTACTACTTATCACAAGGTTATGCAAAACCATACGAGTGGGCGCACTTCGACGACATTCCATTCGCCCGACCAGCTAAACCGCTTTCCGAGAGCCGAGTCACTATCATTTCCACCAGTGATGTCGCTATAAAGCAACCGGAAGGTAATAAAGGTGGTGGGATCAATGAGCATTTAGTGGGCAATGCCTATAGCCTTCCGACAGACACACCAATAGACCAGTTATTCAGCAAACAAGAACATTATGACAAGTACGCTACTAACCTGGATGATGTGAATACCTACTTTCCTGTTACTCGCTTACAGGAAAAGGTTGAGCAGGGCCGAATCGGAAGCATGGCGCCGCGTTGCCATGGTGTCTATACCGCATACAGCCAGAAAAAAACAATCGAAGTCGATGCACCTGAGATTCTCAGGAGATGCAGAGAAGATGAAGTGGATATCGCCATTCTCACACCCGTGTGACCCGTCTGTCACCAGACCGTGAGTCTGGTAGCACGCCACTTGGAAGCTAATGGTATCCCCACAGTAGTCATCGCTACTGCACGTGATATTGTGGAGCGATGCGGTGTATCACGACTGGTACATGTTGATTTCCCACTCGGGAACCCTTGCGGAGTACCCTTTGATCAGGAGATGCAATCCAGCGTTATGGATATTGCCCTGACAATGTTGGAAATAACTGAGAAACCTGGTTCTACAGAGGTTGCACCATTTACATGGCCTGCCGGGGAAGATTGGAAAAAAACCATCTTTACAGAAGAGCAACCCTTCCTTGAGGGGAAAGCATACGATCATTGGATGGAAGCCAAAAAACGCTATAAAGACAGGAAAGCTGAAAAGGTAACAAGTGAGGATTAGTCAATGGCAAAAAAACTGACAGTCTATACAACCCCTCTCTGCGCACCTTGCGAGACTTTAAAACGCATACTGAAAACAGAAGGGCTAGCCTTCGAAACGAAAGATCTGATGGTGGATGACGATGCAGCAGGGCTACTTGAGAGTCTCGGTATCCGTACCTCCCCAGCCCTTGCTATCGACGGTGAAATATATGCTGGTGATGACCTGAAACCGGAACGCCTGGTGGCGCTGCTCGATCTGTAGGTCTATCGGGGATTGGTACGGCCACCTTTGCTTAAACAATATGTATTTTTAACCAGGGAAAATTATTGAACGAAACAGATGATTTCACCGCAACACTAAAGACCGAGCGTCTTAATGAACTAGCATTCTCCTTCAAGAAAACAGGCGCAATGGTACTCGCACTTGAACTGGGGTTATTTACCCTGATCGACGAAGGGAAAGGTAACATCAGTACGATTGCTTCCGCTCTTGATCTCGACACGGAGATGATCGAACGATTGGTGAGCGCCTGCAAGGCAATGGACCTTGTACGTGAAGTTGACGGCAAGCTGGAGAACTTCAGCGACGTATCGCGCTACCTTGTGAAGAGTAAACCAACCTATTTTGGCCAGTATTTAATCTATCAACCAATCTCCGAATACGATGGATTCAAGAACCTGGCACAACACTTTGTTAAACCAACTGAGCCGCCACCTGACAAGGGCAACTACGAAGCAATGATGGAAGATGCTGACAAAGCCAGGCGATTCACCGAGGCTGGATACAACGCGTCCCTTCCTCTGGGTCACAAATTGGCAAAACGCTTCGATTTCTCAAAGTTTAGTAGATGGCTCGATGTTGCTGGTGGCTCAGGGTGTTACGCCATAGCCGCATGTGAAAAAAACCCTGGGCTAAAAGTAACGATTCTGGATTTCCCCAATGTAACCGCGATATCACGGGAATTCATTACCAAACACAATCTTGGGGATCGAATCGACACTGTAAATGGTAACTTCTTTGATGCGCCATTTCCTGACGACTGTGATCTGATCAGCTTCATCACGCCCCTGCAAGGCTACAACCAGAATGAAGTCATTGGGATACTGAAAAAAACTTATGATGCATTGTTGCCTGGCGGTACCTGTCTGGTGATGGACTATATGCTAAACGATGATAAAGATGGCCCTATAGACCCGGTGTTTCTCAATCTTGCAGGTGTAACTAAAGGCCACTATACGGGTCGCGTTCAGTCGGGGCCTGAATACCGGGCATTCTTTGAAGAGGCAGGATTCGTGGATACCCATTCTGAGTGGTTGATGCCACATCAGCTTGGCTTTGTATACGGCACCAAAGCTGGATGACTAAACCTCTCAACGGTGTTCAGATTCTTGATCTTGGTACTTTGACACCAGGAAAATACTGCACCTACCTCTTGGCCAATCTTGGCGCGGATGTGATCCGTATTGAACGGCCAGTTCCGAAACAGAGGCCCGTCGATGATGAAGATCTCATCCTCAATCAGGGTAAACGTTCAATTACGCTGAATCTTCGAAATAGCGCTGGTAAAGATCTGTTCCTTAAGCTTGCAGCAAAGGCAGATGTCATTCTCGAAGGTAATCGTCCAGGTGTAGCAGACCGGAACGGCTTCGGCTATGAAGCAATTAAAATTAACAATGAAAATATCATCTACTGTGCTGTCTCTGGTTATGGAGTAAGCGGGCCTTTGAGCCAGTCTCCAGGATATGACCTGATTTTCCTGGGTATCTCCGGAATGTTGCGAGAGCTCGCTGGCACAACAAATGCTGCACCGCCAAATCCGCAGGCATACCTTGCAGATGGTATCACTGGGCTCAGTGCGGCCTACGCTATTTTAGCGGCGTTGCATAATAAAGAACGAACAGGCCAGGGCACCTTCATTGACCTTGCCATGCTCGATAGTGCTTTCTCCCTGCTTGCATTATCTCATGGTGTTAGGAAGCATTCTGATTTAGTAGATATGAGTGCAAGAGTCGATGAACCTGTCACTTCTCCAGTCTATGATATTTATACAGCAGCGGATAATACCTACCTGGTTCTTTGCGCCTACAGGGATGCTTCCAGGCAGAAGTTATTTCAGCACCTCGGACGACCTGAACTTGCGGACATGAGTGATCCAGACGATGTACGGTCTTTCCTTCGTGAAGTGTTCCTGCAAAAACCGGCGGAAGTATGGGTAGAGGAATTGGCACCACTGGATATCGAAATTGGCCGAGTCAATCAGCCCTTTGAAGCTTTCGACAACCCGCAGCTGCGCCACCGGAATATGGTTGGAACAGCTAGCCACCCCGATGCAGGAGAATTTGATTTTATTCGCCCCGTTCTCAACCTGGACAACTTAGGTAAGAATGAGTTGCTAAATCGGGCTCCACGCATCGGAGAAGACACAAATACGATCCTGGAATCGATTGGTGTTTCAAAAGCTGATTTAGACAGCCTACAGACTGAAGGGGTTGTTTAAGGAGTATCTCTTACCAATGACCAGGTTCTCATCCTGCTACGTTGTATGTTTCTCAATGCGATGGAAACATGATTCTTCTTTACCTCCGCTCTGTTTTCAATCACGCAAGAGTAAAAGCAGAACCATTACTCTTTTCCAGATGATCTGACATGCTGGTTTAAAGGCTAAATCATGTATACATCCAGAATAAAACAACTCAAGTTACAATTAATGAGCCTGGTCTAAAGCGCAGATAAAGTTCTTACACGTATCTATTACCACTTCCGGTATTTCTATATGAGGGTAATGACGGGCGTCATCAATAACCAGACTCTCACTTCGGCAGGTTAAATTTTTCTCAGTGAATTCCAGATTATGCATGTACCCATAATTATCTTGCCTACCATAAATAACAAGCACCGGACACTCGACTTCGTTGAGTTGGGTCGAATAATCCCTCGGTTTCTGATTAGGCCTCGATGATCCTTGTGACCAATCCTCAAATAAAGTATCCGTCTGATTACCATGAAAAACCATCAACTTATCACGCAGTTTACCGCTCTTAAAAGCTGCTATGGCCTTCGCCAGACCCTCTTTACCGTCGGCATGAGCCACCAATTGGGGCGTGATGGCTATGGTCCCAATGACGAGATCGCTATGAATACCTGAAGCCAGCAGCGCAATTGCACCCCCAAAACTATGCCCCACCAGAATAACCTTACCGATACCAAAATGCCTGATAATATCGATTATAGGTTGATCCGCTTCAACAATTCGAGCGTCCCCATCCCGTGGCAACACCAGGGGGTCCGATTTACCGTGCCCCCAACGATCATACACAATGGCCGCCAAACCTGCCGCGGCAGCCAACCGGGCTGGAAATTCACGCCACATGGCAATGCAATCCAACCCGCCATGAAGAAAGATTAGCGTTGGCTTCTCCTTTTTAATCTTTCCAATTCGCAGGGTATTAAGGCGGTGGCCATTTGCCATCACATGGCTCTCTTGAGTTTCCATCTATTTAGGCCCCCATTGCAACTCACGCTAAAACCAGAAGTTCTGGACACCACAAGATAAACATCACAGTCTATTGTAACTATTATCCCAGATTCCCAGATAGAATTCCCTAAAAGGTAAAAAGCCTTGGCTGTATAATAGTTAGCAACAGCACAAGGCTAACGACTATTCCACCCAACAAACTTGATACAGTAAAAACCACGCGAATCCCTAGCCGTGGGTATTGGCTCAGTGATCAGGATGGACTAGCAGCACATTTTGATAGATACTCCATGCTTACCTGAAACACTGGTTCTGGCAAAGATGGCCTCGAAGAAATCTGCACCAAAAACAAAAAAAAAGAACGGCAACATGCAAGAATCCCATCTGGGCCCCAAACTCGGCTTTCTCCTTAACGACCTCTCAAAAATGATCACACAGATCTGGGATACCCGGTTAAAGCACGCAGATCTAACGCGATCACAATGGCGCGCAATTGGACATGTTTCACGTACCCCCGGCATCACACAAATAGATTTAGCCGAAGAACTCGGTGTTGGCCGGATGGCTGTAACGGGAATTATCAACCGCCTCGAGAAGAAAAAGCTACTGATTAGAAAACCCGACAGCACAGATAGAAGAATCAAGAAGGTTTACTGTACAGCAAAGGCAAAAAAGCTTCTGCCTTCCATGCAGGGCGTTGGTGACATTGTTCTAAAGGATGTAACTGCTAATCTTACAGACCGACAATTGCAGCAGCTTATTCGCGCTTTAGAGAAGATGCACGACACCAGCCAGGACCTTCTACAAAAAGCCTAAACCTGCTATAAAAAATCTAACCCCGTTATTATTAAACCATTCAATCCCAATATTTGAATCAGGCAAAGTGGAAGATATTTTTGTCTCCCACCTGATTGACCGACCCTTTCTTGCCAATTGGGTCATTCAGGGTAAGTTCTTCAAGCAAGCCTTTATCGCTTTCTGTTTCGGCAATAAAGCGGCTACCATTATCTGGAGAAAGAGACCGGGTTTTGGATAGAGTCTATTCGCGAAAACCTCCCAGATTATTTTCAGTATGACGGAATCGTCGCTTCTGGCGTGTACAGAGACACATACATCCGGGATTCACCCGGGTTCGCTCCAGGGTAAACTCGCCAGGTCAGTCGTTTTCATATCCTTCAAGTCAAACAGGCGTTCCAGGATCTCGATCTGTAGCTTTTTATCCATCTTCTTTTTCCATTAAACAATATCGCTTATGTGAATTTGGAACTTGCTTTAGCTACTTGAACACCGGTTCACGTTTTTCCCTGAAGGCCTTCAGTCCTTCTGCCACATTCTCACTCATCAACGCTGGAACGGCGAGGTTTTGCTCTAAAGCCAGAGCTTCATCCAGTGACAAATCGACACCTTGACGCGCCAACTGTTTCATTGCCGCAAGCGCTTCTGGATTTCTTGAAGCAAGCTTGTCTGCATATTCGAAAGTAGCTGAGCTCAAGCTAGAAGAAATAACAACCTGATTGACCAGCCCCCAATCAAGAGCTTCGGCGGCAGTCAACCAGCGGGCTGAATACATTAAATCCAGCGCCCTTCTCATACCGACTATTCTTGGTAGCCTCTGGGTACCTCCCCAGCCCGGCACAAGACCATATTGGGCGTGCTGACAACCAATTCTGGCATCTTCCGCGGCAATAACTACATCCGCACACATCATTAGCTCCAGACCACCAGCCAGGCAATAACCATTAACCTCTGCAATTACAGGCAAAGGTGAAGCTTCAAGTTTTTGCATAACCAGATGGCCGTAACCTATAAAATCATCTAACGATTCACGAGTTTGGCTATGTTCTTTCACTTCCTTCAGGTCCGCGCCTGTACAAAAATGCTTACCCAGGGCTTTGATTACTATCACCCGAATGCCGGAATCTTTCTCTGCCTGCTCAATGCCAGATTCAATGCCCTCTAATAGTGAACTGGAGATACAATTAAATTTATCCGGACGATTTAGCGTCAGTGCTGCTACTCGGCCTTCAGCCTTATAAATTACCGCGTCACCCATCTCTATTCATTCCTCCAACATCATTCTGGCTTGCAGAATATTTCTTTAGCCAATCATGCTATAACCGCCACTGACACTCAGCACTTGGCCGGTGACATGGCCTGCCACTTCATTTGATGACATAAACAGCACGGCATTGGCCAGGTCATCTGGCTTGCCAAGTTTCTTCAAAGGCAGTGATGCAGCAATTTTTGCGAATTGATCCTCAGTAAACATAGCATCCCTGTCTGACCACATGCTGGCATCACTCACTTCCTCATTTTCATCCGGTATCGTGACCCCGGGGCAGACCACATTACAGCGCACACCATATCTCCCATTCTCTTTTGCTATCGTTTTCATGAAACTGTTTATGCCTGCCTTCATACCACCATAGACGGCTTCTCGAGCCTCGCCCTGCCGACTGGCATCAGAACTGATCGAAACGATTGCACCACCTGTTTTCACAAGATGTTCAAGTACCGTGTAAGTGCAATTCAACATGCCAACAAAGTTGATTTTAATAATCTTTTCCCAGAACTCTGGTGTTGTTTGAGTGAAGAACATTAAATCGTCCCAACCAACATTATTTACCAGCACATCTACACCGTCGAAATTATCAACAGCCTGGGCAACCATGGCCTGTACCTGTGCCATATCTGTGACATCAGTTTGAACAACCTGAACCTCCCCGGCACCTGCCTTGCGCGCTTCATCTGCCACCTTTTCTGCCAACACCACATCCAGTTCAGCGATAGTAATTTTCGCCCCCTCTCTCGCGAAACCCAGTGTGATAGCTCTGCCAATGTTCGATGCACCACCTGTCACGATGACGGATTTACCAGCAAGTTTCAGATCCATATTCTTCTCCAATTTACTTTTATTTCAATAAGGCACCGCTACCCGGCCAATTTTCTCTCTCGATATAATCATCTTCTGGATCTGCTGAGTTCCATCTCCAATTTGCAAACCCAACACGTCACGTAACCTTTGCTGGTGAGGCAATTCACGGCTATAACCATAGTGCCCATGAACAAGTAGCGCACTATGGATGGCATCAAATGCAACCCTGGGTGCCCACCACTTACACATGGCAGCTTCCGAGGTATGTGGTTCACCCTGATCTCTCAACCACAGCGTTTTATAACAAAGTAGTTTGGCTGCATAGAGCAAAGTTTCTGCTTCAGCGAGTGGTTCAGTGACACCCTGAAATCGCGCAATCGGTCCACCAAAAGCTTCACGCTCTTTTACGTACTCCCAGGCCTCGGAGATAGAAGATTCCGCACAGGCAACACATTGCAAACCAATCAAGGCACGGCTGTAATCGAAACCCTGCATAACGACACGAAAACCCTGGTTTTCAGGTCCAATCATTGCATCCATAGAGACCAGCACATCATCAAAAAAAACGGAACCACGGCCAACGGCTGACGAACCGAGATCATCAAAGCAAGTAGTGCTCACGCCAGTTGCATTAATGGGGACCAAAAATGCAGAGATACCACCAGCACCGTCCACTTCTCCGGTACGAGCGAATACCACGATCTCGTCAGCCTGGTTGGCTAAAGAAATTGAAGTTTTCTCACCATTTAGAATATAGTCGTCTCCTTTCTTTGTCGCACGGAGCGTCAGGTGCGCTGCATCTGACCCGCCACCCGGTTCTGTTAAGCCAAGTGCAACAATAATCTTGCCTGCACATATTCCATCAACAACACGATGTGCCACTTCATCTGTTGCATGCTGGGAGATCAACGACCCCATTAACGAGCCAATAAGCTGGATATATGAAACATTGAAGTCTGCTTTTGCAACTTCTTCAACCGCGATACCGGCGGTGATGCTGTCGAGCCCCAGGCCACCAAATTTTTCTGGCAGCTCAGGCGCTATCATCCCTAGTGCACCCATCTCCTCGCACAATTTACTGTCGATGGTGCCATCCAATTCACGCTGCTGATAGTAAGGTGCCAGCTTATCCGCCGCGAAACGCCGAATGGTCTCCTGGAATATTATCTGTTCCGGTGTAAAGGAATAATCCATCAAAACTCCCTTCTAATGTCAGTTCTATTTGGTAAATTTTCGAAAGTCTGGTTTACGCTTTTCGGACAAGGCATCAACTCCCTCTCTTGACTCGTCAGAATCGTAGTACATCTTGAGAGATACAAAACCCTGATTGCCGATGCCGCGAATATGCTCGCTGTCAGCATTGAAGCTACGCTTGGCTATTGTCAACGCTGTTGGGCTCTTCTCCATAATCTCTGCACACCATTTGTCGACTTCAGCATCCAGTTGATCATCAGGTACGCAGATATTGGCCAACCCCATATCAACAGCATCCTGACCGGAGTAACGCCGACACAAATACCAGATCTCCCGCGCCTTTTTTTCACCAACAACACGAGCCAGGTAAGCGGTGCCATAGCCAGGATCAACAGAACCCATTTTTGGCCCCACCTGGCCAAAGATGGCACTTTCAGAACAAATGGTCATATCACAAAGTGTTGCGAAGACATTACCCCCACCAATAGCGTAGCCCTGCACGCGCGCAATAACTGGTTTTGGAACATCACGAATGGCTGCGTGCAAGTCTTCAACTGGCAAGCCAATCATGCCACGTCCATCATAATTACCATCATGGGCAGATTGATCTCCACCCGTACAAAAAGCCTTATCACCAGCACCGGCAAATACAATGACGCCAATATCCGGGTTATATCCTGCCTTGTTAAATGCCTTAATAAGCTCCTCACAAGTCGTTCCACGAAATGCGTTATAGACGTCAGGCCGGTTTATCGTAATCCATGCAGCCCCATCCCGTTCTTCATAAAGAATATCTTCATAGCTCATTGTAAAATCTCCATTTTTCTATTGTCTGAATTCTACTTGTCGGATGGATTTATCCTTTTCCTCACAGCATTCAACAAGGCCTTGGTATGTAATTGGCGCAGCATGTTATTTGCATATTCGATTCCCTTTGCGACAGCATCTGCTGTCTCTCCTGCCCCTATCTCGTTTTCAAAACCACTGAACACATGATCCACCTCATATTCCGCCAATTGCACTGCCAAATCCTGGTATACCTTCAGAAAACCAGAGCCAAACCCTCGTGCCTCAGAAAATCCTGCTTGTCGTGCCAGGCCCCAATTTCTAAGAACGATGACATCGCGAAAACCGATCCGCCTCTCACCTTCATCAACTCGTATATCTATCACACCGCAATCAGCAATCTCGATTATTTCTGAAACTGACAGACCTGTTTCAAGTGAAACCTCATTAAGCGATTTATCTTCTGCGGGTGCCTCACCATCCACGAGTGCAGGCAACAATTGCTCAAGCCCACGCAGCGAAGATGGGTTCGCAATGGCATCAAACTCACCATCGGCGAGTAAAGACTTGATCCTGGCAAGGGACATCTCCCGCTCCTGCTGCATGAACTTAATACCCAAAAGACGTTTGAGATGGATATCAGAATAAAAGGCAACATTACGTTTTGGTTTTTCTGGTTGAGGCAGAATACCTTCGCGTATGTAAAAACGTATTGCCTCACGGCTGACGCCACTATGCTCTTCAAGCTCTTTCATCTTCATGGTCGTTTATCGAACCCAATTATCGTCTATGCAAACGAACCGGCATTTTTGTAATGCCTCTAACAAAATTTGATCTTAAGCGTGTTGGCTCCCCTACCATTTCAACCATACTGAATCGCTCCATAATTTCTTCCCAGACAATTCGTAATTGCATCTCGGCGAGTCTGTTTCCCATGCATCGATGAATACCAAACCCAAAAGAAAGATGATTACGCGGAGTCTTTCGGTCAATGATGAATTCATTAGGGCGTTCAATTCTTGCTTCATCCCGATTTCCTGAGATATACCACATCACCACCTTGTCACCTTTCTTAATATGCTGACCAGATAGAATGGTATCTTCTGTTGCACATCTTCGCATGTGCATTAGCGGTGTTTGATAGCGTATAACCTCTGATACAAGGCTTGGGATGAGACTGGCATCCGCCCTTAATTTTTCGTACTCACCTGGATTCTGGTTAAGCGCAATAACGCCACCGGAAATCGAATTTCGAGTCGTGTCGTTGCCACCAACAATAAGCAGTATTAGGTTTCCAAGATACTCATAGGGTGTCATGTTTTTAGTCGCAGGCGAGTGCGATAGCATCGTTATAAAATCAAGGCTGCCATCAGGGTCTTTATTGACTCGCTCATTCCAGATAACTGTGAATTCTTCCAGACATTCCATCAATGCTGCCATCCGCTCTTCGGCCGAGACACTATCATCTCCTGCAATCTCGGGGCTTGCCGTTGCCATATCGGACCAGTAGGTTAATTTAGAACGTCGTTCAAATGGAAAGTCAAAAAGTGTCGCCAACATACGGGTTGTCAATTCGATCGACACACGCTCCACCCAGTCAAATGTTTCTCCTACTGGCAAGCCTTCCATGATTTCCACCACACGTTCACGAATCAGAGGCTCAAGTAAGGCTAGATTAGTTGGAGCGACAACACCCGTAACCGCTTTACGTTGCTCGTCATGCCTGGGCGGGTCCATTGCTATGAACATATCGAGCTGGAAGTCTTCTGGATTATCACCAATGAACACCGCCGGTTCAGATGAAAAAACCTGATGATTCTTCTCAACCTCTGATATATCTGCAAATTTAGTGACGGACCAATATGGCCCGAACGGACTTTCCTTACAAAAGTGGACTGGTGCTTCCTCACGCAACCGTTCGAACATTGACCAGTGGCTGTCTGTTTCATACAAGGTTGGATCAGAAGGATCAATCTCATCTAGCGGGATACTGTGCACACTCTCGGGGACTTTATTTGATGTTGTTTTATTCATGGGTCGACTCAAATTTATTAGGGGTTTAGAAAAGCAGGGAGAATTTACCACGTATTACGTATGTTTACTACGCAAATTACAAGATTCTAACTTCCTGTCCTGTGCGATTTCTTAAATTAAGCTGCTACCGGCAGTTGATATAATCCGTTGCACCGTGATTCCCATCGATAGTGATCCAGTGAA
>LWDU01033448.1_pt1 | contig 23283 bp, 12 predicted proteins | sample 727161 | NCBI WGS metagenome assembly LWDU01 (sample SAMN04566230, study PRJNA314399) | hydrothermal vent metagenome | isolation source: deep sea hydrothermal plume seawater | place: Mexico: Gulf of California, Guaymas Basin | collected 2004-07-11
GCTAAAGTTCCCTGCGCGTGTTGGATCGGTCTGGACGATGGTTTCCCTGCGACAGCGGTATTACGGTTAATTCCATTCGATGGTGGTGTCGGTGGTCGGATAGATTTTGTTTTATTGCCTCCTTTCGGCCGTGGCGGCCTAGTTCCTGTCTGGGGCAGCGACGTTGAGCCAGCTACCTCAAACCCCGGAGTTTGTGTGGAGGACGCAAAGTTAATCCCTAAATTTATATCCCACTTTTTCTCTAGCCGCGCATCAAGTGAACGCCCATCATCGCCACTAAAGGTTTTCAAAATAGCCTTGGCGTTATCGATAGCGTCCGTTTCGTCTACGTCAACAACCAAATATATTTCTTTCAATTTTCCATAAAGCAGGTGGATCGGTTGGTGCCCAAGTGCATCACGCGGCGGTTTATAACCATCGGCCTTATCAAAGCACTCGATCAGCTGTTTTGCCAATTGCAGATCAGCTTGGATGTCCGGATCCAGAGAGCTGGCGATACTCGTGAACGATTGAACCTTCCCTTTAAAATTATCGTGATCATAAAACATGGACGTCTGTATTTGTTTACGATCAATTTGTTTGGACACTTCGTGCTTCAAAAACTCGCGGAAATCCGGAGAAACCGCATCCATGTCAACATCAGCTATGAAATAGGCTTGCTGTTGGGGCTTGAAACAATTGAACACCTCTTTCTGCAGTTCCAATAGGTCCATCTTCGCAAGCTGGGGATCAACAAGCGCTAACAGAACTCCATGCATCTTTGAACTTTCAACATTACTCTCCAAACTCTTCAAGAATTGTTTGTGGAATATCTTCTCCGGCTGGTCTAAAAATCCAATAGCAGTCACCAGGATGCAATTGCTGTCTCGCCGTGGGCTACACGCGTTCTTAATCACCTCGTCACACATCTCTGACATGCTGTCAAACGACTCTTGTTTCTCCAAGAAACGCCAGGCAACGATTTTGCCAATAAACTCTGAACTCAAACTTTCACTTAATGGTTTCGCGACCAATTCTTCCGCGACTTTTTTCGGCAGTTCACGAATCAACGAATCAACGACATCACGACAGGGCTCATAGAATTTATCGGAACACGACAATTCGAGAAACTTCTTAAGCTGCCTTGGGTTTTGTTTAATCCCCGCTAACACGGTCTCACAAGATCCCCCCACACAGAAGTCTCGCAAGCGACTACCGATATAATTCTGGGTTTTAGCGTCCAATTGTGTAGGGAATGGGTGGCGCGAGGTGCCAAGCAAACTCTGAACAGCTTGTTCGGCCGCAAACACACTCTGTAGCTCTCTTGCGTTTCTGGGAGCAGATGCAGAGTACGCTTGCAGAATTTTATCTGTTTCTACCCAGCCATCCTCTTTTAGTCGATCGACAACGTCCTGGATATAGTGTGTAAATGCACTCTTGTCATTCGCAACTTCAGGGCTATCCTTTCCCCCAAATGTATTTACAACAAATTGACGACGCAGCACTGCCTCGTCAATTGCTGTCTCACAATCCGCTTCTACGGCGAATGACGTCGCCGTAATCTGCACAGCAAGTCTTTTATGGAACTCTGTTTCAAATGTGGAGAAACTTGCATCTTGCAGAATGGAAGGCGGAACTAGCCTCGCAATCGCATAAAAGAAGAGTATTGCTAGCTCGGGCTCGCACACCAACAGCGCAGAACGCTTCTTATCCATGCACGATTCCATGGCGGCTCGCAGCACTCGCCTCAATCGACTTCGCCGTGATCGTGCAGACATCGCGCGCCAACGGGGCGGTACTAAATGCCCATTGGGAGCATTTTCAAAATCAGCCGCTCTGTCGCTTGTAACAAAAAGGTAGATAAGTTTATCATCAACCGATTTTGGCGACGCTGCTGGCAATGTACTCAAGCCGGGCAACTCCGGTAGTGACTCAGAATCCTCTTGGGTCCAATCCCAATCGAACAACTGCATTGCATCAACCGCGGACCATGGTTGGTCGTTCCGTTCAAGCTTATTGATCAAGACATGGCCGAAATAGCTACCGGGTCGTCCGGCCGTATCCTCTTGCCGGTAAAAGACCGAACCCACAAACTGAAAACCACGCGTCGAGGGCACAAACAAGAACTTCTTCGGTGCCGTCGCCGCATCCAGAGTTCCCTTGGCTTCCGCCGGCGTGTCCGCTGGTAATGAGTAGTTAAAAAACTTCTCAATTGTTTGATACCATATCTTCAATTTGTTTTTAGGTATACTCGCCTTCCGCGCGCTGTACCCCATCGCGCGATCTTCCAATTCCCCTGTGCGTGGACTAATCGCATTATTGCCATAAGTGCAATGTGTGGCGATAATCTGATGGATTGGTTGTTGGTCAGCAGCCATTACTTAGAATGCTCCATCGTGCCTAAAAATACAGGCTTGGTATAATACAACGATCCGGCAATATCCAACTCGCCCCACACCATCACTCGAGCACCGTTCCAATCCGTCACAGCCGGAAAATCTTTACCTCCCGCCGCCATATATTGATCAAAATCAACAGTTTCAAACGCGAGTAATTGGCTGGCATTGGGACTATCTGGGATCTTCCGACTCGCGTTACCAACCCCCACAATGCACTTGGTGAGTAGTGTTAAATATTTACCATCCTTGGGCCATTCCCAGCCAGCCTTGTAGGCACCATGAACACGCACCAAGGAATCTCCAATACGGAGCTTCTTGAGACGAATTTTAGACAATACTTCGTTTTCAATGAACTCTGGTAAAACATCCTCCACTTCAGCAAAATTCTCTTTATAACGCTCCATTAATTGCTGGTCATAAAGGTCTATAAACTGCTTGCCATCGCCTTCCTTGATTGCAGATTTCAGAGTATCGACTGCACGATGATTCTCTTTTGTTTGCGCTAATAACTGTGAAAACGCTGGAGTGCATTGAATCAATTCATCAAAATCCGCATCTTCATAAGGAGCTAACACTTCTTCAGCGGCTAATGCCATATAGGCAAGTTCATTTTCGGCAGTCACCGCTTCCTGTAGTTTCATTATGATCACCAAACGCTTGTGGGCGGCTACCAGATATGGCTTAAAGGTTGCAACCTGCTGGCAGTCGTCCAGCAGATCCTGATTCCAGCATTTCAATAAGGCAACGTCTCGCTTAGCCAACTCCGTTTTCGGTGGTAATTGTGAGAGCTGCACCAAGTAAGGCTCTCGTTTCACTGCCAATTCGCAACGTTTACGACTGTCATTGGCCATTAAATAAGTACTGGATTGCTTCAGCAGAATATTCCACTGCTGTGCTAACTTGACTTCATGAATCGGTTTTTCCGTAAGCAATTCAGTAATTACTGAGAGGGTAGCAAGGCGAACTTTTGCGTCCTCTATTCTCTGTCCAAACGAATGCTGATACCCGGACGGCAACATTTTGGATTTTTCTATCAGCGACTGCTCATAAGCCACATTCTGCAAATCGTTTCCGACTAAATCTCCTAATTCCTTAACGATTGCCAGCCTAGCTTCGGCTTGTTCCAAATCATCTCGATAAGGACTGGAAACAACCCAATCACCAAACACCTTTTCATCCCACGCATCTACCAACGCGTCATCGCGTTGTTGCTGTACAGAACTGGCATGTACACCGAGCCATGCTTTCCACTTCTCCGCCCGCTTTAACAAGTCAGCGGCTCGACCCAGTAATCCGTCGGGGGCTTCCGGATGAGGGCCCTTAGCTTTGAGCGCATCCAAAGCTTCCTTTAACTCTAGCACACTTGGGTCGTCCTCTTTGACAAGCCGTTCTAAGGTCCGTAGTACACCATCACAGAACTCGATTCGCTGCTGCAGTGCCCGCAGTTCCGTCGCAAGCACTCCCTGTGGATAAGCGTCGAGCTTTGCTTTTACCTCACTATATCCAAGTAAAAACTCTGCCCATTGACCGGCCTTGTCCAGTGGGTGGATCTTCTCGTAAATTGGCGGAACTGCCAACGCTGCGTTAATCTCGTCCAATAACGGTTGCGCCTCTGGCCAATCGCCAAGCAAATTTGCGTCAAACACCTTGGCGATTCCACGTTCATCCGCGCTATCAAGTTGTGATTTGATAGCGTCCAAGCAAGCAATTCGCTTACCTGCATTTTCGATTGCCTGCACTAAATCTTCAGGGGGTTCCCTAAAACCAGCTTCATCCGCACCTTCGACTACAGCGCGATAGTCTTTGTTCTTCAAAGCATCATACACAGAATCCCATGTAAACAAAAAATCTTCGAGCGCGGGCACATCGTCAATATTCCCATTGTAGAGTTCCGCTAGTTCGAGACTCATCTGATGAGCGACCGGTGCCTCTGTTTTAAGCGCGCTGAAGAGCGCCGAATTGGCTGGACTTTCTAAATCTTCTTTTGTAAAGAGAAGTTTTTCGTAGTCCTGATCGAGCACAAACCGCTGCCACAAGTTCGGGGCTTCTGCTAAGGCAGCCATGGCAACGTATATAAAGATGGAGGAGTGATAATCGAGGGTAGAGTCCAGCTTTGTCTCGATACCGCGAGAGGGATGTTGGTAGGGAACCACTCCGGCTTCTAGTGCATCTAAACCCTGCAGCGCTGGAACACACATCCCGTCATAATCGACCAATTTAATTTCATCGTTATCGGTAAACATGACATTTCCCTGTTGCAGGTCACCATGGGCGATGTCGTGTTCCTTCAAATAGGTCATTACGGCGACCCATTTCGGCAGCGCCGCCTGCAGCTGTGCAGTGTTATTGGCTTGGCATTGCTTTGTCACCCATTCGAACATGGTAACCCCTTGAACCCACTCCATGGGCATAAACGGATACCGTTTACCGTCCTTAACATTCCGTATGCCCTCTTGCAGATACTCAAACTCAACAAACGGCGAATCAGCAGCGACAGGATTCACATACTGACTTATTTCTTTATATCGATTTTGGCGGTCTTCGGATCGCGATGTGAATACTCGTGCAGCCCAAGGTTTGTTACCCGGCAAGGTGGCTTTAAATACCGTCGCAAATCGGCCGGACATCATAACTTTGCCGTGCTTACCATAAGCAATTGTTGCCTGCTGCCAATCGGCGTCTTTAAAGGCGAACTCAGGGGCATCGAGGGACTGTGAAAAGGAGGCACCGGTTGGCCAAAGATCTTTACTCATAACTATTCTCTTTTTGCACTCCGTTTATCCAAGACCTGATAACCGTTCATCTGCAACAACCATAATAACGGATGTAACACCCGATAGGGCACTTGCGCTATATTCTCTAAGTTATCCGTGCCGAGCGATTGGATACCCACGGGCGAGAGGGGGAAATAGCGGAAACGGCCATCAAACAATCGATCTATCGCTTGGTTGATATTCCATCCCGGCCAAATTGTCGAAACATATCGTTCCATCATTTCTGAAAAGGCGTCAATTTTATCCATAGAATATTCATTCCCGTTAGGATCTAAATCACTCAGCTCATTGTAAAATTGACCGATGATACCACCTCCCGATGGGTCCGCGTAGTCTTGCAAGGTCATCAAATCTATCTTGGAAACACAAATCGCAACCGGTACTTGTATCGTACGCCCCCCCTCAACACCTTTTAGAATTTTAACATCTTCGGCAAAGTCATTTAGGGCTTTTGCTTGCGGTTCCGCTGGAAGCGTCGGGTCTAGGAAAAAGAAATAGCCATCGGCATCTAAGGCACGCCGGCGCAGAGGATCCTCAATCGTACGGCTAAGAGTTACTTCGCCGGAATAGTCGAACATGTTTAGCAGCACATCGGTTTTGCCATATCGATCTTTGTCGGTAAAATGAAACAGTAAGGGGTCAACATATTCGACTTGAGTAGCCCCAGTTCCTTGCCTATTGTCAATCAAATCGTCGACCAGTTGATCGAAATCTTGAGTCTTTGCACCTTGGATACGGGCAAAGTTCAGGTCTGCGTCAAACCTTGAATTTGAGAGTTCGCGGTACGTCATGGCCAGCCAGTGAGTTTTCCCGGCGTAAACGTGCCCCAACGTAGGAAAGCAGACTTTTGGCATCTGTTTATAGATTGATCGAATCTCAAAACCGCATTCTTGGTCCTCGTCGGGATAATCTGGGTCCTGCACCATGTTGTTGCACCTTACTACACCTTCACCCACGGAGTCCGCTCCGACCAACGATCCTTCTCCCATACAACTTGGGCACGTTTCCCCGTTTATTTTTCTTCGCTTGCGAATCAACCGTTTGAGTGATACGGCAATATATCCAATGCCGCCTAGGAGCAGGGCCGAAATGAGAAATCGAACGACACGACCCCAGAAAGCCGTTGAATTTCTCGCATTGGCATTTTCAGTCAGGTACGTATTAGAATCTTCTAAGTCAGTGCCATGTCCGGACATCATTACGTACATTGAGGCCAGTAATTCTTGATTGACTGCCATCAATTGGATTTCTCTTCGAAGCTTATTTTCTTTCGGCGTAACGGTAATCCCCTTGACATCAGAATTTGGTTTGGGCAACTGACCCATTCTTAGTGATGCGAGCGGCAACGAAGTCACCCCCGGCGGGAATGGCGGGAATTCTCTGGTTTCGTCTTCCACCTTCGATAATGAATCAACCGCCGTGCCAGAACCCTGCTCAATAAAATAGGAATGAATTGTGTTGCCAAAAAGAAATACGACGACAGTAAAGCTTGCCAACGATCCTGTGAATATCTTCATCACCAACACAATCCTTAATGATTTGGCCCTAGTTCCATAAAACCGTTTGCGAAAATCATGTCGCCGTTCGTGTAGGATTGTTCCTGCTAAGCAGAGCGATGCAATCAAGGCACAAAACCAAATCCAGCGGTTTCGCGAATCGAATAAATGAGCCAACAACCCAAGAGTGCTTGTGGCACCCTCTATCGCAGCCCGTTCTTGCCCGCGCTCAAGTTCTAACGCTCGTGTCTGAATCCATAACTTAGTGTTGGCTTCAATTTCCGCATCAAGGGCTCGGACGTGGGGCTCGAGTTTGGACTCAATGCTATCCAAGGATGCTTCTAATGGCTGCATCAATAATCTTGAGATCGTGGGATCATCGCCTGAGTCAGGTGCCGAAAGCTCCGTCCCATCGAGTCCTTGAAGCTTGTTGATAATTTTCGATTGTTCGTTTCTAATCCAGCCTTGTACCCATTGCTGAGCAAGTTCCTGTGATCGAGCAGATACGTTGGTCTCACCGTCTTCGGCATTTATATCTTGCGCTGCCGGCGAACAAAGAAGAAAAAGTATTAAAAACGCGACTTTATATATATTTTTCAGGCAATTCATTTGTCAGGGCACACGCCAATTAGGTTGATTTATCAATGGTGGTATAACGTCTGCGGTTAGCTACTATTGAATATGAGCCTAGAGCCGACACATTTCCACACAAATATCAAAGAATAAGGAAAGTTTTGAGGTTTTAATGTATGTAAATACGTCCATATGTTATGTTTACAAAAAAAATTTATATAAACTGACGACAATCGCTTGACTATCCGATTCTGTCAAGCATTCTTAACGTAACACTTGATTACACGAAATTGTATCAATTTTTAATCAATCCTTTTTTTTACGTTAACATGTCGGTGTGAATCTCTGCTCACTATAGAAGCGATTCACCACCGAACTCATGGAGTTTACAAATGCACTGCAAGCTATTCATATTTGCCCTGTTGATTTCAAACTTTATCACCCTACCGGCAATCGCACAGGATCAACCCAGCGATAGTCCTGATTCAAGTGAAGTGCAGGTATTTTTCACGAACATCCTAACTGAATGCCAGACAAATGACGAAATGTCCGGGGCGTGGGTTTATTCATTGGAACCGCACGAGTCCGAGAGGAACGTTTGGATTGCCAAGGTTATTGTCAACGAGCCCAATCGCGATAAGCAATTAGCTAAATTCAAAATATTATTTGCGAATTCCCCTAAAAATCTAAAAGTGCAGGTTTCAGATGAGGTAGTCACACTGAACCTGGACGCACTGGCAAACAGCATTCAAGACGAATTGCAGCGCAAACTTTCAGACCAAGGGACGCTCGTCGACTATGCCTCCCTCGGTTTTAATGGCGACCTATCTGCGATAAATACGTTTACGGATTTCGCTCAACAGGTAATGCCTAATCTATCCGCTATTGTAATTAGTGTTGGTGGCCGAATTCGGTCCCAGGAACAGATGGAACTCGTCGTCGACACCCTCGACGCTCAACTCGATGCTTTTGCCAAGGCAACTGCAAAACAGAATCAAGAAATTAGTTTCCGTTCCAACAACCTTTTCAAAACCGTTAGCGCTTCACCAACCCTCAGCAGGTACATCGAACAGATTCAGAACAAGATGTCTCAACAGCGTGTCTTAGAAGCGTTACTTTTTGAAATATTTGCCGTCAAAGACCGCAGCGGTGCTGACCTCCGCTATGAAATGTATCTGTATTACGATTCTGACAAGGAAGCTGAACAACAGGTTGCAATGAAAGAACTTCTAGCAACCTTCGAACAACCTCTGCCCTTAACAATCGTAAGTTCCGAATCATTGCCTTTCTCACAACTCGTAAGACAGGTAAATATGACTATTCAGGGACAACCATTATTGGATGGCTGTTTAGCCCGTGGAATTACGTTTGATATTCAGGGTTATTTGAATGGTGCCAATAACGATGTCTCTTACCAAGTCGTGGCTAAAATACTCGGAAACAGTCAGGCGGAGGAACAGAGAGCATATTTTGACCAAGTTTTCCAGCATGTTCTATCGCTAAACGAGCGATGGCATCAATTCGAAAGTCGTTTCGTTCGGATTACGCTCGATTTGAGTGGGATCGTTCCCACCAGTTTTAGTAACTCGGAGAAGACACGCGCTTACGCTTATGCAGTAACTTCGCTTCGCTTAGCCGTTCGAAACACCGAACACGCTAAGCAGTACGCACGCTGCAAGCAGCCCGAAGCTGCCGAACAAGCTCGCGCTCGCGCTGGACAACTCTTCCTTGAAGCCGAGCTTGCTTTCATGGAAGCGATTGTTGCAGCTCCTGAAAGGTTGGACCTGCGTTACCTCCGCGTCGTTTCGTTAATCGCAGCGGGACGCGAAGTTCATGCTCGCTACCACATGGACTTAATAGTCGCTCGGGGGCCAACCTTGCGAGACTATGCCCAGTCGTGTGAGGGTCTAGAATTTTACCAGGGGGCTCTGCGCAGCGAACTGATACGTCTTGAAAGAAACGCTTACTTTGAACAAGTGTACACTCATTTGGGTACCCCGCAGCAATAGAGATCGCTTCAATACGCTTGGCCTCGACCGCTAGATGGTCAGTCATCGCACGTCGGCTTGACGGGTTCCAAAACGCCCAGTGCCGACCCCTCTCTCAAATACATGCTTGATTTCACCAAGCCAATAGCGCATTATGGTTGAAACCTCGTCCAAAACAACCGACCCGCTTGAGGGAGTATTTGATGTTGGCCCAACTGCCAAAGCCTATAACTTTCGCTATCGTCGGCGCTATTGGTTGTTTAATAGCTGCGATCTGTATCGGGGAACCCTTACATGTCTTACTCGAACCGGATGCTCCCCCCACAGCGGAGAGCCAACAAGTCGACGTGATGTTCGTTCTCGACGCGACGGCTAGTATGCAATATGCCATCGATGGCACCAAGTCGGGAATCCAAACCTTCGCCGACGAGCTCCAAAATGAAAATCTAGATGCCAGAGTCGGGCTCGTGGCATTCCGAGATCGCGTCTGGCAGCCACCGCAACTTGATATTTGCTTTGTCCTCGATGTCACGCACAGTATGCAAGACGAAATTGATGGCGTCCGCGATGGAATCGGCGATTTTGCCACCAGCCTCGAAACCGCCGGGCTCGACACTCAAATTGGGTTAGTCGCCTTTCGTGACCGATTATACACCCCGCCTAAAGTGGATATCAGTTTCGTGCTCGATGTAAGCGGTAGTATGCAGGGTGAAATTAACGGCGTGCGTGATGGCATTGAATCCTTCGCTTCGAGCCTTGAAGGAACAGGACTAGACGTGCAAATCGGATTGGTTGCATTCTGTAATTCTGGCAGTGCCGGTGCCATCGAGACACTTGATTTTAAGGATGGCTTTTTCACTAAAGATTTCACGGACTTCAAGCAACAAGTTTCTGGCTTGCGAGCGTCGGGAGGCGGAACCGATGAAAGTAGCTATCTGGGACTATTCACGGCGGTTAACCAGCGATATCGGAACGGCTCTGAAAGGATTTTAATTCTAATCTCTGATGAGCCGCCTAAAATACCGGATGCGAATATTAGGAATACCGCTCAAATGGTGAGCATCCTTAAGGAACTTGACGACGCCAAACTATACTGTGTTGTTAACAGCGAACTGCAAGACGAATTCCGTCCACTAGCTGCTGGCATTCCCCAGAAGTTTTTCTCTCTTTCGGCAAACGGCAGGCGAGTGGATTTTTCGCAAATTCTACCTGCAGTCGTCGGGCAGATTACGGCCGACGTCGGCGGCAGCAAAGATTCAAACACCGGCGCATCAACAGATCAAGATATGCAAATTCTCGAATTCAAATCGGGGAATTTCACCAACAATTACACGGACTTCAAGCAACAGGTCGCTGGTCTGCGAGCGTCCGGCGGTGGTGACCGTCCGGAAAGCGTGTATGACGCATTATGGGAGGCGTCCAAACTGCAATTCCGCAAGGGGTCCGATAAGTTGCTCGTCCTAATAACGGATGACGAACCATTAATACCGGATGCCAGCGTAAAGTCGATTGTCGAGATGTCAAATGTCCTTAAGACAATCGATAAAGGTCAATTGTATTGCGTAATCGACCGCCAATTCGACTCTAATTATATGCAATTTAATGATGTCATCCCGACCAAGCTTTATTCTCTAACCAACAGTTCGGGAAGAGTTAGTTTCGCGGATATTCTGCCCCAAGTCGCCACACAAATCGCCACCGATCTTGGTGACAGTAGTGACAGCAGTGACAAGGGTGGAGCCACGAGAAACGTGTTCTCTGCTGATCAGCTCGAACCCGTGGTGCTTGATTTTAACGGATGGAATTTTACGTCTGACCCGACCAAATTTCAGTCCCAGCTGGCCTCGATCGAAGCGGTAGGGGGCGGTGATATTCCGGAGAGCAGTCTCGACGCCTTGGCACTAGCGTCGGGCTTAGACTTCCGCGTTGACGCGGAAAAAGTACTGGTACTCATTACCGACGCGCCTCCTCGGATACCGGATAAAGATAACGCCGACGCCGGTGAAACTTCCAAAGCATTGAAAGCAGCAGGAATCTCTCAATTCCACGTAGTCACAATGACTGAATTCGAACAACACTATCGGGCGATCCAAACCACCTCAGGAATTGACGGTAAATTTTTCTCTTTAGCGGCTGCCGCGACCGGCAGCGATGGATTCGACGCAATCCTGCCTGATGTAGGTGAAGCCATTGCGGTAGCGAGCGTTAAGGGACTACAAAGCGGGGTCGCCTATGCAGAGGATCAGACTGCATTGTTGTTGACACTTGTTGGCCTCTGGACGGGGGTTTTATCGTGTGGGATCTGTCTCACATTAATTGCTGCACAGAACGCATCCTTGCACCGTCAGATCCTTTCCGTTCCTGAGGCATTAAAGGGTGGAGGCGGAAGTTTACTTACTGGAATCATCTCAGGAATCGTTGGGCAATTGCTTTTTCAATATGCTTTAGGAACCAACGATTCCAGTCAGCCTCTGGAGGACGGCGCATACGCGCGCGAGGTCATCAGTCGCATTTGTGCGTGGGTCATGCTCGGCGGCATGCTCGGAGGTACGATGGCATTCTTTGTTCCTAATCTAAAGTGGCATACTGCGGCGATTGGAGGTGCGATTGGTGGCGGAATTGGCGCGGGTGGATATCTGTTGGCATCCGGTCTAGGCTATAGCTTGGGACGCATCTTAGGTGCTGCAACACTCGGTTTACTAATTGGATTAATGGTCGCTTTATCCGAAATCGTCTCTAGAACATATTGGTTGGAGGTTTCTTATGGCGGCACTGAAAAGACGATGGTCAATCTGGGAGCAACGCCCGTCACGGTTGGCAATGATCGTAGTTGCACCGTTTGGATATCAAGCGGTCCTCCGGTAAAGTACAGTTATAGCATGGAAGCAGATACGGTATTTTGTAATGACGTAGCAGCCTCGCAATCTAGATCTGTCCGGGCCAACGACACCAATTCCATCAATCAGATAACGCTTACCGTTCGTGCTGCCTCGGTTGAGGCCGCACCGCATATCTTGCCGCGGACCAATGTGGCTCCACCACCACCGAAGAAACCCGGCCCTCATCGAACCACGGAAATACGATCCCAACCGCCGAATCAACCGGTATCCCCGCCAACGCCCGACCGTCCACGGGCCGGTTCACGCCCCCTGCCACCCCCGCCCCAGAAGCCACCACTGCCAACGGGTGCGAAATCCCCTCCTACGCCCCGGCAGCCCAAGAGTCAAGCAGCACGTAAATCAGCACCACCACCACCACCACCAAGAAAGAAGTGAGCCAACAGCAGGGGTGCTCCATGTATCAAGCGTTAGCGTGGGTATCCAAGCAATACGTCTTTCACCAACTTGCATTCGCAAATATTAACTGATGGTAAAACCATGAACTCGAACCAAGACAACCTCGGCGCGATACTCGAGGATGCAAACCGGCATCTCAACGACGGAAATATGGAGCAAGCGATCAGTGAATCCAGCCGCGCCCTCAGCATTGATCCCCAGAACCCTTACGCTTATTACATCCGAGGCATTTCATATTTCAATTTTCGCCTTTACGACGAATCAATTCGCGATTTATTGAAATCAATAGAATTGGAGCCCACCAATGCTGGCGCTTATTCGATGATCGCGGGATCCTATCTTAACTCCAGTGAATCCGAAAACGCAATCGAATATGCAAACTACGCATTACAACTCAATCCAGAAGATTCCGACGCCTACTCAGTACGCGGCCTGGCCTATCGCAATCTAGGTGATGTGGAAAACGCTGTTGCGGATGCCACAGCAGCAATTGAACTAGACCCAGAAGACTCGGACGCCCACAAGTGTCGTGGCGGATGCTATCTGTTCGCTGGTGAATTTGAACTGGCGATTAGAGATTTAACCAAAGCGATTCACATTAACCCGCGGGATAAAGGGGCCTATGCCTCACGTGGTCGCGCGTATTTCCATTTCAACAACTACGAGCAGGCAATCAGTGATTTGTCACGCGCCATCCGCATGGATGCCAATCACTACCCATCCTTATGGACTCGCGCGGAGGTTTACCTAGCGATTGGTTCCTACCCGGAAGCTATTATGGATTCAACAACCGCGTTGAAACAAGTTCCCACCGACACAGACTGCTTGGTGATCCGAGCGCAGGCCTATTACCACTTTGGAAATGCCGATCTATCGATTAAGGATTGCATGGCCGCCTTAGCAATTGACCCACAACACACAGAAGCCGCGACGATTCTCGCCAACGCTCAACAAAATCCCATACGCCCCCCAAATGCACACACTAGTGATTTGCCAACTCGCGGGCTGAACGCAAACGTCTCCGGATCTGAACCTTCCGAATTCTGCCTAACGCCCCCTCCGCCGCCACCAGTTCCGCCAGTGCGAACACGCAGGCCCATAGAAGAACGTCAAACACGAAGTTTAAGCCAGCCTCCTCCGCCACCGCCCCCCAAGAAGCGGCAATAACCGCATCGCCCATCGAAAATAAGATAGCGGGTTGATGCGTTGATTTAAGCCCGCCTATCCTGTAACATCCCCTACTAATCTTTCCTCCATCCAATCCCAAAATGTTACTAAAATTCCCGAAACCAGTATTACTCATTTTCCTTACTGCACTTGGCTCTATCCTCAGCGCGGCAATACTTGGTGAATCCGCATTTTGGTATAACTCGCTAGAAACCGCCCCTGTCAATCGTCAGGTCGATGTGATGTTCGTCCTAGACACAAATGATAACGCGGAATTCGCGACTGAAGGTCTGCGACAGGCGATTCCCGAATTCTTAGAGGAAATAAAGAAGCGGGATCTCGATCCACGAGTAGGACTTGTGGCTTTCAAGAAACAATCCGAGGTCATTCCCAAACTGGATATCAGCTTTGTTCTCGACGTCAGCGGTAGCATGAAAACGGAAGTGGCGGCGGTTCGCAGCGGAATCAAATCGTTCACTCAAAACCTGCCGGAAACTAGACTTGACCATCAGATAGGATTAACAACATTTACTGACCGACTCTATGAGCCGCCCCAATTCGACATCTGTTTTGTCCTCGATATCAGCTCTGGCATGCAACCTACAGTCGACGGGTTACGGGATGGCATTGAAGATTTCGCCAAACAACTCCAGGCAAAGGGTGTTGACCTTAATGTTGGCCTCGTTACTTTCATTAACTTTAGGGAAGATCCCGACACGGCCATAGAACCTATCACATTCGGAGACGAATTCCTAACCCCCAAGTATTCTAAAATCTCCGCGAAACTCGGTAACATCAAGGCCGCTGGTGGCGGTCTTAATATGAGCAGTTTTCTTGGGTTAACCATCGCCACAAAACAAACATTCCGACCTGCTAGTAAAAAGATCATAATATTGATAACAGACGACATCCCGGCGATGCCTGATGGGGAGGTTAAGGACACAAATCAAATGATCGATACGTTAAAGTCGTTTGGTGCAATGCAGCTTTATTGTATTGTCCCCCGAGAAAACGAAAGCGAATATCAACCCTTAGGCGCAGCTGGAAAGATTCAGTTTTTCCCACTACCTGAGAAAGATCAAGGCAACCCCCTGGTTGACGCTCTACCCGAAATATCCGCCAGCCTGCTGGCGGAATTGGGGTCATCCTCAGCAGCCAATGGGCCCACTGGCTTAGAATTATCAACGCCTCTAACTATCACTACATTTGATGGCTCTAAGTCGTTTACCGATGACCCCGCATCGCTGGCGGAACAGCTCTCTGATCTCACTGCCACCGGTGGCGGTGATCTACCCGAAAGCATCTATGATGCGATGGCCGAGACGTTAAAGACCACTGGTCGCAGCCGAGCAAGCAAAGCAATTATATTAATCACAGACGCGAAACCTCTCGTTCCGGATTTGGAAATTCAATCGACTGAGGAAATGGTCCAACGCTTCAAGCAATTTAACAATCACAGCAAAGTCAAGCTCTATTGCTGTACGGACCCTCAATTCCGGGGCATCTTTGCCGACTTGGAGACTGGTGTCCCCACCCAGTATTATGATTTAATTACTGACAGTGACCACGTTGAGCTAGCGAGCTTGTTACCTAAAGTTGCCGCTCAAATTACAAAAGATTTCGGCAGACCCGCACAAGTGGATATGTTCTCGGCCGACCCAACTGACAACCCGGACGATCCCAGCGTTTTGCATTTTGATGATGATGTTTTTACGGGAGATGCGGATGAATTCACTCGCGCTTTATCCGACCTAACTGCAAGCCAGCCAGCCTTGCCACAGAACGGTTATAATGCAGTTTACGTTGCTGGACACCAGCGTTTCCGTCCAAAAGCAGACCGCATAATTATCATTGTCTCCAACAGCCCAGCGCCTTCGGCTGGTGATGACACGGTAACAACTGCTGCCATTCAGGATCTCTTAGCGTCTCGCGATATCTCTCACTTGCACCTTGCTACCGCCGAACGCCATCGATCTCAATTTGACAGGTTGCGAAAAACACCTCAAACGGAGGGGCTCTTTTTTGAAATACCTGACAACGCAGACTCTGCTGGGAGCATTGAGCACATCGTCACTGATATCGCACGTGCAGTGGGGGACGACTGTGTTGCTCGACGTGACGACCCCAATGCGCTCGCGGCATCCAATGCAAATACTGTCTTAGCTTCTGCAACGTTGTGGATGATTGGCCTTGCCATTGGGCTGTGCCTAACGAGTACTGTTACTCAAAACATTTATATGCGACGTCAAATATTCTCTCTCGCCGAATTGATGACGTTGCTATTAAACAGTACGATCATCGCCATCATTGTTAGCTTTTTGGGACAACTAGTATTACAACAAGCAACCTCAAAATCTGCTGTAACGGCAATCACCTACAACCCTAGCACTCTCCTGGAATATACCTGTGTCGTCATAACGTGGATATTGTTGGGAGCGTTACTCGCCAAATCGCTGTCTGCTTCAATGCCCAACGTAAATTGGCACGCCACAACACTTGCTGGTGGAATTGCTGCTAGTATCGCCATCGCGTCACATCTCGCATCCACCTCGCTAGGACCATCCGTGTCACGACTTATCAGTGCAGCGACTTTTGGCATTTGTTTTAGTTCCGCAATGGCAATCGCTGAACGTGTCAGTCGCAAGTTTTTTCTAACGGTAGAATACGGCAACATATCCATTACAACTCTTAACCTCGGTAATAGACCGATTCGGATCGGCAGCGACAACAAATGTGACCTACGCATTCCAGACATTGCACCGGTTCAGCAAATGTATTTTGTTGAAGGTGATTCACTATATTGTGTCAATATTCCCAGCGGCACGTCTCACGTACTAGAAGACGGAAATACCGCCACGCTGGGTTGCGTCAAAGTCGCGGTAACGACATCGCTAGGCAAAACATCTAGGTCGATTCCCGCGGCCGTAGCACCAAACTCTCCGCCTCCTGCTGTCCCGCCCAGCCCTCCTGCTGTTCCGCCAAGCCGCCCTACAGCACCACCAACTGGCACAACAGCGCCTCCTCCCGCACGTCAAGCGAGTTCCACGCAACAACCTCCGAAGCCACCACCTACACGGACCGCTCCGTCGTCAAGATCCACGCCACCACCTCCACCACCACCTAAAAAGACATAACCGAGACCCTAAGCAATCATTGTGCAAAAGAAACTTGCACTGTCACAGTTGAGTGGCTTCGTCGGCAAGCATAGTGCCCGCACCTTGCTGATATTGACTAGAAACTACCGACTATTTTGCCGGGTCAATAATTATGCCGACAGCATAGAACAGCGATTCGCCGTCGGGCGAATTCCAGCGACCTACAACGGGAAGGCGTTTACCGTTCTGTTTTATTGTGCTTTTTATTTTTAGGCGGTACTGCTCGACGGTTTTCCCAGTTTCTTTCCCATTCTCAATGGTAATCACTGTTACATCGTCAATAACTTCTTCAACAGCTACCAGTACTGCGCCGGTTAGCATGATGATTTGTCTATCCGCCTTTGCCCGCAATACCACATCTGCGTTAACACGGGATTTGTCACCTATGGTCGTTGACGCAACCCCCACAATCAGCGTTTTCCCTGAAAGGAGTTTAATGACTTTCGCACCAGGAATCTCCATCAACAGTGGGTTCTTTAGTAAATGTGTTTTATACGGTTCTTTGATCTCGGCGTTTATGAAGACCGGTGGTTTAGCCTCCGCACCTACACACGACAGAAAAGCCATGCAAATAATGCTCCGAGCGATGCATGCCGCTATCCGTTGACGATTTATATAATTAACATGCATTACTTTAATTTGCTTTCTAGATATTTATTAGGCAAACGGTCAATAAAAACTCCAAACGCCTTTTTGTGATTTGCTATTACCCNNACTATTTTTTTGATGTGCCCAATCATCGCATAGAATTTTTCTTCTTCAACCTCGAGTAATTCATAAAACTCATCATCCTTGAGATCAAACACATTGTTATTAGATAAAGCGCCGTTAGTAACATGCGAATCAAAAACCAACTGCAGCGTTTCCGTTAGATCCTGCGGTCGTGTCAAAAGGTTCCCCTTGGGCACATCTGTAAAAGGAATAACCTCAATCTTGGTTTCCGCATTGCCGGATTTACCGGCGACGACTTTCTCCCATTTCACTCCAGCAAGAGGGATACGAAAAGTTGTGCTGAAAGCTGAACCGTTTAGCGACGTTTCGTGTGAAGTAAGTCCCTGCACCATAAAACGCAGACCTTTTTTTAGATTCCCGGGAGACAAGTGTTTTCCGAGAACAGCAAACGCATACAGTTTTGCTTTCAAGAGAGACAACGATCTGTTTGTTGAAGCATCGAAGACTGTAACACCAATCATCGAGACCGTCACGTTATAATACTCAGATCGTTTACCAATTCGGACTTTAACGTTTCGACTACCGCGAACAGTGTAGTTCACGTTATTTTCCGGTGCCGCGGAAACAATTTGATTGCACCACAAAAAACCGCTAGCACCGAACAATATTGACGCAACAATAGCACAATTGACGTTTCTCATTAAAACCTCGCTAAAATCCATCCTAGAGTACGCAGTACTATGGGATGATGATGACTCTTTTTGGCTTGATGGTCTTATTTAACTTTCTGGTTTCGCTAGCCGGTGCCTTTCTGGTTTCGATAGCCGGTGCACTGCTAGGAACTTCATCGCTGTCCAAATCCTTCTTTAGTTTTTTGACGGCGTCTGAATCTTCTTTGGCCCAATAAAGCATGACTCGAAACTCCTTTTCGCCAGTGTCTTCATCAGCAATAATCTCGAATCCAATCATCTTCAGGCCCCGGACAGTCCCATTGGCAAAGGTCGCAAATTTCTGTGTAGTCGGCTCGATTGCCTTCCCAGTCTCACTACGCGAATCAATATCCGCTTCGGACCCTTCCACTACAATGATAACTTCATCTTCGGCACTTTCGACAACGGTAACATCTTCCTTTAACCATTGGACAAACTGACCTTTAGCTTTTAACACAGCTCGAGTCCTAGCGATTTCTTTACCCTTACTCGCACCTAGTACCGTACTGATTCTATTGGCCCCCACGAATGCAGCGGAAGTGATTTCACCGGTTTCATTTTTTTCAACCATAAATACCCCTGTGCCAAACTCCAAAGCTTGTACGATTTGTTGGCGTTTTTTTTCGTCTTCTGCTTCTTTCGCGGTTTGATCTTGTGTATATCCCTGCGTGGCGACCATGCTCAAAACGAGAACAGCCATAAGAGTCTTGTTAAAGGAGTGACGATTAAACATGGTAAATTCCTTGTGGGGTGCAATCTAAAAATACTATTTGTAACGTTAACCTATTACCGTTATACTAAGCTCAGGTGGAAGTTCAAGTAAATTATCCTTTTCTACGGGAAATGTCGCGTTTATTTTTCTCCATATTATCTGTGATTTCGCACCCATTTTTATCACGACTCCTACTTGCTGAGGACGCTATTAAGGAAATTCGTTATGAAGCATCTTTACCTGTTGCCGCTATTTTTTATCCTCGCTTGTTCCCAATTTGTTCTAGGCGCTGGTGAAGTGGTCGAAGCTGAAGGTTTCGGCCTGACGTTTGCAGAAGCAGAAAAAAGCGCGTTAAATCAAGCGGTTAGAGAATCACTTGGCTCACTTATTTCATCTAGGACTGAAATCAACAACGATCAAGTGATTGAGGATCGCATTATTATCGTAAGCGGTGGATATGTATCAGACTATGACATCATTTCCAGCTCCCCTCCCGTCAACGGAATCTTTCGCTTGACAATCCGAGCAGAAGTACAGACAAACCAATTAAGTGATGCACTGAACAATCTCGCAATCCCAATTGCAACACCAGCCGAGATTAAAGCTCCAGCGATACGAGCAGCAGCACTCTCAAAATTGCATGACCGACGAGAAGCAACAAAGATGTCGGTTATACTTTTCCAGCGAAGACTGAACGTTACACGAATCGATCCTATCGATCACAACTACAACGAGATAACCGAGATTTTTAAAATCAAAGTGCGTTTTGAAACCGCCCAGCCGGAATGGAATGACTACTATGACACAAGTGAAAAAATTCTCGATAAGATTTCGTTGAAACAGGTTAAAATGATTGCGCCAGCAGTCGCGCTAAGGCCAAAGTATGTCGAAAACCAGTTTGTCTCTCTCGGGCAAGAGGTTATCGACGCTGTCGAGCATCCGAGGATGGCTAGAGAAATTCCATCCTTTGCGACGGCTTGTTCATTATCACCTCTTTTTGAAAACGAAATTCAAACAAGTGAGCCGAACTCTTGGGTGCTGTGGTTCCAGTTTCAATCGACACGAACAGGAACGCTTAGGAAAGGGTATCTAATGCGAACAGATCCCACCGTCCTCTTTCCTTTTTTGTCGCGCAGTTCCCATCTCCGTACCGAAATCACCGATCAGATTGGGAACGTTGTCGTTACTCAAACAACACCACTGCGCCCCACGCTAAGAAACACGGTTTATGACGCCGAGATCGCTGATACCGGAATTTTCGCGACTTCATCTAGCGGAACGCCGTTGTACAGTGGTCCGGATGTCACCGTTAAAGAAAGGAGCATGGCCAACATAAATGAATTTTGGGAAAACAATCAACTGCAGGACAGCGATCGTCTCAATATATTTATCACACGGCAGCCTACTATTTATACACCTATTGATTATTGTGACGACCTAGTACATAAGACTGCAACCGATACCAAACATGTGTTGCGCATATTGTCTTCGCACGAACCCAACCCGACATCACCGCTGGGCTCAGGCTGCACGGTTGAACGACGATTGCCAATTACTCTTGCCGATTGGGGAAATAATTCAAAGTTCGACACCCATATCGACTTTAACTACAAACAGGAGCGATTACTCGAATTTTTACGCCACGAATTCGGCACGGATCCTAAATTGAATCTAAACGGACCTAACGGTGCCGCCACGCTAACGCTCAACGAAGCAACTTTTACACCTGGTACCAATTTTTTAATTTTTGGCGAGATCAGTAACCTGCAGACGCTCAATCTCAGAAACACCAATAAGACAAATTTATGCTTAGAACAAGTGAAGTTAATGCCGTCGCTTGTGACGCTAGACTTATCAAGTTCAGATGTTAATGTTATGGATATTGAAAGACTTACGTCTCTCAATCGTCTACAAACACTCATCCTAGACAATGACAACATTGACGCTGCCAAAATCGAAGTACTTGCTCGTATCGCCTCGTTGAAAACGCTTTCTTTAGAGAACCCAACCGACGAAAAAGTAGGGTTACTTTTCAAAATGAAACAACTCAGAACTTTAGTGCTTGACGACAACGATGAAATCACAGACGCTTGCGTGAGTGATCTGAGAAAAATGAAATTTCTGACAAAGTTATCGATTATTGATACAAAAATCAGCGATGCGGGAATATCGCAATTGAAAAACACTTTACTCGGATGTAACGTCATTCATAATTGAATCGATATCTTTGGGTAATCTCGAACTCCCAACGAAGACGCAACAGTCCCCGCCAAGAATTTACCGACCGGTTTAAGAACAAATATCAATTTTAGTCGTATTTACCCTTGAGATAATTTGCTATGACCCCTCTGGCTAGCAGCATCACTGCGAGTCTGTTGTAATCCCTGCTTACGCTTGGTTCATAGATATCATAACCAAAGTCGTTGTACGAGTTTCGCTTCCAATCGCAATTAATTACTAAGCCATTGTTACAGGTCAACTTCAAATGACTTAGGCCAGTGTCCTCTCTGTCGGTAATTACCGCGTCTCCGGCTTGAACAGTCACACGGGTGACCTCAGGACCAAAGGGATTAATTTCAGCCGTGTACTCACCATCTGTCGCAAAATCCACCGCAGCCAATGCGACTACAACGACTACAATAATCAATACTATGCCGATGGTTGAGGATCGCTTTTTACCCTTGGGCGCCTGAGCCTGGTTTTGGGCTTTCAATACTGCTTGTTGCTGCCTGTTCTCCTCAACATCTCGTCGTTTTTGTTCTGCCTCTCGATCCCTATTTTCCCTAAATTCGGTTTTCTCTTGTTCGTTCCTCGCCTGTTGTTCGATTTTTGCGGTTTTTTTTGCTTCTCGTTTAGCAACTACATCCGATTTACGTTCTTCCATTGCAAGTTGCTTTCGTTCACGCACATGCTCTACATAGGCGTTTAAATGGGTATCCTTGAGCTTAACCCACTCGTTTTGGCTACTGCCTGGTTTAAGGACATCGGCTCCCGAACCGATTCGTTCAGCGTTTATCAATTCTACGATCTGTGGTTCTGTCAGTCTTTCAGGCGTTTCTGCATCTAGACCGCTCGACAAAACAAACCAATGCGCAGCTACTTTGCTCGGGCGATTTGGTACTTGGTTAGATCGTACGACAACATCTTCAGCACATGATGGGCATTTTCCATGAAGCCCGTCCGCTTTCGCTGGCAATTGCTGCGAATAGGAACAATGTGGACAGATAAACTGGAAGGTGGCCATGGGAAATCTATTTTCTTGAGCAGATTTAATTCTTCGATAACTGTTACTCGCGATTGGTCTATACTACCCGCCACAATTTACGCGTTTTGTCAGGTAGTTGTCGCTATTTTGACGTTAAGTATATCGACTTTTCAACCTAATAGTCAAATTGCCGAATGTGCCGTTTAAATTTATTTACGTATAACCTTGTTTACTGCGCTTACCATCATTTTCTTACGAACGCATTATCCAACCGGAACAGAAAAGCACTATCGCCATTACGACGATGACAAAACGACCGAACACCACCCAGGCATCGAAATTCTTTTCCAATAGGTTAGCCGCCCACTTCCAACCTATCCACCTGAGGACTCTAATCCTAAGCCGCACAGCATGCGGTACCAACGGCATCAAGGCTACCACGAGAATCGCGAGAGCAAATAGTACGATATGCATGACTCCTCCAGGCAAGCAGCAAGCGGTCGGTTCACGGTAATCTCAGTCTAAATCGCTCTAAAATCAGGCTCGACACGCTCGCCATCCTACCACACTGCACCGCACTATAATTTTTCGTGATATATTAAGTCGCGCTCATGGATTGCAATTCCCTGCTTAGCCTATCGCTGATTAACAATCTGTAGCCACCATGGTTTCCGTCCTGTCTGAATGGTATCGATGCGCTGCAGGGTTCCGTTATTAACATTGCGGCTAAACAAAGCGATCTGATTCGTATCTTGACCTCCCGCGTAGAGCCATTTGCCGCTGGCAGTCATTACGAAACTCCGCGGGTTTGCTTCCGTTGGAAAGTACCCGATGCTGGTAAGCTTTCCGGTGAATCGATTAATTCTAAATCCCGCAATGCTGTTATGCCCTCGGTTCGCAGCGTATACAAAACGGGCATCGGGCGATAATGTCAGTCGAGATGTGGCACCTTCTCCGTCGGGCCAGTCATCCGGAACACTAGCAATCACCTGCTTTCGGACAAGTTTCCCTGCGTTGATCCGGTAGAAAGCTACCTTGTTGCCCTGTTCATAATCCACATATGCCCATGGTTTCCGCGGATGAATGTCGATATGTCGAGGTCCAGTCTGGTCCTCGGACGTGAGTACCCCCTCCTTTTTTAGCTCCAGCGTACCCTT
>LWDU01040156.1_pt1 | contig 23275 bp, 23 predicted proteins | sample 727161 | NCBI WGS metagenome assembly LWDU01 (sample SAMN04566230, study PRJNA314399) | hydrothermal vent metagenome | isolation source: deep sea hydrothermal plume seawater | place: Mexico: Gulf of California, Guaymas Basin | collected 2004-07-11
CGTCCACAGTTCCAGACTGAGTTCCACGTTCCCGAAGAAGAAACCAGCGGCCCAACACTAAGACCATGACGCTCCGTCTGCCGATCTCCCAATCCCCTCTTCTCGATGGGGGTGTCGCTGAAACAAGAGAAGCCCCCTCAAACGAGGGGGCTTTTGCACGTAGGACAAAACCATTAAGGGTCTTACATATACTTGGGACATCCAAGGCCGCAGGTGTCGTAACTACCCTGTAGGCTAGTCTGGTACTGGACCGAATTCCGTTGTGTTCATCAGATAAGTGTTCTGTGCAACCAGCAGGCCACGGTAAACGTGTTCAGCCGTTTTGCCCTCCAGGTGCGGGTGATACCAGAAAGTGGCCTCTTCATTGATTATGGTGTATCGGGCCTGCCAAGTTTGCCCGTTTTCGATTCTTTGATGAGGCCCCCCATCCATGATCGCAGGTAGATGTAATCCATGCCAATGGGTAGTCGTCGGCTCACCTAGTTGATTGGTAACATTGATGACGACTTCATCTCCTTTGTGCATCAGCAGGGTGGGGCCAAGAATATTCCCGTTGTAGCCGAATGTAGCGGTCTGCATCCCGAAAACATATGCCATCGAGCCTTTTTGCATAGTTAGGTCGTAGATTTGTTTCCCATCCATTTCTGTCCCAGTTAATAGATCTGGGATGGGCAATCGTTGACCACGGACCACGTCTTTCGCCGTTGAAGAAGGATTGCCATCGTTCAAGAACCGGCCACGAAATAGGTATCCCGTTACCAGTAACCCAGCAACCCAGCAACGCCGATAGCTGATGCTTTCAAGAAAGTCCTACGTGACAAATGGAGTCGTTTTAGCATTTTATGTTCCTTGAGAGCGAGGTCATATATTTAATTATGCCCCTGCCCCTCGTTCTGGTCTCGAATGTAGTTGATCTGAACGAACTCTCCGCCCTGGCCTTCCGGTAGTTCGTCAGCGCTCCTTGTGCAAAGGCGCCGATGCCGCTTAATAGAAGAATGTAATCGGAGGACCGGCGAGATATGCCACAACCAAAGAACAAATGGTCTGAGGACCATCGAGCACCACCGACGACAGCGCAAGTCCCAGGAGACCCAATCCACGAACGATTCGACCCCTCCAGAGTGAGACATATTCAACGCCCAAACTGGGGGATTTTCTATCGCCGCTGTCACCACTGAGTGCAGCGCCATCTCTTTCAGGTCGGCTGCAGAGCCGCCTGGATAATCTCGAAATGACGCCGTAGTACGCCTAGTCGTCGGCCGGACTTGGCGCCATGCCCCCTTACCCTTCCTTAACCCTAAGGTCGGGCATCCACTCCAGCCACCAGGGTAGATACCAGTTCGATTTACCTAGGAGCTTCATGCTGGCGGGCACCAACACCATACGGACGATGGTGGCATCCAACAGTATCGCTGTCCCCAATCCGAAGCCCATCTGCTGCAGGCCCACCAAGTCACCTGCGGCGAAGCCATAGAAAACCGCCACCATGATGAGGGCGGCGCCGGTGATAAGGCGCCCGGTGGACCTGATGCCGAATGCCACCGACTCTGCGTTATCTTTGGTCTGGTCGAACCGCTCCCGTACCCGGCTCAACAGGAAAACGTGGTAGTCCATGGAGAGGCCGAATATGATGGCAAACAGGAATATAGGTATCCATGCTTCAATGGTTTCGGCTTGTTGAAACCCAAAGAAATCGGCCAACACGCCCTTTTGGAAGACGAGCACCAGGATGCCGTAGGTGGCGCCCACCGACAAGAGGTTGAGAATGATTGCCTTGATCGGTACGACTATCGACCGGAAAATAACCAGCAGCAGCAGGAAACTAACTGCCAGCACAAAGGGAATAACGACCTTAGCCGCGTCTTTGGCCATGTCGAAGAAGTCGATGTTTAACGCCGTTTCCCCGGTCACGAAGACTTCAGCGGGAACACCTTGAAATGCCCCTAGCACATACTCGCTACGCAAGCGTTTTATCGTGTCGATGGTCGCTTGGGTCGCGGAATCGCCGGAGACGGGCGCTACCAGCAGCCCCAACTTCCCGTCTTCGCTAACTATCAAGGGCCTCGGCTGGCCAAATGACGCATCCGTCTCCAATACGGCGGTGAGTCTCCCAATGGCGGCCTGTACCGCGGGCGAGTTAATGTCTCCTTCGATCACAATCTCAGCAGGCGTGACTTCACCCGCGGAAAACTCACGGTCCAGAATCAGAAAGCCCTCTTTGGACTCGATGCCGTCAGGGAAGGAGGAGACACCGGAGGAGCCGGTCTGGATGTCAAAGAAAAAGACGGTTGCCGCGATAAGGAGACCACCTGCCAAAATAAGGCTGATTATCGGTGATCCCATGACGGCCCGCGACACCCGGTCCCAAAATCCTCCGGACCCCGCTTCGTCAAAATTGGTCTCGGCATTGCCAATCATGAGAATGGAGAGTTTGTTGATTCTGTCGCCTAGCAGGCCCAGGATGGCAGGCAACAGGGTCAAGGCAGCCATGACAGAAGCCACGACTACTAATATGACGGCTAGTCCGATCCCAATGAATACGTTGGAGGGCACCAGCAACAGGCCAATGAAACCCAACACCACGGTCATGCCGCTGAATACCACCGTCCGGTTGGCGGTGGCGCCTGCCCGAGCGATGGCCTCTATCTTATCCAGGCCTCTAGAGCGCTCTTCCCGGTACCGGGACACGAAGAACAGCGAATAATCGATGCCTACGGCCAGGCCGATCATCGTGATCATGTTTTCAACGAAGAACGACAACTCAACGAGCTGGCCCACCAACGACGCCAAGCCCATCGCCAACACGATCGCAACGATAGCCATGGTTAGAGGGATAAGAGCAGCCACGACAGCGCCGAGCACTAGGATTAGGATTATGAACGCTATGGGCGCGCCAAAGATCTCACCCTTAAGAAGCCCTTCTTGGGCAACTTCTCGAAAGTCCAAACCTAAAGTTGCTTGGCCTACCAGCAGGACCTTAAAATTCGAATCTCCTTTGTGCCCGTCAACAACGTCGACGACCTCCTCTATGTGTTCACTGGCAGCGTCCACGTCACCGGCCATGGTGAAGGGCATAATCAGGGTGTGCCGGTCTTGAGAAACAAGAAATTCGGCCGGCGTCTGAAAGTAATTCAGCAGCGTTTGCGGCCGGATAATATTCGGTCCTAGGGCCGAAACATCAGCGTGAATCAAGTTAACGATTTGCTGGAATTCAGAGTCGTCGACGGTCGATTCCTGGGACTGGACTATCACCAATTCGTTGGTGCCCTTGGGTCCAGTCAACTTCTCTTCGATCAACTTTTTGCCGACGCTGGACTCGGGGTCGTTGGTTATTGCAAATTCGGTGGTAATCACATCCGCAAAGAGGCTAGCCCTAAAGAAAATGGCGATTACAAACAACACAACCCAGATGCCTATTATCGTCCAAGGCCTCCGGCTGGAGGCCCGGGCGATGGACTCAGTGGAAAGGTTTACGGACATCCTTACAGCTCTCTTAAGATCGACTACCGGCTGCCTTTCGATAATATCAGACGGTTATCGTTTTTCAATAATACCTACCGCTGCCCGATCATCGGATATACTTAATGGGTATCGGACGAGAGTGTACTATAGAGCAACATTGTACGATACACAACATATCCGTATCATTACATTAGACCAATGACTGACACGAAAGAATGGAAAGACGATCCCAGGGTGGCACGGACACGGGCGCGCGCCTTTGAAGCCGTGCTTGAACTGGCAGCGGAATCCGGCCTCCACGCTTGCACGTTTGATGCGGTGTCGGAACGCTCAGGCATCGCCCGCAGTACGCTCTATCGGCATTGGAGCAACCAAGCCGAGCTTGTCATGGAGGCGCTTGAGAGCCAGGATTTGGGGGAGCATGTCGCCCAAGATACCGGAAGTTTGCGTGATGACATGCTCATCCTATTGATTGGAGCCGAGCAAGAATTAGAAAGCTCGACATGGGGGGCGATGGTTCCCCAATTGGTAGCCGCTGCGGCGACCGATCCGGACATGAGCGACATGCTGCGGAAGAGCTCAGATTACTACCTAGGCATCGTCGCCGAAGTCGTCAAACGCGCCCAGGAGCGAGGCGAAGTGGCCAAGAACATCGACGCCGCACATGTCGCGCTTCTCTTCTCGGCGCCGATCTTCTACCGATATTTCATAGCCCGCTACCCGGTCGATGGGAGATGGGTCACCTCCCACGTCGATGCAATTATGAGACTCCTACGTCAAAACTGACGATTAACCCGCGGGAAATTCGCGGTAAACCGATAGAGCTTTTAAGCGGCGATATCTTTGCGGCGCTGTCCTGCTGCCGGCTTTGGGATATTAGGTCTTAAACCCACCAGAATATGATTTCACATGAGACGCAAAACGGCGGAAGGCGAATCCCGCCGTATCCCAAGGGTTTCTGCTTTTTGAAGCCGGGGTTCGATCGATATGGCGAATCGCGGTCTCATCGCTAAATGTTTATCACCACTGAACAAACATCGGCATGACCACGTGGATGTAGTCTTCGGAGTCGGTGGGGCGAAACACGCCAGGGTTGGAGGACGTGGTGGTTTCCAGAGCTACCTTGCCCTTCTCCAGTACGGCTAGTACATCTAATAAGTAGCGGCTGTTGAAGGCTATCTTGCCTTCTGCGCCTTCAATCTCGTCCAGGTCTACCAGGTCCTTGTTGTCGCCAACTTCTTCGGACCGGGCAGAGATCTCCACCTTGGGCGGTTCCGAATCTGCGGCGGCGGGCATCAGGTGCATCCTGATGATGTTGCTGCCATCCCTGGCGAAGATGGAAGCTGTCTTGGCGGATCGTAGCACTGTTGGCAGGTCCATGATTGCCCGCGTTGTGTAACTCTGGGGAATCAGCTGTTCGTAGTTCGGGAAAGTGCCTTGTAAAAGCTGGGACACAATCTCGATTCTATCGCCACCCTGCACACGGAACATCACCTGTCCCTTGGCTGGGGTCATCAGAATCTCAACCGGTTCATCTCGGTCGCCAATGAGGCGGTTCAACTCGTTCATAGTGCGCGCCGGGATGATTACGCTAGTCTCTTCTGGAACCGAGTTGAGCAGTGCTCCATGATGCACGGCCAGACGGAAGCCATCAGCAGCTGCCATGGTGAACTTGCTGCCTTCGAGTTTCATCTCAACCCCGGTCAGTACTGGACGAGACTCCTCCGTAGCGGCGGCGAAGGCAACACGGGTGATGGCAGATTTCAAAATTACCGGGTCAATCTGAGCGGCAATGCCATCATCAACCGTTGGTATCGGAGGGAACTCTGAGGCGTCGGTGGTGTTGATATGAGCATTTGAGTTGCCAGAGGAAATCTCCAGCAGGCCAGACCCTTGGTCCAACGTCAGGTTGATTTGGTCGTTGGGCAGAGAGTTGACGAATTCCGTTAGCAAGCGGGCCGGCACGGTAATCGAGCCTTCCTCTTCTATACTAGCCCCGATCCAAGTCGTCATTGCGATTTCCAGATTGGTGGCCGACAGTTTCAGCATTGATTGTTCGACGCTGAGCAGCACGTTTTGGGTTACCGGCAGCGTGGCCCTATTGGCTACGGCGCGACCAACTACGGCCAGTCCTCTGCTGAGGTTTTCTTGCAAGCACGATATCTTCATCTTCCGCCCACTTGGTTGTTTTCTCAGAGTTTAGTTCTAGGTATTTTGCACACGAACAGGCACTTTTAGGAGCCTAATTGACAATCCGCTTCTGAGAAGCTCGATTATTATGTCATTACGCCTGACGAAAAACAACCGAATTACCCACGCTATTAGACACTCTAAGACACGTCTTCTCCACATTAAACCAGAAGAGAGGCAGAGAACTAAGATTGTCCGGCACATACTGTCTGCTATAATGGCCGAGCGCTTGGATCAAGGCTATTTTACGCTCCAACCCCCTTAGATTGGGTGTAAAAGAAGCATCAAAAACAATAACTGAAACCACAACCGATTTCCCAAGGAAGTCTCGATGACCATTCTTCTCTACCATGATGAGAGCTACTTAAAAGAGTTTGACGCCACCGTCACTGATGTGGTTGACGGCGGCGTAGTTTTAGACCAAACCGCCTTTTACACCGGTGGCGGCGGGCAACCCAGCGATTCCGGAACTTTGACCGCCGATGGGCAGGAGTATCAGGTTACCGGAGTCAAACGGGCCGATGGCAACTTGGTTCACCAAATCGCAGGTGATCTGCCCTCTACTGGAGCAACGGTGCAAGGCGTGATCGACTGGGACCGCCGTTATCTTCTGATGCGCACGCACACCGCCCTCCATATCCTTTGCGGCGTTGTCTGGCGTGACTATGGCGCGTTGGTAACCGGGGGAGATATGAAACCCGGAGAGGGCCGCATGGACTTTGAGTTTGAGAACTTCTCCGCCGAGTTTGTCGAAGAACTGGAAACAAAGGTCAACGCTGAAGTTGCCGAAACCCGAGACATCCACGCCCATAATCTGACTCGAGAAGAAGCGGATCAAGTCCCTGACCTGATTCGCACCAAGATCAACCTTCTTCCGCCTAACATCCAAGAAATTCGTACCATTGATATAAATGGACTGGACCTACAAGCCGACGGCGGTACGCACGTCGCCAATACCCGCGAGGTAGGCGCAATTAAGATCGTTGGCCACGAGAGCAAAGGGCGTCTCAACAAGCGAATCAGAATCGCTCTGGAAGACTAAAATTACTAAGCGTTAAACCCTCCGGCCTCTAGGCTATATGCCGGTCTAACAAAACTGCCAATCTATTGCCGGAGTCGTGCTGTTCCATGCCCAACAATTCTATTTCTGAACCCAGTGCGACCCGCCGAGTTGTTGGGATTGATGTTGGTGGCACTTTCACCGACATCGCTGTCTTGGAAGACGGCAAACTGACCGTCCACAAACTGCCATCAACTCCGGCTGACCCTTCTCTGGGCATTCTCCAAGGCGTCAAAGAAACTGGTGTCACCTCTGCGGAGTTTGTCCACGGTTCAACCGTAGCCACCAACGCCCTATTAGAAGGCAAGGGTGCCCGCACTGCCCTGGTGACCACCATGGGCTTTGAAGACGTGCTGGAGATTGGCCGGCAAGCGAGGGCCGAACTCTATAATTTTGAGATGGACCGGGCACCTGCCCTGGCCCCGTGGGAACTGCGCTTTGGACTCCCCGAGCGGATTGATCACACCGGCACAATCATTGAAGACCTCACCCAAGAGTCAATTCAGACTCTGATCGGCCTTCTGGAAGAAAGCAAAGCAGAAGCCGTTGCGGTGTCTTTCCTGTTTTCCTTCTTGAATACCGTCCATGAAGAGATGGTGTTAGACGCACTAAAAAATATGAAAAACCCGCCGTATATATCGGTCTCTTCCCAAGTTCTGCCGGAATTCAGGGAATTTGAGCGCGCCAGCACCGTGGTCGTCAACGCTTATGTTGGCCATGTAATGAGCCGGTATCTGGGCGAACTTGAAGGCCCCTTGGGCAACGGACTGCGAATTATGCAGTCTTCCGGTGGTAGTATCACCGCCCGTTTGGCCTCAGAACAACCGGTCCGCACTATTCTGAGCGGCCCAGCCGGTGGAGTTGTCGGCGCGTTTCACACCGCTATGCAGGCTGGCTACCCAGACATCATCACTGTGGATATGGGTGGCACCTCAACGGACGTCTCGTTATGCCCTGGTGAGATTAAAGAAACCACATCTGCCAACGTTGGCGGTTATCCCATCGGCGTTCCCATGATCGACATTCACACTGTGGGCGCTGGCGGTGGCTCCATTGCCCGTGTGGACACTGGCGGCGCGTTGGTGGTGGGCCCGGAATCAGCGGGAGCAGACCCCGGCCCTGCTTGCTACGGGAAGGGCGATCAACTCACGGTCACCGACGCCAATCTGTTGCTTGGAAGACTGTTGCCAGACCGGTTCCTAGGCGGCCGTATGACCCTGAACCGAGACCGGGTTGTAGGCTTGATGCAGAGCCTGGCCAGCCAGATAAATTCAGGCGTTAACCAAACAGCCCTTGGTATAAACCGTGTGGTTAACGCCAACATGGAACGGGCCATCCGATCTATTTCCCTTGAGCGAGGCTACGACCCGCGGTTGTTCACGCTGGTGCCCTTCGGCGGCGCGGGTGCGATGCACGCCTGCGACCTGGCCCAGGAACTTGGGATACCGCGAATTCTGGTCCCGTCCAACCCAGGCATTCTTTCGGCATTGGGAGTGGCGATCGCCGACATCGTCAAAGATTACTCCCGAACGGTCATGCTCCGTGGGGCCGACTTGGACCGCGTCAGACTTGATGAGGAATTCAATGGTATGGAAGGCCAGGCCAGGGTAGAAATGGCTGGCGAAGGGCTGGCCTCCGACAAAATGGTTGCTCGACGGTTCTTGGACGTGCGTTACGTTGGTCAGTCCTTTGAATTGACCGTGAACTACCCGTCTGGTAGAAGCAAAGCAGACCTAACAAAATTGATCGGCGATAGTTTCTACAAAGCCCACTTGCGGCGGTTTGGTTATGCCGATAAAAATGAACCGGTACAGATTGTGAACCTGCGTCTCAAGATGGACGTGGCCATGGAAAAGCCGGTGATTGAGCCTCAGACACCTGGAAACGCAAGCCCTGCGCCGGCTCTCATCGGCGAGGCTGAAGTTGTTTTTCAACAAGGGACGCTCATGTCCCCGATTTATCAGCGAGAACAGCTGACTTGCGGTAACAGAATCTCCGGCCCGGCGTTGGTAATCCAGATGGACGCAACAACTGTGGTAACCCCTGGTTGGTGTGGAATGGTGGACCCATTCGGAAACCTTTTATTACAACAGGAGTAACCGGGGGTTTTCCCGATTTTATTGGAGCGGCGTCATGACCCAAGATTTGAAATTAAAAGTCCTTTGCTTTTTTGCCCATCCCGATGATGAAGCTTTTGGTTCCGGTGGGACACTGGCGGAGTTGGTGCGCAAAGGCCATCACGTGACCACTGTCTGCGCCACCAACGGTGACGTTGGCGAGATTAGCGACCCTACTTTGGCCACGCCAGAAAACCTCTGGGAAGTACGTCAAGGTGAACTCCGTGCTGCCATGGCCGTCACCGGCGTTCCGGATGTGCGTTTTCTCGGCTACCGTGACTCAGGGATGATAGGCACGGCGGACAACGGGAACCCGGCCAGTCTTTTTCAAGCCGAACCGGCCAAAATTGAGGCCGAGATAACGGCGATTCTAGACGAACTGACTCCGGACATTGTATTCACCCATGACCCGACTGGCGGCTACGGGCATCCCGATCACACGACTGTGTACCAGCGGGTGACAACGGTAATAGATTCCATGGGCGATAACCGCCCCCATTTCTATTACGTGTGCTTCCCCAAGAGCAGTTTTCGGAAATTGTGGGAACAGATGACCGAAGCTGGAATCACTCCTCCGTTTGCGAAGGAGGCTTTGGACGACATCGGCTCGCCGGACGATTACTTAACAACTGTGAGAGATGTTTCGGACTACGTGGACATCAAGAAAGCGTCGTTGAACTGCCATGCGACCCAGCTTGATCACGAGGGGCCGTTCAGCGCCATGGCTCCGGAAATGATGTCAGCTTGGATGAGTACCGAGTATTTCTACCAGAGTCGACCGACGAACAATCCTACTCAATACGATATTTTGTCGGACCTGGCTTAGAAACCGATTTCTGCCAAAGGCTCGATCACTAACCCTAAGAGGAAATAGATGCCTGTAGATCCCATCAGCTTACAAGTTTTCAAAAGCAAATTTGAGTCGGTGGCCGAGGAGATGGGCGTTGCGCTGCAGCGGACCGCCTACTCGCCCAACATCAAAGAGCGTCGTGATTTTTCCTGCGCGGTTTTCGATCCCCAAGGCAACATGGTTGCCCAGGCGGCAGATATCCCCGTCCACCTGGGAGCGATGCCCGCCTCGGTGAAGGCAGCTCTGGACGTATTCCCCAATTCGCTGAACCCCGGCGACATTGTGATGCTGAACGATCCCTATCAAGGGGGTAGCCACCTGCCGGACATCACCATGGTTGCGCCGATCTATGGGGAGCGTCACGGCAAGCAAGAACTGGCTGGGTTTGTTGCCAACCGAGGACACCACGCAGATGTTGGTGGCATGACCCCCGGTTCCCTCCCACTGTCCACTGAACTCTACCAAGAGGGGACAATCATCCCGCCAATTAAACTGGCTCGGCGAGGCCGATTGAACGAAGAAATAATTCAACTAATCTGCCGAAACTCCCGCACGCCCGATGAACGCAAAGGAGACCTTGCTGCCCAGACCGCCGCCATCAAGGTTGGCCAACAGCGGATGCGGGAGGTGACTGAACGCTACGGACTAACCGAGACACTAGAACACATGGCGGCGCTGCTAGACTATTCGGAGCGCGTCACAAGGCGGGCCATCAGTAAGATTCCTGACGGCCACTATGAAGTTCTCGACTATATGGATGATGACGGCCTGAGCCAAGAATTGGTGCCCATCAAAGTTGCCATCACCGTCTCTGGTGAGGAGATGAATATCGACTTCACGGGGACATCGCCGCAACGCCCGGGCTGTATCAACGCTCCTGTTGCGGTAACAGTGTCTGCGTGCCTGTTTGTGGTGCGCTGCTTGCTGGACGAACAGGCCCCAGCCAACCAGGGCTGTCTCCGTCCTTTGACTATCATCACGCCCCTTGGCAGTCTGGTTAATCCCGAAGCCCAGCACGGCGTAGCTGCAGGAAATGTTGAGACGTCCCAGAGAATAACCGACGTTCTGCTGGGCGCTTTGGCCCAAGCGCTGCCAGATGTGATCCCAGCGGCTAGCCAAGGCACCATGAACAACATGATCATTGGCGGCCATGACCCGGTCCGGAATAAGCCGTTTGTCTACTACGAGACCATTGCCGGTGGTATGGGTGCCCGGCCTGACAAGGACGGCATATCCGCGATACACACCCATATGACCAACACGATGAACACGCCGGTGGAAGCCATGGAATTTGCATTTCCGCTTCGGTTGAAGCGGTACGCCGTGCGCCGAGGTTCGGGCGGCGATGGAAAATTCAGAGGCGGCGATGGCGTCATCCGCGAAGTGGAATTCCTGGGCCCGGCCAGAGTCACGCTGATGTCAGAACGGCGCAAGCTTCCGCCACCCGGCTACCACGGCGGGCATCACGGCGAGCCTGGAGAGAATGTGCTGCTGCGTGGCGGCTATGAAGAGATTAAATTGGCCGGAAAAGAATTGGTGGACGTTGAAGCTGGTGATGTTATCAGCATCCGGACTCCCGGCGCTGGCGGTTGGGGCGCTCCCGAGAACGTACAAGAACCTTAATGAATAATCCGGTTATTTCTGTGATTAACTCCAGGCTTTTTTCGGGACGTTCCATTCAAGTTGGCCTGATTATTCTGGTTGCCGTGGTACTGGCAGGTTGCTCCGGCGGGTCAACCCCGCCCCGTGAACTGCTCTTGAGTCCTGATGATTTCCCAGATCAAGTTGTAACGGAAACCATACAAGAGATTGAAGACTCCAATCTTTCGGAAGCTGCAGTGCTGGTAGAGCTAAAGGGTTCTGAATTCGCGCTGCTAGAAAGCCTGGTCCTCTTCGAGTCGAACGAGGTGGCCGCCAAGGTCTTGGCTGAAATCAAGCAGGATCAATTGGCCCAAGGCGTGGACGCGTATCCAAAAAATGGGTTTGACGACAACTCTGAGATTATGGCCGAGGCTTTGAACGGCGAAGAAGGTTCTACCCTGTTTTTCGTTGAGGGGGCTGCCCTAGTCAGGGTTACTTTGAGCGGCAGGAACCATGCTGATAGAGTATGGGTCTTCGCTCGCCTGGCCCGTGAAAAATCAGGCAACTAATAAAACAGACAGCTTAACCTGTGGACGAGTTGGGCTCAGTCGAGTAAACTAGGGCCGATCGCAGTGAAACGGCAAGGCTAGAAACTCATGTTTCAGACATCAATATCGCTGCGTAGTTGTCAAAAAACATTGCCAAGTTGGGGCCTGGATTCAACCTCAGGCCAAAAACGGGAGGAGATTAAAATGATCAGATTCGCACGTTGCAATGCCCTACTTTCGCTGGCACTTGACTCCAATGGTAAGGGTTGCCGTTATGTCGCAAAAGGCGCTAACGATGACGAAGTCGTCGATAACATGAGCACGCACTTGACCGATGTTCACCAAGTTGACCCAGGCATCATGAAATACAACATCCTGGCATCGACCAAAACCAACAACGGTTAATTCTCCCTAGAACTAACTGGCTTCGGTCGGAACAATCGGGATTAGAAATAAGAAAAGCCCAGGCATTGCCTGGGCTTTTCTTGTTAATCTGACCTGCCTTGCGTAATCAGAGTTAGACAAAGACTCTTTCAGGGTTGGTCGTAGGGTAAATGGCCAACACCCTGGCAGGTTTGTCCGACTGATTGGTGATGGTGTGTGTTGCCCCGGCCGGAGCCAGAAGCAAATCTCCGGGACCCAGTGTGCGGGTCTCGCCTTCCAATACCGCCTCAATGTTTCCCTCAACCACNNNTCCCCTTTAGTCCATTCGGGAAATAGCGACAGTTTACTTGTCGTCGTCGAAGTTAACGATAATCACCGCGTTTGCGATGAGCATACCGTCGTTACCGTCCACACTAGGGATCTCTAGACCGCCCACAACGGCTACGCAAGTGCCTTGACCGTTGCCGTGGGGGAGTGAAGCAAGCACTGCTGCGGTGTCAACCTTGTCCGGTTGGGAAACGCCAATGGTGACTTGTACTGTCATATCGTCGGCGGTTTTGCCCAGCATCCTTTGGAATCCCAAGCTGCTGTGGTGAATGGCGTCAAATACAGCTCGGGTGGCTGCTTTGGTGAAATCCAACCCGTGGACATCCACGCCCATTCCCATCTCTGTAACGCATCGTACCAATGCCATGTTAACTCTCCAAATCCCGGTCGGATACCGATTGCTCGCATCCGCCGCTTGGCCGACTTATTACAACCCAGTCACGCAGCGGCGTCAAGCGCTCCGTGGCCCGGAGAGTCAGTCGAAAGTCAGTTGGCTGATGCTTGGATACCCATCTGGGAGGCGTCGTAGCCGCCCAGGCTTTCCACTCTGCGGTGCAGCGTTGGTCTGCGGAGCAAGTCCAATAAGACTTGTACCGACGTTTCCGACAAAAAATGGTCCGGAATCACCAGGTCGTACCGCTCTTCTTCAATTGGTATGAATTCCATCCCCATGGCCACTGCTGCGGCTTTAACACCGATTCCCACATCAGCTGTGCCGCTGGCAACGGCGGCGGCCACAGCCAAGTGACCCCATTCCTCGCGGTCATAGCCCTCGATATTTTCGGTCGAAATACCTGCGTTGCTCAAAGCTCGGTCCAACAGGTCTCGGCTTCCAGAACCAGCCTGGCGGTTGACCAACCTGACGCCAGGAATCCCCAGATCAGCCTCTCCATTGATCTGTTTGGGATTTCCGTAAGCGATGATTAGACCTTGCTGCCACGAGGCAAATGTGACCAGAGTGCAGGGAAACGGTACAAGCAGCCTAACCCAGGCACTGTTGTACGTGCCGGTGGCGTCGTCTAACAGATGACAACCGGCTACGTGGGCCTCTCCATTAGCCAAACCCATCAACGCTTGGCGGCTGCTTTCTTCACCAGTCACCAAGGCGACTCCCTTGGCACGAAGACCGGTTTCCAGTAATCCAACCGCCGGATCACAGCCCAGCATCGCCAAGGTTGGCGAATCGACTTCGTCGAGATCGAATGGCTGTACAGTCACTACTCCTCCCCCTCCATGCGCACCTGGAGTAGGCACAATCAGCCCTTCAGCAGCCACCACCGCATGGCGAGTATTCTCTGGGCCAGATAGAGGACGGGCCAGCAATTTTTGCCCAACCCTGAATATCCTCGCTCGCTGATCGGGACTGTTCAGCGATGTATCAAAGGACGCTCCCGAAACCAGCTCTGCGTCTATAGCTACAGGTGGTTGCTCCGGCAGGTAAAAGAGCGACTCAACTCGGCCGCCCAGACGATGCGCCAAACGGATAGCAACCTCGGTGGATGGCGTGGATTGGCCTGACTCCAATGATGAGTAGGCTTGGCGGCTGATTCCAACCTGCCCGGCCAACTCGCCCTGGGTCAGCCCGGCGATGGTCCGGGCTTGCTTCAGGTTATTTTGAAGACTGCTGGTGTGACGTGGCATAGTATTAAAAGTACATTAACCTTGTTAGTTTATCAAGTATACTTTACAATCAGCCAAACTTTATTCTATGCCTATCGCAATTAACAAACTCCGGTCTTTTGGGCCGGTCAAGATATTTCTTTTATCGATTCTTTTATTCAGCGTCGCCTGCAGCGGGGGCGATGGACTAACTCTGCGCGTTTTCGCTGCGTCTTCATTGACAGAGGCATTCACGAACATCGCTGAGGAATTTAAAGCTGAGAACCCCGGAGTTGGCATCGACTTGGATTTCGGCGGCAGCCAACGACTACGATCTCAGCTCGAATTTGGGGCCCAAGCAGCCGTTTTTGCCTCGGCCGACATCATGCAAATGGATATGTTGGTGATCGAAGACTTGGTTTACGGGATGCCAGTCGATTTCGCAACCAATGAATTGGTGGTGATCACGATAGCTAATGGCCCAGTAAATGAACTTGGTGATTTGGCGAAGCCGGGTGTGAGGGTAGTTTTGGCCCAGCCCAGTGTCCCCGTCGGTGCTTATTCCAGACAAGTGCTGGCAAACCTTGCCGCTGATGGTCTTGGTGCTCAGTTTGAAAGCCAGGTGCTGGGTAACCTGGTCTCAGATGAGGCCAACGTCCGGTTTGTGTCACAGAAGGTTGCTCTAGGAGAAGTGGACGCCGGTATCGTCTACCAGACCGACGTAGCGACAACTCGTAAATTTGGCGCCATTCATACCATTCCCATCCCAGAGGCATTCAATATCAAAGCTCGTTACCCAATCGCAGTTCTCAAGACTGCAAGGGACACCGAATTAACGCAGTCATTCGTTCGGTTTGTGCTTTCAGAAACCGGTCAAATTTTGCTTGCCGACCAGGGGTTCAGTTCTCCATGACTGACACCAAAGGAAGGCCCCGTTGGCGAGATTAAACCCAACGACCCGCTTGACCAACCACCCTGCAGGAATCCTCGGCGGCAGCGGCGCGATTCTTTATGTTCTATTTATAGGACTACCGGTACTTGCCCTACTGATTAGATCTGCTCAACAGAGCGACTTTCTTGATGCAGTCACCAGCGACACTGCCCTCACGGCGCTGCGACTTTCCCTGGTTACAAGCATCATCAGCATGGCAGTGGTGGTGGCGTTGGGGACACCTTTCGCGTACCTGTTAGCCCGCAGCGATCAACTTTGGGCCAGGGTTGTGGACAGCCTGGTGGAACTTCCTTTAGTCTTGCCTCCGGTAGTCGCCGGGGTTGCCATGCTGATGGCCTTTGGACGCAACGGCCTGATTGGCTCCGAGATGACAAGCCTGGGAATCACTATTCCGTTCACAACCACAGCTGTGGTGTTTGCCCAGATATTTGTGGCGTCGCCATTTTTCATACGCGCCGCCAAATTGGGCTTCCAATCGGTGGATAGAGATTATGAAGATGTGGCCCAAACCCTGGGCGTTTCACCTTGGCGCACCTTCTTTCGTATCACTTTGCCGTTGGCCGCGCCGGCCATGTTTACCGGACTAGGGTTGGCTTGGGCGAGGGCACTCTCAGAATTCGGGGCGACCATGATGTTTGCCGGAAACCTGACCGGAGAGACCCAGACCATGCCGCTGGCGATAATGTCCGCCATGGAGACCAGTTTGGACGGAGCTTTGGCCCTCTCAGTGGTCTTGCTGGCAGGATCAATCATGTTGTTGGTGGGGTTGGGACTGCTCACCCGTCGCAGGTGGCAGAGACGATGATCCTGCAAAATGTTACTGAGACAGCCGCCAAAGGCTGGGTCGAATGCCGAGTTGGAGATTTCAACCTCCAAACCGAATGGGAGGTCCAGCCCGGGCAAGTGCTGGTCCTGTTTGGCCCGTCGGGCGCTGGGAAATCGACGACACTTCGGGCGATTGCCGGGCTGTTGCGCCCCGTGCGGGGTCACGTTGAGATTGGCGGCCGGACCGTTTACGACAGCGATGAAGGCACCTGGCTACCAACTCATGAACGCCGACTGGGCTACTTGACCCAGCAATACCACCTGTTTCCCCATTTGAAGGTTGCGGAGAATATCAGCTTTGGTCTTTCAGACCGCAACTCGGCCTCTGCCAAAGAACGGGTCAATGAGCTGTCCAATCTGCTCCAGTTGGACGAATTGGAAGAACGTTATCCCTGGGAACTCTCCGGCGGTCAACAACAACGGGTTGCATTGGCCAGAGCGCTGGCGCCCCGTCCGGCGATGTTTTTGTTGGATGAGCCATTTGCCTCATTAGATTCGGAATTACGTCGAAACCTGCGACGTGAACTTCGGGTTATGTTGGCCCAATCACCCGTCCCAGTCATGCTGGTCACCCACGACCGAGAAGAAGCTTTGGCGTTGGGTGATTCGGTCCAAGTAATCAACGAAGGTCGAACATTGGTCACAGGTAAGCCATTGGCGGTGCTAGGACAGCCCGGTCAAGGAAGGGTAGCCCGTTTAGTGGGCGTGGAGAATCTGTTCAACCTAACAATCGCCGAAAGAAACCCGCAGGACGGGACTATGTCTTGTATTGGGCAGGGTCTGCGCCTCGAGGTACCGTTGGACTCACGCATCACCGAGGGAGCTGGACCTGAGGGCGACCAAGACCGGGTCACAGTGGGTATCAGAGCCTCGGATATCATCTTGGCCAAGGAAGACCTGTCGGGATCTTCTGCCAGAAACCGACTGCAAGGCAAGGTCATCGCGGTTGAATCGAGGCCGCCTGGATATGCCGTTACTTTAAAACTCAGCAGTGACCATGACGCCGAAATACTGCGATGCCACATCACCGGAGCAGCATTGGATGAAATGGGAATTAGGGTTGGTCAACAGTTGTGGGCGGTCTTCAAGGCTTCATCCTGTTTCCTGGTGGACGAAGAGCAGCCGACCGAGTCTTCACCAGACTAAGTACGTAATGGACTATCTTAGGTTGTGTATTAGGCCCGATTACGAGAATCCGTCAGAACCTCTGCCTATCACCGTCGTTGCCAGGTTTAAACCCTGTTGATGGTATCGATTATGTAAAGCATGGAACCCAGCCAAGGATCGGAATCCAATGCAGAGTTAAGTTCAACCGGTTTACGAAATACGTCTCTTATTTGCAATTAGAATAATGGAATAGTGGTGTCAATGTATTTGTAGATAGGCGTAAAAATTGGTTGCATCCCGGTTTTTAACCAGTATAATGTGCCCCATGCAAAACCTGGGTCGAGCTGAAACTCACCGGAACTTGGGCTATGTTTGGGAGAATTAACCGGAGTTGCTTGACCTACGGAGTCAAAATTGGGGAGAGGACCCAGGAGGTCAACCAGTGGCATTGACAGATAGAACTCTTAATTGTGTGGAGTGTGGTGGGGAGTTCATTTTCACAGCGGGGGAGCAGGAATTTTTCCAAGCCAGAGGGTTTGGTAACGAACCCAAGCGCTGCCGTAGTTGTCGCGCAGTGCGCCGCTCGGAGCAAAAATCTGCGGGCATGTACCAGGACGGACCCAAAGAGATGTATCCAATCAACTGCGCCGAATGCGGGAACGATGCCATGGTGCCATTCCGGCCCCGGGGCGATCGACCCGTATACTGCAGTGATTGCTTCAGCAAGATGCGCACAGAGTCTTCATCCAGCTTCTAAAACAGGGGCAAGACTCAAACTATAGTGAACCAACGACGGGGTTGGCCATTCGCCAGCCCTGTTTTTGTGTCTAAGACGCACGGCGTGGAGAACGCCATTGTATCACCCTTGGTTGCCCGTTTCGTTGTAGCGACAGCTTATGAGCGGCTACAATATCAACAGAATCCCGTTCACGGTTTACATCAACTTTCACTGGTTGTACTCACAGCCCGGTTGCATAAAAGGCATCAAACCTCGATGACGCTAAAATGAAGTTCAAAGACCTCAGAGAGTTCATTTGTTTTCTAGAAGACAAGGGCGAACTACGCCGTATCACGACGCCAGTCAACCATGAACTAGAGATTACCGAGATAACCGACCGTGTGATCAGGTCGGGCGGTCCAGCGCTGTTGTTTGAGAACGTTACCGGGTTTGACGCTCCGGTCCTAATCAATATGTACGGCACTCACCAACGAACCGCCTGGGCGCTTGGCGTCGAGAAAGTTGACGATTTGGTGGAACGTATTGACGGTCTGTTGAACTTGATGCACGGCCCGCCCAATGGTCTCATGAACAAACTGCGCACCCTAGGCCAGATCGTGCAACTGGGATCGCATCAACCAAAGACAGTGAATAACGCACCCTGTCAGGAAATTGTGATTCAGGGCGACGATGTAGACCTATACAAATTTCCTGTAATGAAGTGCTGGCCATTGGACGGTGGTCCGTTTGTGACCCTACCTCTGGTTATCACCAGAGACCCAGAGACCGGAGTGCAGAATTACGGCACCTACCGGATGCAGGTCTACGACAAACAGACCACCGGTATGCACTGGCAAACCCACAAAGTGGGCACCCACCACTACCGCATGAGCCATGAACTGGGGCTGGATAGAATGGACGTGGCCGTTGCATTGGGCGGCGACCCTGCCACCATTTGGACCGGATCAGCGCCGCTACCTCCGGACATAGACGAGATGGTGATGGCCGGTTTCCTCCGGGAAGAGGGCGTGAATTTGGTGAAGGCCAAGACAAGCGACCTGATGATTCCGGCCCAAGCGGAGATCATTTTAGAAGGCTATGTGGTACCCGGCGAAGAACGAGACGAAGGCCCGTTTGGCGACCATACCGGCTACTATTCAATGGAAGAACCATATCCGGTGTTCCACGTTACCTGCATCACCCACCGCAAAGACCCGATCTACCCTGCCGCCCTAGTAGGTCGCCCGCCTATGGAAGACTATTACATGGGCAAGGTCACTGAACGGGTATTTCTGCCAATGATGAAATTGGTATTGCCGGAACTCGTAGATATCAACATGCCGGCTGAAGGTTCGTTCCACAATCTGGTAATCGTGTCGATCAAGAAAGAATATCCGGGTCAGGGTCGTAAGGTGATGCACGGCTTGTGGGGATTAGGCCTGATGAGCCTGGTTAAGACGATAATCGTCGTGGACCACAATGTGGACGTCCAAAACATCTCCGAGGTCGCCTGGCGGGTCACAAATAATTTCGACCCGGGCGAAGATTTGGTGTTTGCTGATGGCCCGATCGACGACCTGGACATCGGTTCACCTTCGCCTAAATACGGCAAGAAGATGGGTATCGACGCTACCATCAAGGGCCCGTTGGAAAGTGGGCGTCACCGGGAGTGGCCACCGGACATTGCCATGGACTCGGAAGTGATGGCACTGGTCGACCAAAAATGGAACGACTACGGCATCTAAGACTCAGTACACTTACTCAGACCACCATTTATCAAAACCGCTAGGCATCACCGCGCTCGTCGCAGTGATGTGAGAAGATATTCAGCATGTCGGCTGCTCGAGTAATAACAACCCCCGCCGGAATCATCGCCACCAGGGTCCCCCGCTACCTCAGTACAATCCGTATCTGGGAATCGCTCTACGCCCTGCCTTTTTGCTTTATGGGAATGATCCTGGCCGCGGAAGGTTGGCCGGGGTGGAGTGTCTTCGTCTGGATTACCGTCGCCCTCACCGGCGTACGAACCCTGGGGATGGCGGCCAATCGATTCCTGCACAGAAAAGAAGACGTCCATAATTCGAGAACTGCCAACCGCCACCTACCCCAAGGTCTGCTCAAGCCGTGGGAAGTGTTTGGACTGATGGTGGTGGGCTCTGTGGTGTTTTTCTTCGCCGCCGCCCAGCTAAACAACCTGGCCTTGGCGTTGTCGCCGTTGGCTGCGGCTTACGTCGTTGGTTACTCGTTTGCCAAGTATTACACCTGGGCCTGCCATTTCTTCTTGGGCTGGGCCTTGGCAATCTCGCCTTCGGCAGCTTGGATTGCGGTTACCGGCAGACTAGACGCAGAAGCAGTTTTACTTTCAGTGGTTGTGGCTTTGTGGGCTGGTGGGTTCGACATCGTGTACGGCTGTGCCGATTTGGATTTTGACCGCAAGTACGGCGTGAATTCGATCCCCAAACGATTTGGCGTAGCCGCTGCTCTACGGGCTACCAAAATTATGCACACCGGTGCCGCGATCGCTTTGCTGGCGTTGGGCTTCTGGCTGGACCTATCCTTCTATTACTTCATTGGCTGGGCAATCGCAGTCAGCCTGCTCGCCATGGAAAATAGCCTGCTCAAACCAGACGACCTGTCCAAGCTTCGTTCGCCGATGTTCCAGTACAACAGCGTAATTTCTATGGTGCTTTTGCTGTTCACGATACTAGCGGTGACCCTATGACGAATCCGGTGGTGGTTGGTATAACCGGGGCCAGCGGCGCCGTGATGGCCCGGTCAATGGTAGACGCGCTACTCCGACATGACATACCCACAGTGGCGCTTTGTTCCAACGCCGGGCGTCTGGTCTGGCAAGAAGAAATTGGAGAGCATTTCAACGACACGCTGATCGAGTGGCAAGAACACCCTGCATTTACGCACTACCCAATAAATGATTTGCGCGCCCCCGTGGCCAGCGGCACCTACCCCACAGCGGGGATGGTGATCATGCCGGCAAGCATGAATAGCATTGCCTCCTTGGCCGGTGGGCTCTCCGGGAATCTTCTGCTTCGGACCGCGGACGTCTGCCTGAAAGAGCGCAGGCCGCTGGTGCTGGTTCCTCGGGAAACACCGCTACACAGCATTCATCTGAATAACATGCTGACGCTCAGCCGAATGGGCGCCGTAGTTGTGCCACCGGAACCAGCGTTTTACCTGAAACCCCAAAGCATAGAGGACATTGTGGACTTTGTGGTGGCCCGGGTCTTCGTTGCTCTTGGTCTGGACCAGGCCATGCCGGAAAAGATGCAGTACCAGGGTCCTGAAGGCGAGTTGGACTCGCACCATGGCTGAACTCAAGGGGACTGAGAAGCAACGCTACGTCGCCGACCTGTTCACCCGCATCTCCGGTCGCTACGACTTGATGAACGACCTGATGACTCTTGGTATGCACCGTCGCTGGAAACGGCAGACCGCTGCGCTGGCGGCTCAGGCACTCAACGGGACAGCCATAGACGTGTCCTGCGGTACCGGTGACCTGGCGTTGGAGCTGGCTCGCCTGCCGCGAATCTGCCACACCGTGGGGCTGGACTTGTTGCCAGGGATGGTCACTCAGGGTCACGCAAAGTCCAAATCCCGAAGCATGTCTGATTCCGTCACTATGATGACCGGTGATGCCCTGTCATTACCATTTGCCGATGATAGTTTTGCCTGTGCCACCGCCGGGTTCAGTCTGCGCAACATGCCCAGCGTGGAGACGGCGCTGTCGGAGATGATTCGAGTTGTCCGGCCGGGCGGTCGAGTGGCAATATTGGAACTCTCCCCTATGAGCCCAGGGTTGAGATCGACCCTTTTTCGTCCGATATTTCATGGCATCGTGCCGTTGATCGGGCGGTTGGTCACTGGTGACCGGTCAGCATACTCTTACCTACCCAAGTCGGTTGATTATTTCCCCCAGGCTGGTCGTTTGGCGGACATGCTCTCCAGTCTGGGATTGGACGACGTTGGATATCGAAGACTGGGTTTTGGGACGGTTGCGATCCACTGGGGTATTAAATCCGGCAGCTCTGATCAATTTTCCAGTCAAGTTTTACCGGAATACCACTCAAGATAGGTCTGCTTTAATCCCTTGTGGAACAACGAAAATGAGCTTGTTTCTCCTTTATCGCTAAGTTAAACTGGATATAACACTGCGGTATTCGACGCTCCCTCATTTTACGCATAATTTTGTCCGTCGACTATCTATAGAAATAGATTTATGTCCAGCATACTCGACAAGCTAGACCCGGTAATCAAACGCTACCATGAGATTGAAGAATCCATGGGAGATTCTGAGATTGCGGCCGACTTCGGTCGTGTTCAGGCCTTAGCCAAAGAACGAGCATCCCTGGAAAACCTGGTCGTTATCGGCGAGAAGTATAAGAAACTCTCCGATGAGATAGAAGGGCTGAATTCTTTGGTTCGAGACGGATCAGACCAGGAATTGGTTGTCATGGCCAAGGAAGAATTGACGGAAGCCCAACAAAAACTAGAAGAACTAACCCAGGAATTGCGCGTGGCTTTGCTTCCCCAAAACCCCAACGATGAAAGAGATGTAATTATCGAGGTACGGGCTGGCACCGGCGGCGCAGAAGCCGGTATATTTGCTGCCGACCTCTACCGTGCCTACTCCCGCTATGCCGTCAACCAAGGCTGGAAAGTCGATGTCATGGACTCCAACCCAACTGAGGTTGGTGGTTTCAACAAGATAGTTTTCCAGGTGGAAGGCAAGGGCGTTTTCAGTCGCATGAAATTTGAAAGCGGTGTTCACAGGGTACAGAGAATTCCTAACACCGAGACCCAAGGCCGCATTCATACTTCAACGGCCACTGTGGTGGTGCTGCCTGTTGTGGATGAAGTTGAACTCAAGGTTGACCCCAACGAACTTCGGATAGACATTTTCCATGCTGGCGGACACGGCGGACAGAACGTAAACAAAGTCGCCACTGCCGTCCGTATCGTCCACGAGCCTTCTGGCCTTACTGTCGTTTGCCAGGATGAACGCTCCCAGCACAAGAACAAAGAAAGGGCCATGTCCATGCTTCGGTCTCGATTGTTCGAGGCGGATGAGGAACGAAAGAACGCGGAGGCCAGTGAGGCCCGTCGTTCCCAGGTTGCTGGCGCCGATCGTTCTGAGAAAATTCGTACCTATAACTACCCCCAGGATCGGGTAACCGACCACCGCAGCAACGTTAACTTCCACGGCATTCCCCGCCTGATGGACGGCGGCTTAGAGGATATGTTCGATCGTCTCAGTGCCTGGGAAGAAGAACGTCTCCTGGCAGAAGCCACCAGCTAATCAGCCCTGCTGCGGCCCTATGTCGCGCCAAACTTCCAGTGGTGCGAACTCCGTCAGGGAATACCCTAATCTCTGAACTCCAAATTGGTTTTATAGGATAGAAATACGTCTATGGCAGTGCTACGTACCGTCATTCAAGATACCCATAAAAAACTGGAAGAGATTGGCATCCCCGACGCCAGACTTGAGGCTGAAGTCTTGGTAACGAGCGTTATGCGGATGCCTCGGCAAAGTCTCTTCG
>LWDU01032263.1_pt1 | contig 23272 bp, 20 predicted proteins | sample 727161 | NCBI WGS metagenome assembly LWDU01 (sample SAMN04566230, study PRJNA314399) | hydrothermal vent metagenome | isolation source: deep sea hydrothermal plume seawater | place: Mexico: Gulf of California, Guaymas Basin | collected 2004-07-11
AGATCTCGTTCCAATAATCTCCCGGCTTCACTCATCAATTCCCCTGCTAATAAAATGCAGCCGGTAACCCCATCACCACAGGCGTTCTCTTGGCTTTCTGCAAGACTGACGAATGCCTTTGCAGCAGGATGTTTTACCATTAACTCGGCGATAATTTTTGCTCCGTCGTTGGTTACCGCGGTTTCACCATTGGTTTTGTACAACATTTTGTCCAAGCCATTCGGGCCAAAGGTTCCGCGTAAAACATTGGCAAATGCAGAAGCGGCCGCAACTAACTTTTGCGGTACGCTAGCCCCGCTTGTAACCGAGGTTGTCGGTTTGGTAATGGTTACTGGGGCTTTGCCAGTCCCATCTGGTACATGTGCCATCAGTCAAGGCGGCCGGTCGGGCTCTAATCAAGCCATCTTCTCAAATCGTAAGTAATGAAAACCAAACCACTGATGAAATTCCCAACATTGCGGTAGTCCAACCGAGATGCGCTACCGCTTCATCTGGTAATGTGTCTGCTTTGTCGATCAATTCTCTAGCTTTTTTGGATTCGTCTTCTTTGCGTTTGAACGACCAAGCGCTCATTGCAACTCCACCGGTCATCACACCGAGTAATACAAACATTACTTTTGCTCCGGCGATGGCAAATCCTTCATCATAATAGTTCAATTTTGCAGGTCCAAGCAAGATGATTAGGGCTGGCATGAAAGGTAAAAAATAAGATAAAAATATGCTCGTAGCATTACGTTTTCTCCCAACGGCTTCGCCTTCGCTAAACTCGTGCTTCCAAACAAAATTCCAACCTGCCCAATCAGCGACAGCGGTGAGGGCGCTGGCCGCGATACTCAACAATAATATGGCTGCCATGGTAGGGGCAATGTCCTATTTCATTCTTGAAATTGTCGGAATGGCTTCGAATCAGCGACGGCGGTCTTTTCCACCTTTTCTGCCGCGTTTTGAGTATTCCCATGACTTCGACTCTCTTGCCCTATGGTCTTGTAGATCCGAATTATCATCACCTACTACTTCCATTCCATCTGGCATATCAGAATAAGGAGAAACCTTGAGGCGAATGCCGCCTAATTCCTCTTGTAAAGACCTGATATTGTCTCCTCCTTTGCCGATGAGGGTGGAAACCATGCCTTTTGGCACGAAAATTTCTGCCGAGCCTTGTGAAGTGAATCTTACCGCACAAGCCACTCCTACCCATTGGCGAATTCTGTGTGCGAGTTGTTCTTTTGCCAATGACGCCATAGGAGAATCTCTGCCATGGCCATCGCCTTGGACCGGTACAACCGCTATTTCGGAGCCGAATGCAAACATTTCGTGGGTTATTCGGCCGCTTGGAAATTCAACTACTTCGATAACCGGCCGGGCTAATTCCTCTTGCATTCCACTAGGGGGTTTTACCGTCATCCTCAATTCCAAAACTTGGGCGATAGCGCCATCCTCCACGTGGAGGATAGTGTCCAAAACCTGACTGACAAGACCTAATTCGACTTTGCCGATCAGCCGTTGAATCGCCTCGAGGGCTGAATTGGCGTGGGTCACGCCTAGAAGGCCAACACCGGCAAGCCTTACGTCTGCAAATATTTCAAAATCTCTTGCTCTTCGAACCTCGTCGAAAATCACGAAATCCGGTCGGACCAAAAATATGATTTCTGCGGTTTTCTCAAGGTCGCCCTCCAACGGCGCATATTGAGTAATTCGCTTGGCTAATTGCAGATCCCTTGGTGCCTCCATGGTTTTTACCATCGCACCAACCTCCTCGTCAAGGTATTCGGCTATAGCTTGGGCGAGTGTGGTTTTACCCGAACCGGGCCGGCCACAGATGAATACACCTCGATGGTGGTCCGAAAGGCGTGCGATCAATTTTGGATCAATATCGTAATCGTCAATCGATAATTTTGCAACCGGTCTAACTATAGTAATTTCTCTAGCATCGGAAAACGGCGTCCAAGCACACGCAATGCGCAAGTCGCCTAATTGGAATACTTTGCAACCCTTGCGGTCAATCTCCAAAAAACAATCGCTTCGGTCACGGTTATCCGTGACAATATCCATCAATTGTTCTTGAATGGATTCCATTCGGATGGTATCCCAATTACCATCATCTGCGCCTTCGACTTCGGATAATCTCAGATTACCGATTCCGCCAGATTTGGTTCGAGGGGGGCAATCCGCCTTGAGGAATAGAGTGTGAACATCGTCGGCGAGAAGATTTTCAATAATCCCGGGTAAATCTGGGTGACTAGAAAATGTCGCCATGGCTCCCTAACGCGGGGGGCGAGTCCTTGACACTTCGCTTTTAGTTGGTCGCTGGTTCTAGTGAATAATAAGTCCACCAGAGGAAAGAGGTTACCAAACCTGCCAAAACCAATGCTGGACCGGCCGGCGCTCCCATCGAAATTACAACCACCATCAAAACCCAGGTCGAAATAACAAATGTTGTCCAAGAAATAATTCGAGCTTTATCGATGCCAAGAGCGCTTTTGACCGCATCCCAATGCATTGCTCCATAAACCATGAAGAATACAATTGTATAGCCGCTAAAAAAAAGTGCGCTGTAAAAAAGAGAGCCGGTTGTATAGAAATCAAAAACAATGCTAACAATGCCAGCGGTCCAATATTTTGTGAATGGGTCAGCCATCTTTACCAAGAGATAAACTATCAATCCACTTACCGCCAATAATAGCAATGGATTGACCTCGAAAAACGAACGAATTACATCGCCTAATGCGGGCAGGGGTTCGAGAATGAACATAGATTCTGCTTCAGCCGCATGAGGGTCTTTGGCTACCATGTTTTAGGCCGAGAGGCTTTTTATTCATCAATGTGGCTGATGAATTCTCATCGACTCGATGGTACGAGCGGTCCATCTAACCCCTCGAAGGGCTGCTCCGTGGTCAGGAATTGGCTGTAAAGCAGTACCTGCATTATGGGATTCGACCGCTGAAATGAAATGACGAATCTCGGCTTCTAATGGCGACTGGTTTGATGCACAGGGCAAAATCGATTCTTCGCCGTTTACGATTAATGTTGCCCGATCGTGCACATCCAAATCTATTCTCAAGGATGCGTTTGAGCCAACCAAGGTTACGGTTCGACGCTCTTGACTCGCTTGCCAAGCCACATCTATTATCGCCTCGATTCCGTGGGGAAATTCCAAAACGATTCTCGCATCAGTCTTATCTCCTTCTACGCTCGAAGCCGATGGTTCAGCTTCGGCCATAAAATGACACATTAAATCGATTGCGTGAACTCCTAGTGATTCGATAACATTGCCATTGATTGGAGGATTTCTTGTCGTCCTCCTCACGAATCGCAGCGCTTCAAGCCGGCCGATGGTGCCATTTGCAAGCATCGTTTTACCCATCTGAACCGCTGGATGAAATCGCAATAATAGGCCAACGCCTACGACCCGTCCGTATTCATGAGCGGTCGCCAAAACCTGAGCGGCTTCGGATTCACAGCAGCCCAAAGGTTTCTCCACCAATACATGGTAACCTTCGGCCATCAATTCTCTTGCTTGTTGAGCGTGTAATTGAGATGGGGTCGCAATGATTACCAAATCGGCATGGAGTCCTTGCATTGAAGACGCCAGTTTATCCGCTCCTTTGGCCGACTTTATTGCTGGGTCTACGACGATAACCTCGCCGATTAAACCTGAATCTCTAAGTTCGCACAAGATACGCAAATGGTTGGCGCCCCAGCGGCCACAACCAAGCAATATTACCTTGAGCATGGCCGAGCCAGAAGGGCTTCAGCCATCAGCCTTCGCTTCGGTAGAATCTTCTTCCGAATCTGAATTTGAATCGTTATAGTATACCGGGGTGATTAATTGAATCGAATCGGATAATTCCATGGTGGTCAAATTTGTTACCGTTATTCCTGCGTGGCTTATCGCATAGATGTAATCGCCCATGAATATCGAGCGGCGAACATTGTACGATGACCACCAATAATCTCCTTCGGCTTCATAGAAAGAGGAATGGTTTACTTCGCCGTGAATCGACAGTCCTTCTTCACTGACATTGATGATAATCAACTTGCTAACCCACTCGTATTCCCAGTGATATTGGTCTGCTTCATCGTACCAATAATCGTACTTGTATGTGCTCAATGGAACTGCGAGCATTCCTTTAGGCGCCCAATATTGGAATGCTTTATGCTCCCATGTTGCCTCAGACCAAGCCCAATTCCATCCGTCTTCGGTGTCTGTGACCGGACTCAACGATAGCACGTCTGTAGATTGGGGGTCGGAGAAATTTGAGACATTGAATAAAGATAACTGGGTATGGCTCCAATCCAATCCAAGACCAGTTTCTAGGTCACGAGGGCCTAATCCAATGGTGAGAATAGCATCATCGCTAAGTGGATGGATATAGGTTGAAACGCCAGGGACTTCCAATTCGCCCATTATCTGGGGGCTCTCCGGGTTGGAGAGATCGATGGTCCACAATGGATCCATGTTTTGGAAGGTTACGATATATGCCCTATCCTCAACAAATCTTGTGCTCCAAATCGTCTCATTATATGCGATTCCGTCGACCCGCCCAATCTCTTCCAAAATTTGTTCGCCGGTCGTAATATCGACATTATGTGCTAAAGTGATTACGTGGCTTTCCATAGGTTCAGGATCTTGCATCCACCAACGGCCCCATTGGCCTGTCGTCGTAGCTGCTCGAAGAACACCTTCGTGCTCGGAAATCGAGAATTGATCACGAATGGTTCCATCGATCCTTCCCGAACCTGTGTAAACTGTGCTTCCGGCTTGGCCGATATCAAAGGTATGAATATTGGTCGCTTCGTTCAAGCCATCATTGCCCCAGAACCACCACCAGTCCCATGCACTTTCGGTAATTACCAAAACCTCGGCTGAGGAATAGACTAAGGGCCAATTACCAACGATGTGGTCGGCTTCGAAGGATAATTCTTCGCTCTCTAAATCGAGGGTAAAAATACTTGTGAATCCACGGTTATACGATGAGTCGGGAGCGGCAAAATCCGCACAGTCTCCATCGCTCATATGATGGGTGATGATTTCATCCCCGATTCTCTCGTGAACTTGTGGTAAAATGTCCGAGAGCCCAATGCTAGCAAGTGTTTGTTGATTCTCAAGAATTGCTGCTGCTGCTGCTTCTGCGCGCAAGGTATATCGTAATGGATCATCATAATCTAATCTCCAATATCCATCAGGCAATTCTAGCCAAGATTTCATTCCAGGAATATCCATCCAGGTGTGAGTAACCGTTCTGACAGTTCCCGCAACCTCTCTTGCGGTCATATAATATCCTTCGATATACAATTCTCTTGAAACCGTAGGGTCGCTAGAATTTGACACATCAAATACTGTGAATTTTGTCAAAGTACTGGTGCGCCATCCGCCCCATTCCCCATCCCAGCCCATTGCCTGAGCGAGTGGATCTTCTGAGTCGAGTCCCCAGCTATAAACGCTTGAAATAACGACAAGCCTGTCACCATCTAGCATCATTGCCATCGCATTGCCTTCAATTTGGGTGGTCGAAGCTTGTGTTAATTGGCCAAATTCGGGTACGTCCAAAATATGTAATGAGGAGATTGTATTATCGAGATAATAGATATGATAACCATCGGTTTTTACGAAGTCCGCTTCGTCGACACCGTCCTCTTGATTATTGGTTCCAGAGAAATCTTCACCTTCTTTACGAGTAGGTTCACTTCTGGTATTTGCACTAGGGCTTGAGCCTGATTCGGCGCCATCCATTTCCATAACATCATCAACAGCCCAACCCCCGCCATAGTAGTATACTTCTTCAACCGCTTGGATTAGATTGGTTCTCATCTCTTCTTCGATGCTAAGTTTCAGAGCAAATTCCAAATCATCACAATTTTGATAACTTTGTAATTGGGGTGAACCGATGGACCTTAAGATCCCGTCGGTTAATTCCAATTTCGGCTTTTCACCGGTTATCGGTTCAGAGATGTCTTCAACCAAACCGGTACATCCAGATAAAGTCATCAAGCCTACTAAAAATATCGCCAGCAACGGTGTAAATTGCTTTTGGAATGTTCGCTTCATGGTGGGGGGTCGGCTCTCACATATAATGAAACATTGGTGTGCCGATTGGACGATTCAACCCAACAGGATATGAATAACCTGTGTCGAGGGGGGTACGATGTCGAGTTCAGTCCGAAGCCCGGTAAAGAAGTGGGTAATGCGCCAATATTGGCGAATGCAGCAGTCTCAATCAGTCCTTTCGTTGGGACTTTTGGGTTCGAGTTTGACCCTTTTAATTTGGCCCTATATCAAATTTCGATTTGAAGGAACCCCTTCGGTTTTGGGTATTCCGACTACATATATTGGATTATTAGGAATTTTTTCTACTCTAATTATGATCGTTTTACTGATTGGATTTCTATACGATCGGGTATTCTCATTATGGACCGAATTGAGGAGTGTAGATCTTGAGCGGAATCCATATTGGACCTACGCACTCTCTCCAACTTGGATGATGTCTTTGGCCACCAATGCCCAAGTAATGAAAAATACCACAGATGATGTAAAAATCCAGCAAGATGCGGATTGGATTCTCAATTGGTGTAAAGAATACTCGCAAAATGAAATGTTTGCTCGTTCGGTACAGCATTGGGATAAATATCTAAAAACCACTCCAACCTTTTGGTTCCTCGATGAAAAAATTATGGAAGCCGCTCGTTCTTTGAAAATCGAGGATGATGACTGAATGGGGATTGAAATCGAGCGTCGCTTTTTAGTCGACGGTCGCAATGAAAAACCCTGGCGAGAGTGTGAAGGAACAATCAAGATGCACCAGTGTTATCTGAGTGGAGTTTCCCATAGCAATAGTATAATTTCATGGCAAGGAATATCTTTAGCAAACGAACCTGCTGAATTAACAAATATTTCTACTTGGAGAATTCGTCAAGAAAACGATTCGTTCGTTCTCACCGCCAAAGGTGTTCGAATCGGCGCAACTGGAAGCGAGTTTGAATGGAAAATTGGTAATGATGTTGGGAAAAAAATAATCTCCATGAAGGAGTTGCCTTCTACTGAAAAAACTCGCTATCTCTGGCGAGGTGAAGATGGTTTATTGTGGGAGGTCGATGAATTTGAAGGAGGTATTGCCGGTTTGGTAATTGCCGAGATCGAATTGAAATCCGAGGACCAAGAGGTGATGATCCCTTCTTGGCTTGGAATGGAGATCACCCATTTACGCGGGTGGTCCAACGCTGCATTAGCAATGATGATCAAAGATGCAAGACCTTGTTGATTTTTTCTAATTCACCTGTGGTCAATGAGGGATGGACCGGAATTGCAACCAAGCGATGTGCGATCGATTCACACACTTTTAGTTCTACGTTGGAATATTCGGAGTAAACCTGTTGGCGATTACATGGAATGGGATAGTGGACCCTTGCATCTATTCCTTGCCTGTCAAAACTAGAAATCAATTCGTTGGGTTGGTCCGACAAAATGCACAATTGATGCCAAGCATGGGTACATCCTTTTCTAACGGTAGTATTATGTTGAATAAACTCTGAATTATTATTTCTTATTTGGGTCCACTCGTCTATTTTCTCAAGTTGCTTTCGACCAATGGCTGCTTGGACTTCGCTCATTCGCAAATTTGTTCCCAATTCAATCGATTCGAGTGTATCGTCTCGGCCGTGATTTATCAGCCGATTCATTCTCTCTGCCAAATCTTTTCTGGTCGTTGTAATCATTCCACCTTCGCCGCCAACGGCCATGTTTTTCGACGGGAAAAACGAAAAACACGCAATATCGCCTATGCTTCCGATCTTTTTCCCATCCATCGTCGCACCGTGGGCTTGGGCTGCGTCTTCTATCAATGCGATGTTGTTTTCATCGCACAATTTTCGTAATTTTTGGCTAAAGGGTTGCCCGAAGAGATGAACTCCGATAACCGCCTTTGTTTTATCGGAAATCTTTGACTTCACATCTACTGGGCAAATACACCAATAATCCGGTTCAACATCTGCAAAAACGGGGGTAGCGCCGACTAAACTCACCGCGGTCGCGGTGGCAATAAATGTCAAACCTGGAACGATTACTTCGTCACCCGGCCCAATGTCGAGTAAGCGCAAAGCCGCCCAAAGTGCTGCCGAACCGCTCTGACAAGGCACTGCCGCTTCAGCTCCGCACCATGACGCGAATTCGGCGCCAAACATTCGCCCTTGTTCGCCTTTAACCCATTTTTTTGAGCGCAGAACTTCGATTGCTGCGTCTTCCATGGCTTGGTTCCAAAACGGGCGAGCCAATGGAATACGCGTCATGGTTTGGCGAAGGGCATTCCTGTCTTGAGCCTGTCCCGTGCCTTCTTTGTCGCCCAAGCACTCAAGAAGGCCTCCTTCATTCGACGGTTCATGTCTGATAGTGAGCCACAGGAATTGGGCGACCTCGTCGACGATATATTGGAAACTCCAGCGGTCGTACCCGAAATAAAAGAAGAGGAGGTAGAGCCCATTGTTGAACCGAAGCCTAAGAAATCCAAAAAACAAAATGGGATGTTTTTGGGGGTTCGTCGTGATACCGGCGAAGCGGTCAATATTCCCACGGCCGTTCTGGCTCGTCATGCTGCAATGCTTGGTTCAACCGGTTCGGGAAAAACCGTCATGGCAAAGGCTGTTATCGAAGAGGCTGCATTGGCAGGAATTCCTTCGTTGATCATCGACCCGCAAGGAGATCTTGCGAGATTGGCCCTTGGGATTGATGCTGCTGATTTAGAAAAAGAGGGCGGCGATGTTGCTCGAATGAAAGAATTAGCTGAGAAGGTAGAAGTTCGGATTTGGACTCCGCTCCGTTCCAAAGGATTGCCGCTTTGCATCGATCCATTCCGTTCCCCACCTGCTGACTTAGATGTTGAGGAAGCGATTACTGCGTGGGATATGGTTGCGGCGGGTTTCTCCAACCTTACTGGCTACGATGTTGAAAAAACTCAAGGCAAGGTTGTAAAGCCGTTTTTGTATGAAGTTTTGGTTCATGGAACCAGGCTTGGATTGGATGTTAGCAATTTTAAGAGTTTGGCGAAAGTTGTCAGGGAGCCCCAAGATAATTTTACCAAGGCGCTATATCCTCAATGCTTTGTCGATGAAGACGAGGATGGTGAAAAACCCGATTTGCCTTCTTGGGATGAAATCATGGAAGAACACGATTTACCAGCATATGATGAAATGTTGCCTAAGTCGACCAGAAGCGATCTTGCTCGACGCCTTTCCGCATTCAGTAGTGGCGTGAATCAATTGCTATTCTCCAACGGGGTTCCAATCGATATCGATTCCTTCTGCGAACCGGCTATGCCTGGTAAAGTTCCACTCAATATCGTTTATCTGAACACTATTCAAGACGAGGCACAAAAGCAATATTTCGTTCAAGAAATGGCTCGAGAATTATATGATTGGATGTTGACCCAACAACCGGCAGAAGGTGAATTGAAATTGTTATTCTTTATGGATGAAGTTGCGCCTTATCTGCCACCGCACCCTCGTAATCCGCCAGCTAAAGATTTGATCAAACTCATCTTCAAACAAGCGAGAAAATACGGCGTTGCTTGTGTTCTTGCAACCCAAAATGTCAGCGATGTAGACTACAAAATCCTCGCCCAAGCAAATACCACTTTTATCGGACGATTCACTCAACCTCAAGATGTAGAAAAGGTTCGCCACCTACTGAAAGAAAGTGGAGGCGACCAAGATTTGGTTCAACAATTACCAACTCTCGGCCCGGGTCAATTCCAATTGGTAGCACCCGACGTAGACCCCGCTCCTGTCCCGATACAATGCCGTTGGCTCTATACCGATCACGGCGCACCTCTAAGTGAAGATCAAGTTGAAGAGGTTACCACTCCAGAAATTCGTGCTTGGGCCAAAGCCCGAAGTGCGGGTAAAGGCAAGAGCCGCGGGCGTGGTGCTGCTATTGCTGCTGCTCGTGGTTCAAAAGGGACTACTTCCGAACAACAACAACAACAAGCTGAAGGGCTGGTAGAATCTGCTCGCCTCAAATCCGTTGGGGGGATGACCGCTGCTGCTCAAGGAGTGGTCGATGATTCTGCATTCGAGGTCCGGCTAATGGGTGGATTATCGGTACTCAAAGATGGCCGTGACCCGCTATATGTGATGCAAGCCGCTGTAAACGCAAGTACTGCTCTGGTGATGGGTTGGACTTTCATCGCCCTGCTCCTCGCATGGAGGAGTGGAGATCTGGATTGGTGGTGGCTGATTGGAGGAGTATTATTGACCTCTGCAGTCGGATTATTCATCTCATTGGAATTGATTTTGTCGCACGATGCTGAGTTGTTAACAAAATTGACCAAGTACGCTAAACCAACTCAATTATTGGTGGTTTCATGGTTGTGGGGATTGATGTATTGGTCGATTAATGGCTTGGATTTATTCGGCGCAGAACCATTCTTAGAAATCGTCGTGGTTTGGGTAACCGTATTCATGTTGGTCGATATTTGGAACCGAATAAAGTTGGGTCGGCTCAAATTCGGCAAAGATGTAATGACTGCTCTCAAAGGCATTACCGCAGTTTTAACCGATACCCAAGTAACCGAGATGAAAGCTAATTCCCATCAGGTTTTGGCCGGCATTCGCTGGGTACTTGATCTGATCACATTTTCTTGGCTTGCATATATTATGATGTACGACCCCGAGGGAATATTAGCTCGAGCAACTTTGTGGATCGCTTCATTTTATGCTCTATTATTTTGCAGTGAAACATGGTTACGCCTCCGTGGAAAAATGCCCGAGGCTAGTGCATGAATTCGGATGGTTTTATTCCGTTGGACTGGAGTGAATTATCACAAGAAGAAATGTTTGACCAAGCAGATAAATTGTATGCTTCAATGAAGAAGAGACGAACGACTCGTCATTTTTCGACCAAACCAGTTGCCCGTGAATTGATTGAATGCGCAATAATGTGTGGGTCGACGGCTCCGAGCGGTGCTCATTTACAACCGTGGACCTTTGTTGCTATTTCAAATCAAGAAATCAAACAAAAAATGCGCATTGCTGCAGAAGAAGAGGAAAGAAAAACCTACGAACAAAGGATGCCAGAGGTTTGGAGAGAATTATTGGAGCCGCTCGGTACCGATGCTGTAAAAGAACATATGACCGATGCTCCTTGGATCGTGGTTTTGTTTCGTCAATCAAAAAGAATCCGGGAAAATGGAGAAAGTGCGCCGACTTATTATTCGACCGAATCGTGTGGAATCGCGGCTGGAATGTTCATTCACGCCATCCATAATATGGGCTTGGTCACCCTTACTCATACTCCGTCCCCGATGGGATTCTTGCGGGATATTCTCGGCCGGCCGAATCATGAACATGCAATGTTGGTAATGCCGGTCGGCTATCCTGCCAAGGGAGCAAGCATTCCAAATCTTGAGAGAAAACCAATCGAGGGGGTTTCGTTATTCTTCGAATAGGTGATGCTTTTCCAGCATTCTCCTTAGAGAATGAAATGGGCGAATTGGTAGATGGGTCCGTTTTCAAAAATGGTTGGACTATTATTTTCTTTTATCCAAAAGCATCCAGCCCTGGCTGTACTATTCAAGCGTGTGAGTTCAGGGATTTAAGCGAAGATTTGTCTAATGTTGGTGCACAAATCTTTGGGGTTTCAAGTGATAAAAAACATCACCAATTGCGATTTAAAGAGGAGAGGGGGTTAGATTTTTCTTTACTCTCAGATTCAAAAAACGAATTACAAAAAGCCCTTGGAATGAAAAAATCGCTTGGCCTATTGCCTGGAAGGGTTACCTTTATCGTTGATTCCAACGGAATTATCAAAGATGTTTTTAATTCTCAATTACGATTCAAGCAACATGCGAAAAGGGCTCTCAATAAACTCAAACAGCAGTAATGTCGAATCGGTCTTTGTTGATGCCCATCACTTCAATCGCTTTTTCGAAAACCTCTGACTCAATATCTCGGCTTCTAACCAAAGAAGATAATGCTGCTAGGGTTATGTGTTCTGCATCGATTTCGAAATGGCGCCTTAGTCCTGGTCTAGTATCCGATTTTCCAAAGCCATCGGTTCCTAAAACCGAATAATCTCCGCCAACCCATTGGCGAATCATATCTGGAACTGCGATTTGATTATCACTTACTGCAATTGTCGGATGGTCGCCCTCACCTAACATTTGTTCGGCATAGCAAATCTGTCTCGCACTACCTGGATTTAATCGGTTGTTTCGTTCGACCTCCAACCCTTCACGTCGCAACTCACCATAGGAGGTTGCCGACCAAATTTCAGATCGTACTCCGAAAGAGGCTAGGGTTTCGACCGCCGCGAATAATTGCAGCATTATCGGCCCTGAACCTACCAATCGAACGATTGGCCCATCGCCTTTTGGTGCGCTTCTAAGGCGATATAATCCCTTCAAAATACTCTGGTCAACATCTGCTGGCTTCGGCGGCATTGGATGGTTTTCATTATAGACAGCGATGTAATACATCACGTCTTTATTTTCAATATACATCTCATCGATTCCGCCCCTAATAATAGTCGATAACTCATAGGCAAAAGCCGGATCGTATGCACGGACCGCTGGATTGGTTTGAGCCATTACGAGGCTGTGTCCATCTTGGTGTTGGAGCCCTTCACCGTTTAGGGTGGTTCGGCCGCTGGTCGCGCCTATCATGAATCCGCGCGCCCGCTGGTCAGCCGCAGACCAAACCAAATCAGCAATTCTTTGGAATCCAAACATGGAATAAAAGATGTAGAATGGAATGGTTGGGCAGCCTTGGGTAGAATAAGAGGTTGCACTAGCTATGAATGTCGACATTGCCCCGGCCTCAGAAATTCCTTCTTCGAAAAGTTGACCGGTCTTACTTTCCTTGTATTTCATTATCATTTTATGGTCTACCGGTGTGTATAATTGGCCTTCTGGATGGTAGATACCAAATTCTGCAAATAGCGGATCCATTCCGAAGGTTCTACCCTCGTCGGGAATGATTGGAACGATGTTTTTACCGACCGATTCATCCTTCATCAGGCCACGTAATAATCTAACAAATGCCATGGTTGTCGAAACTTGCATTTTGCCTTTTGTCCCTTCATCAAAAGCAGCATAGCCTTCTGGACCTGGTGGCACAAGTCCACTTGGTGGCGAACGCCTCTCTGGGCAATAACCGCCAAGTTTTTCTCGTTGGAGTTTGAGATATTGGACCACTTCAGGGACCGATTCCGGTAAAATAAATGGATCTGCTTCCAATTCTTCATCGCTGAAATCTAAGCCGAGGTCATCCCGCATCCAAACGATACTTGCCATCCCTGCTTTCTTCATGCCATGGGTTGAATTTTTCCCTGCAAAGGCTGGACCTAGCCCATATCCTTTGATAGTTCGTGCTAAGATAACAGTCGGTTGGCCGCGGTGGTTTTGAGCGGACGAATAGGCGGCATTGATCTTCTTGAAGTCGTGTCCACCGAGATTTTGGGCTAAAACTTCAAGACCAGCGTCATCCAAATGGGAAACCATCGCTTTCAATTCGGGGGTGTTGAATAATTCCTCCCTGAACGTTTTCGCATCCGAGGTGAAAATTCTCTGTTCGTCACCATCGACCAATCCTTCTAGTCTTGCTGCTAATTTCCCATTGGAATCTCGGGCGAATATTTCATCCCACATACAGCCCCAAAGAAGCTTGATAACATTCCAACCCGCTCCACGGAATCGTCCTTCTAATTCTTGGACAATTTTTGAATTTCCCCGTACCGGCCCGTCCAATCTTTGCAAATTGCAATTCATTACCATCACGATATTATCGAGTCCTTCACGGCCTGCCAAAGATAATTGAGAAAGCGATTCTGGTTCATCGGATTCGCCGTCGCCCATGGTGTACCACACTCTGGAATTACTGGTATCTGCTAAGCCCCGGTCATCCAAATACCGATTGAATCTAGCGGTATGAATCGCTGTCATCGCGCCTAATCCCATCGAAACTGTGGGATATTCCCAAAAGGTTGGCATCAACCGGGGGTGGGGGTAAGAAGAGAGACCTTTACCGCCACATTCTAAGCGGAAATTTTCAATGTTTTCTAATGTTAATCTACCTTCAAGCCATGCCCGGGCATATACTCCTGGGCTTGCGTGGCCTTGCCAATAGACATGATCGCCCCAGCCATCGAGATCTTTGCCCCGATAGTAGTGGTTTTGGCCAACTTCCCATAGATGTGAATCGGAAGCATAGGTCGAAATATGGCCACCTATGCCGTCGTTTTCTTTATTTGCTCTAGTTACCATCATCATCGCATTCCAACGCAAAATCCCATGGAGTTTAGCCTCAATTTCAAGATTTCCGGGGTAATCTGGTTGGTTAGAAATATGGAGAGTGTTGAGATACGGGGTGTTGACAACTTCCAAGTCAACCCCTTCAACTTGAGCTGCGGCCAATGTATCGAGCAAGAGTCTACGGGCCCGGTCCGGTCCTAAAACCTCGGTGACTGCTTTGATGGCCTCTTGCCACTCAAGGGTTTGACCGGGGTCGGGGTCAGGCAATTGACTGCGCACGGCTCTTTCGCTCATGACCTTCTCCTCTAACGCGTACGGGACTTACGAACTCATTTCAACGATTCGCTTTATATCTCCATTACATCATCGTGCCAATGTTGGATTATTTGGGTGAAATCGTCTTGATTTGAACTTGGGAATACCTGATCTGAATAAATGGTTAAAATCTCACTATCTTTGAGTATTATCTCTACGGTTTTTGTATGGTCTAAATAGACGCCTGCTTCAAAGACTATCCAAGTAGGGCCTTGGCCAGCAAGTTCAGAAAACATATCACTAAACAAAAAACTAGCGAGGTCGGCACTACAGTAAAATGAGCATAATCCGTTTAATGTCTCTAGTAATGATTGGCTTTGTGATGAAAGAGATGGAGTCGGTTCAATCAACCGAGATTTTGTCAAGGTAAGCAAGGGTTTCGCCTCTTCCATGGGGCCTGCTATACACTATTCTTTTACAATAGATTCGCCTGATGTGTCGGGGAGTCATTTAAATCCAAGGGGGTGAAAGCAAATCCATGCGCAATAATGTATCGCCCCTCCTAATGGCAACTCTGATGGTATTATCTTCCTTAGCCGGTTGTCTTGGTGGAATTGATACTGAAGAAGTGGTTGAAGAGCCGATCGATAGTGATGGCGATGGCCTGTCTGATGAAAACGAAACCAATATTCATGGAACCGATCCATTTGATGAAGATTCCGACAACGATGGAATTAACGATGGTGACGAGATTGAAGCGGGAAGCGACCCGAACTCTGTTCCCGACCCTGATGCCAACGAAAACAATACTGAAAATAATACTGGGAATAATACCGAAAACAATACTGGAAATAATACCATGCCGGAAAATATTACTGGTGAGGCGTTGGTTTATTCGAATATGAACTCGTTTGCCAATTATGCAGATATGGGCGGAATGGTCGACTTTTACATCGACCTTTACAATCTAACTTCAAATTCTTCATATTTGGTGATGTGGACAAGGCAAGGCGATATTGGTGATTCTCAAATCGGGTCGATTAATCTGACCAATTCCGATGGTCAATATTCCGATATGGTTTCATTCCAAATAGAAAGCGAGTTCTCGCCGAATGGATTGGTTGCTGCTGAGCATTGTTTCCATGTCGCATTAGTTAATATTGCGACCGGTGATACCAGCTATTCTAATATGGCCTGTATCACGGTTTACGAACGGGCCGATTTGATAGCCGGCACCGATTGGACCGAATATACCGCATATGTTGGAGACTACTATACTGTAAACGGATCGATGAATATCAACTCGATGGAAGCTGGTGAGAATTACGTCGTTAATTGGTTCCTCAACAAGAGCACCGACGGTGACCAAATACCTGACACTACTCTCGAGCAAGGGGTGATGAACTTCACCAGCGCGGTCCAATTTAATGGCTCTGTTCAATCCGAAATGTATTTCGATATCGCTGGGCCAAACGCGGTTGGATTAACCCCGGGGTGGCATTGTATCCACTACGATGTTTCGATGATCGTTGGGTCCGGAATGCTCTACATGGATTCTGATGATTCGTGTTTCGATATTGAAATGCCTCATGATGAGGATAATGATGGCTGGAACGAAACGGTTGATTGTGATGATTATAATGCATCTATAAATCCAAATGCAACCGACATTTGGAATGGTGTCGATGATGATTGTGATAATGTGATCGATCCTATGATGAACTCAAACGCCAATGCTACATTCAATATCGAATGGAATACCGTTGGCTGGGTAATAGACAATTATACCGCTGATTATGAAGGTCATGACTTGTATTGGCTCGGTGGTGGGTATTTTGCTTACAGATTCTTAGCATCGCCTGATGTTGTATTTGTGAATGGTGACCGGTTAGCTATCAACAATATGGCTGATATGCCTAATCTTGCTGCCACCCTTGCCACCTTAGGGCTGGATGCCTCAAATATTACCATCTCGATGTCGATGATGGATTTAGGGACTGATACTGAAAATGTTGAGTGGGCGTACGATTCGAATACTTACATCGAATATCGGTATTATAGCGGTGGAGAATTCACTCTCTTCCTCGATGATGAGCCGTTTGCTAGTGTCGAAATGGGTATTCATGAATATCTCGATTATTCGTCGTTCTATAATGCTTCAATGGCGAGTAATGTCAGTATCAATGGTACATCTGAACTCGGTCAAATCAATTTGTTAACCGATAATAATAGCAGTGGTGCCCTCAATAGAATCGCTGATTCTTTCTCACACGATTTGAATGGTACTACACAATTTTCATTCGAATCTCAAGATGCTATCATCCAAGAAGACCATGGGATCTTTGGAAACTCAAGCACCTCTGGTGATTTGACTCAATTTATCCAAAATTTCCTAAGTTGTAATGGATATGGTTGCCGTGAATTCATCGGTGCTACCTTCAACGAGCAATTCGTTGTCGCTACTCGAGATTGAAGATTCTAGTGTCGGAGCAATCGTGCGGCGCCGAAATAGGGTTACACTTTATCGGTAAATCAACCCAATATTCTATGCCCGAAACTTGGGTTGGATAATCGGTAGATATCGAGTGTGCGCCTACTGAAATGGCTGCATCCCGGCGTTCGGTTTCGTTATTATCTGCCTCACCGTCTTCGGCGTTGTCGGCTCTGCTTCTAACGATATAACCGGCTTTGACCAACTCGGTGATTTCCTCGCCGTCTCCGATCGGATTTGTGTTAGAAAATATCGCCGATTCAGGAGTGTTTTTAACAGACATTGTAAACATTGTCGCCCCTTCTAAATTTGGATAATTACTATGATACTCTGCGCGTAAATCTCCCCCACCAAGAAGAATAAACATCGCCTTTCCTCTCGATTCATCCAATAATGGCCAGCCATCGGTGGTTATTGCGGTTGATATGTCAGGATGTTCGCCTCTAACCTGGTCTGGAGTGATGGTTTTTTCAGCCGGCCAAGCCAATTTTATTTGAGCTTCTAAATCTTCCAACATGCTCTGGGTTTGCATTACCACAATTGAATCTGTAGTGGTATAGGTCCATTCTTTAGGTTCGATCCAGATCATCAGAGGGACATGATTTGGGTTGGATTCCGACCAAGTCAATAAGGTGTCTAAACACTCCCGTAGGGTTGAACAAGTAGTATCTCTATCATATTGATTATGATAAACTCTGAGGTTTTGTCCTGGGCTCCACCAAACATCTAACTCAAATTGTCTTACGTCGAAGTCGCCGGCTTGAACATCTAAAGGCTCGTGGCTATAATCATAGGCTCGAATGGTTGGACCGCTCGGCTTTTCATGATATGAATTATGTGTGCCTTTTACTTGAATATGGTTAATTCGTAGGGGGGTTAATTCATCATCTCTTTCGTTTGATTGTTCTGAATTATTACCTATGCAACCGGTTAACGGTGCTGATAACATCATAAATGTGAAAAACCAAATTGAAACTTTCATCTCATCCGCTCTTTCAACCAATCTGCTCCATACCAACTCCACTGTTCCATGGTCCAGCCCGGTGGTATTCCTTCTGGCGGAATCGGTGGCCCCGCTGCAAGGGCTTGAGTCAATTGCGGCATTTGGGGGGCATCTGGTGAAGATTTTTTAATGAATAATCCAATTCCGAGAAGGGCAAAAATTAGCACTACCGGGATTGCGAGCCACAAAAATGAGTCGGATTCGATTACTTCTACCGATCTTGCTGCATCCTTTGGATAAAAGTCGGTTTCATCCGATACCCCGTCGCCATCACTATCCAAACAACCCTTGCGGTCACTGGTAGATTGGCCGGCATCATCTGGGCAATCATCGCTCAAATCTGAACCGGTTTGGTCGGCAAAGCCATCACCATCGGTATCGGACCAAAGCATTGCCTCTTGTGGGAAAGCATCGAATTCGTCGGACCAAGAATCTTGATCTGAATCGGGGCAACCACGGCTGCCTTGGGTCGATGTTCCATATACGAGTGGGCATTGATCGCCATTAGCCCCTATAGGTGAGTCGCCGAATCCATCGGAATCATAATCCAAATATTGGCTCGGCTCAGATGGGAATGCATCCGCCTCGTCCGACCAACCATCGCCATCGCTATCGACGCAGCCTAGTCTATCTTCAGTTGAGTTTCCGGCTGCTGTTTTGCATTCATCAGGTTGGTAACCAGCCGGATTATCTCCGTATTCATCGCCATCTTGGTTAGCCCATTGGGTATTATCGAATGGGAATGCATCCGCCCCATCTGAAATATCCCAATCATCATCCGCGTTTGAATAACCGTCTTCATCCGAGTCCGAACAACCCAATCGGTCGAGAGTTGAATCACCAGAAATTGTTGGGCAACCGTCTGGATCTGTTCCTTGGATATTATCCCCATATCCATCGCCATCGCTATCGGCCCATTGGGTTGAGTCCAATGGGTATTCGTCTTCAGAATCCGCCCAGCCATCGCCGTCGAAATCGGAACAGCCGACCATTGTGCCATAAATTGCATCACCTGCACTGTTTGGACACTGGTCTATATCATCTGAAATTCCGTCGTTATCATCATCGGTATCTTCAGCACTATCCTCGCAGCCATCACGGTCACGATCATTATTAGAATTTGAGGTAAACCCGACCCGACCTAATGGGCAATTATCTTGATCATCGTCCAATCCATCGGCGTCATCATCCTTGTCTTCACTAGCATCTTGGCAGCCGTCACCATCGTGGTCAGTCTGTTGTGAACTTACCCATCCGGTTTGGCCCTTTGGACAGCGGTCTGGTAAATCATCGATGCCGTCTTGGTCATCATCATCGTCTTCAGAGCTATCGTTACAGCCATCGCCATCATGATCTTCTGATGAAGATGAGGTCCAACCGGTCATGCCAAGAGCACAACTATCTGAAATATCCATTATCCCATCATTATCGTCATCATCATCGCACACATCTCCTTGGGCATCCGAATCTAGATTTTCTTGGTTGGGATTGTAATCGTTGATACAATTATCCAAAGAATCTTCGACTCCATCCCCGTCGATATCGTCGAATGGGTCCAATCTGATTACTTTGTTAAAATTCGCATCGACGTAATACAGGCTTCCACTCGGTCCAATCTCGAGGCCCATAATCGAATTTGCTGCGGTCTGAACGGTATCTATGATAGTGGCGCTCTCTCCGTTTTGGGCTAAATCGAATGCTGAAATTTTTCCGTTTCCGTTTTGTGAAACAAATAGAGTGTCGCCGTCTAAAGCAATGCCGCTGGGGCGGCTTAAGCCGCTTGCTAATACACCCCAGTCTAAACCGCTAATGCTACTATATTCGCTCAGGGGTTCCATTCTCGATGAATCTCCATAAATATTGGAAGAGGTAGTGGTGGTATCATCGGTATCTACCCAAAGAACCCGGCCTGTACCAGTATCTGAAATATACAAAATTCCTGTGCTTTGGTCCATAACCATGTGGCCAGGGATACTTCCGAATCGAGTAAGGACAATATCTGCATATCTCCTTACGACCCCATCAGCATGATCATCCTCGCCGGTATCGTGATCTTCAGCAAAATCATAAAAGACCAATTCACCATAATATCCATCAAAATACCAGTAAGCGTTTCCACTATCCCATGCTATTCCCATCCCATTTGGAGATTCGTGAAGCATGTCTATGTGGCTGCCCAAAAGATCATCCGCTTGGTGCTCTTTGGCAAAGTGGGTTGGAGAAGAAGGCCAAAGGGTTGGCCCCATGAAGTTATTTGGGCTCTGTTGCCCGTTGAAAGTATTCCTTGACTCTTGTGCTGTACCGAATTGATAATCGAATTCATTATTATAAGAACCAAATGAAATTGCACTTACTTCTTCCATGAAATGGTTAGCATATGCATCTACTAAATTTTCAGACCATTGGCTCGGGGTACCTGTTTCATAAACAATGGTAACGCTATCGGTAGCTCGGTTAACCACCCATAATTCGTCATTGCGATTAGCCCCGGGATGAAATTCTAAGTCGCGCGGTTTGTTGAGATTGTCCGAACTATCTGCGATTACGGTTTCTTCGAAGCCGGTTCCGAATTGTGGTACGACGGCCGATTCGTTTTCAAGAGGTTCTTGGTCTGCAGAAACGACTGTTAAAGCCGCGGGCATCACCATCAAAAAACACAAAAAGAGGCAGAGGCTCGCTCGATTCATATACTTGCGAACTTGTGCTTGCATGAATAGTTATTGACGATTTGGGCAATTTGTGGCCCTGCATTCACAATTTAGAAATACACACCCGGAGCCCAAGCACCAATGACAACCCGCCACTTCCAGCAAGAGGAGGGCGCAGTTTCGGCAAAAATTGCTGCACTTTCTATGGCAGCATTATTTGCAATAGGTGGTTTATCATATTGGGCATTTACTGCTTAACAAAGAGAAATTTAACGGTTTATTGAGATGCCAAATCTTCCGCTTCTTCCTTAGACATATAATGTTGCTTTTGTAGATGTGCAGCCATATTGTCGGCGCGTAATTTAGAAGAACACTTCGGACAACTCACCAAATGAGATTGGTCTATTTGCTCTTTTTGAGCCGGTTTGTCTGAAAATACCCCCTTGTTTTTCTTCTTCATGAGCAATAACGCTAGAATGACAATCATTCCACCGGCGATAATATATGGGGTGAAATAACCTAGTTTAGAAACCTCTACGCTCAATGTAATGTTCATTGTAACATATCTGTCCCCCTCTTCTGCTTGACCATCTTCTCCTTGTAGATCGATTGGATGATTAAAGGCTTCATCCAAGACTCCCAAAACGATAAGTTTTCCATGATCACCGCTATGGACATGGAGGGTTAACTCATATTTTCCATTGAGGGCGGTCTCTGATTGTCTTTCGGCATTTAGCTCACAAAGATTTTCGTCAGTCTGACCTTCGCCACAGAGGATTTCCACATTGACGCCAGCGGCTTCACCACCATCTCCATCCAAAACTACTCCTGAAATTACATATCGGTGGTCCCACTCGTGTTCAGCGCTTCCCATACCAGGAATAATAATCAATGAAAGTAGAACTGCGGCCATCATCATGCCTAGGCTTTGTTTGCTCATGGCCCGCCATCGAAGGTTTTACAATAACACTTTCCACCCTAAATATTCATAAATCACTAACCGCCCAATAAAGAACGAATATTCCAAGTGAAGAGATTAGAACGATGACGGGCTTGATAAAACGCCAACCAACAACCCGATTGTAGCTATGATTACTAAGGTGCTGATGTTCTCTTTAAAATGTGTAATGGACCAAGAATGCAAATATATTCCAGAATTTACCGGCATTACAGTAAAGACCACAAATGTATAGCGGCAGGCATGGACGAAGAGCAGTCCCCGACTCCACTCTCGATTGATATCAGCGTTCAGACTCAAACCTCCACCAGTACACCACAGTTGTCTGGAGTGATCTGAAATTACAATGGTATAATAGATTTAAATTATTTATAGACTTTTAAAATGCATGATATGAAAATATTGCCACTAAGTTCATGGCCTATGGGCCAACCGAGAACTTGTGTCTGTAGATTCTGATGAAGCATTAAGGCGTGCGACATTGGTTCGCAGTGACCCCTCGTTGATCGGAGTCACTCGTCGAAATATTGCACTAGAGAAAGGGATATTTGAGTGGCAATACTTCGCACCTAATGATGAATCAGTAGACGATGAGGAACTTATTAATCGATGGAATTCACTTGGTTTACCACCTGCTTGGAGCGAGGTCTGGATTTGCCCAAATGCAAGAGGACACATTCAAGCGACTGGCCTAGATTCCAAAGGCAGGCTTCAATATCGCTACCATGCCGATTGGACCGAGATAACTACGGAGATGAAATATGATGATGTGGTTTATTTTGCCTCGCAACTCCCCCGCCTGCGCAAACAAGTCGACCGTGACCTTAAGGAAAGTTCGATGAAACTACATACCGTTTCTGCCCTAGTTGTTCGCCTGATCGACCTGTACAATATTCGCGTTGGAAGTGACGAGTATGCCAAGGCTAACGAGTCCTACGGTCTAACTACCCTCAAATCTATGCATCTCAAACATATCAAAGGAAATGCTGCAGAAGGTCGTCACGATGCTGTATTTACCTTTACTGGAAAATCTGACAAAGATTGGGAAATCACCATAGAAGATGACCACCTTGTTGACCTTATTTTACGTACAAATCGACTGGGAGTAAAGGATGCTGACTTATTCATGTACCTCTCCGAAGCTGGAAATGAGGTGGACTTGAAAGCCGAGCATATTAATCAATATATCCGAGCTTCTAGTGGAGAAGGATTTACTGCAAAGAATTTCAGAACATGGGGGGCAACTTCTCGCTGCGCCGAGCGTTTGGCTTTTTTAGCCCAACCGCAAAGGGAATCGGATATGAAGCGATGGCTTAGAAAACTGCCCGATGTTGATTCGATGAACAAACTTTGGACAGAAGGTGATTGGCTAGTTCCGACTACGGATTTGGGAAGAAACAAAGCTATGTTAGCCGTTATTGACACTGTTGCAGCAGATCTCGGCAACACTCGCTCCGTATGCCGTTCTTCCTACATTCATCCATGGTTCCTCGATGCTTGGATGGAAGAGCGATTTCTCCAGGCATGGAATGAGGTTGTAGATTTGCGTAGAATTTCGGGCCTCTCTGTCGGTGAAAGTGCTACGCTTCAAGTTCTCAAAAATCTCCAAAAATAATCCTTGTAGCAAGAGATATGTCACAAAACCGGAATACTGTATGTAAATACCATGGCTACGGACTG
>LWDU01039563.1_pt1 | contig 23262 bp, 16 predicted proteins | sample 727161 | NCBI WGS metagenome assembly LWDU01 (sample SAMN04566230, study PRJNA314399) | hydrothermal vent metagenome | isolation source: deep sea hydrothermal plume seawater | place: Mexico: Gulf of California, Guaymas Basin | collected 2004-07-11
GCTATAATGGCGACGAGTCGGGCTTGCCTTCGCCCAAGGGTTTTATGCTTTGGGATGGCAAGGACCGCGGGCTCGAAGCCCAGGCATTGCGCCCGTTGATCGTGCGGGTCGAAATGCGCGGTGATGCCTATCCGCGCGAGATGGCCGTCGACAGCGTGCTCACGCGCTTGCAGAGCAACCCCGAATATGTCGAGCTGTTTGAGCAGGCTTTTCCAGCTGAAGCTGATTCGGTGGTCAGGCAACTGCCTCGTTTGGATTGCGTGCACGATCCGACGCCTTTGCAGTCGGTGATCACCCGTTCGACGTTCGGCCGGGCAGTTTCTGCGTTCCAACGTGAGCAAAACACGGTCAATACCCCATATGATCGTTATGTGGCTGGGGATGATGTGGCGCTGGACGCGGCTGCGCTGCGCGGGCTCGAACTTTTCCACGACAAGGCCGGCTGCGTTAGCTGCCATAGCGGGCCCTTGTTCACCGATTCGAGTTTTCGTGTCCAGGGTGTCGAGCAGGTCGGTCCGGGCCGAGGGTCGGCGACGACGAATACCGGCACGCCGCGGCCTACCGGCCGGGACGAAGGCCGTTTTCTCAATTCGGGGCATCGCGAGGACATCGGCGCCTTTAGGGTCGTCGGGCTGAGGCAGATCGCGCAGACGGCGCCCTATATGCACGACGGTGCACTGAAGACTTTAGAAGACGTGATCGAATTCTACGACCGGGGCGGTGGCGACGAAGCCTCGATCGATAGCGAGAATCTCGATCCAGCTTTGTTTGCGTTGGGTTTGACCGCGGGAGAGAAAGAGGACCTGTTGGCCTTTATGCACGCGCTCACCGATTCGACGTTTACTATTGTCGTGCCCGCGCGGGTGCCCAGCGGTTTGCCGCCGGCCGGGTTGGAATTGGCGCAGGAGGCGGGACTCGTCGTGCCGGGTTTAGTCTCGTTGGCGAAACCTGCGGCGATAGAGCTTTTCAACTATCCCAACCCCTTTAACGCCGAGACGGTTGTGTCGGTGTCGCTGCCGCAGGCTGCCGAGATCGAGGTGCAGGTCTATAACGTCTTGGGCCAATCGGTGCGATCGTTGTTTAGGGGCTATCGTCCGGCCGGTGTCCAGCGAATGGTCTGGGACGGGCGCGACGAGGCAGGGCGGGCGGCTGCCAGCGGATTGTATCTGGTGTCGGCGCAAGTTGGCCCCCAGCGCTATCTTTCGCGGATGTTGCTGGTGCGTTGAATGGCGCCGGGGGGGCCCGATCAGGCGTCCGGTGTCAGATCGGTCTTCGTAGACCTGGGGGTTGATGGTTGCCGTCGATTTTCGCATATCGACAGATTATTGAGGTGTTGTTTTATACCTATCCTTCCAAGGCTTTGACCTGCTTTGCCAAGATTAATAGGCACAATATAGGCACAATCGTTATCGGTTGTTCGCTGGGCTTGACCGGCAGGTCCGCGGCCAAGTGGGCTTGCCGACGCGACACGGTCGAGTAATCCGGTGCCGACAACGCCAAGCCCATCAGCGACAGCAGCGAATCGACAAAGCCTTGCGACTGGCGCAGGAAAAAATTATCCTACGCGCTAAAAGTTAGCGTCGTTTCAATCGCCTGATCCGAATAGGTATATAGCGCACCGCGCTGAGGGGTCCCTCGCAATACCCACTCCGGCACCCAGTTCCGCTCGCCGTCGCCTCGGCGCTACGTTCAGCTCGAAGCCGAAATGCTGTCGACCGACCCACAGGCCGGCATAGCCCTCGACGAGCTGGCGCTGGTCTACTCCCGGCCGCTGGCACACACCGCCCTCGGCGAGGTCCATCCCGCGCTGGTCGAGCCCGGCGCCGAGACCGAATTTACCTACTTCCTCAGCCCCGAATTCGCCCGCAACAGCCAGGGTTTCGGGACCATAGCACTCGAGGCCTCAGTGCCTTTGACCTTCCGCGAAATTCAGATCGACGGCACACCTATCGATGTCGAGATTACCCCGACCGACGCCGGCCTGCGCCTGCACTTGCCGCAGCGCATTTTGGCAGCCGAGCGCCTCGAGCTGCATTTCGCCGCCACCGTCTTCCAAAATAGTACCCGCTTCCGCGCCTTCTTGGAACGAGAGAGCGGGTTGGAGACTTATCGCCAACAGGTAGACCCGGGCGACGCCGTGCCCGAAATAGCCGGCGCCGGTGACGTGGTCTCCCTGCCCGTCGATCAGGTCCTGCTCACACGTCTCGATATCGGCGCCGGGCTCTTGACACCCAACGCAGACGGTATCAACGACGCGCTCGAAATCTCTTTTGACGTGCTCAAGGTCATTGACGCCCGCCCCATCGAGGCCCGCATCTGCGACCTACACGGCCGGCTCGTGCGCACATTGAACAACGCGCCGGGCGTGGCCGGCCACTATTCTTTGTCTTGGGATGGTCGCCACAACTCGGGCGCGCTGGCAAGCCCCGGCCTCTATCTCTTTCATCTGCAGATCGCCGGCGACTCGATCACTCGCACTCTCGTCCGCAGTATCGGCCTCAGCTACTGACCTGCGGTCGTCTCGCCTCTTTCAGGCCATATCTCCGCCTCATGGCGATAGGATTGCCTCGAACTCGGTCTACACCTACCCATCCGTCCCTAAAGCGCGCCCTTGTGTCTGTCGGGGACGAGCCCTAAGCCAACCCGTAGGCCTCGCCGGTGTAAACAGTCTATTTCGGTGTCGTGATGGCGAGATGCCCAGGGCGCCGGACATCGTCCCGAGAATCTCGCGATAGAAAATCTCCTCGCGCCCAGCGGCGTTATGGATATGGTGGCGAATGTTTGGGAGTGGGCCCAGGGTGGGGACGGGATGCAGTTATTGTGGGGGGCTTGGGTTAATGACCATATCCTGGCTCAGTGCGGCAAACAGGCCAATACCAAGAATGCGCATTCTTATATCAAGGGCAATAGGATAGGTTTTCGCTGCGTCCGCTAGATATATCCCCGGCTGTTTGCTGATCATTCTCGCCGCGTTCCTCAAGTCCCTTTTAGCAGGCGTTCCTCGTAGATTTGGATCTGATTGCCGTACTGGTCTTTGAGTTTGGCCAGCAACTCGTCGAAGCGCTCCTTGGTCAGGTCTTGAATCAGGTGGGCGCGCACCCGGCCCCAGATATCGTCAAAGCTCTGCTGAAAACCGGGAATCTTTTTGAGCACCTTGAAGACGGTAAAGCCCTGCGCGGTTTTCACCGGACCGACGATCTGGCCGATCTCGGCGTTTTCGGCCTCCCAGCCCATATTGCCGTATTTGTCCGGGCGCAAAAGCTGCATGCGGCCACCGGCGCGGCGGATGCGGGTGCTGCGCCGCGAGTAGCGGCGGGCCAGTTCGTCGAGGTCCTCGCCGCGTTCGATGGCCGCCAGCAGCGAGTCGGCTTGTACGCGGGTGTCGACGAGAATCTCGAGTATCGATATGCGCTCTGCGCGCACGTAGATGTCCTTATGGGCCTCGTAATAGACGCGCATTTCTTCTTTGGACGGGTCGAGCGTTTCGAGTACTGCGATCTGACGGATGCGCTCGATCAGGGCCTGGCGGCGGGTACTTTCGATGCCTTTGGCGACGTGCTCGGCTTCGTGAATGCCCATTTCGCGGGCGTGGCGCGGCAATAGGACTTTGAGGCCGTAGAGGCGACGGGCGAAGCGCCGCAAGTCGTCTAATTCGCGGATCTCCGCTTGGTTGCGCTCGCTGGTCATCGCGGCTATAAAATTGTTTAGCGTCCATGATTTGCCATCGAGTTCGAGCAGCGCCAACTGACCCTCTCCCTTTTTGAACTCGGGCATTTCTTGGCCGGCTTCGCTGAGCCGACCGAGTAGCAATTGGAAGGTCTCGAGTTTTTCTTTGATGTCGGCGCGGTCTGCTAGCCCCTCGAGGAACTCAAAGGTGGCGATGGCGCGCTTCTGCTCTTGCATTGCTTGGATGACGGCGGGGGCCATCTCTTCGTAGGGCACTTCGCGTTCGTCGGTGATCGTGAAGACCGAAAAGCCGTCCGGCTCTTGAATCGGCCCGATAACCGAACCGGGTTTGGCATCGAAGATCTGGCGGCGCAGGACATAGTTTTTTAAATCGAGACGGCTTTTCCAGCCGAGGTCGCCGCCTTGCTGGGCGGTATTGCCGTCGTCGGAGAGTTCGCTCGCGACGGCGGCAAAACTGTCGGAGCCGCGCAGGCGGGCGAGCACTTGGTCGATGGCGGCTGGTCCGCTGGCGAGGATTCTGCTCAGTCGGCGCTGTTGGCCGAGGTGGAGCTGATCGAAATACTGGCGTGCCTCATCGGCATCTACATGCTCGTCGTCGGTGACCACGCCGCGGCGGTACATTTCGTCGAGGATCAGCTCCTGTTCTTTCTGCGCTACTTTGCTCTTGACTTGAAAATCGTGTTCGAGGTTCTGCTTGCGGGCGGCGAAGAGCAATATCTCGATATCGATAAGCCGTTCGAGCGCCTGGTGCTGGAGGTCGCCGGTCGCGTTGTTGGGAAAGAGTTTCGCTGCCGCCTGTTCGACGCGCTTGCGGGTGATGTCGACATCGCCGACCCGGGCGAGGATGTCGGGGCTCGTCGGTGGTTCGGGGGTGTCAGCGCAGGCGGTGACGAGGGCGATAAGGCAGAGAGTGAAGAGACGCGGCAAGGAGGCCTCCTTGTAGTGTGTATTGAGTTTCATAATGATAATGGTGGTTGCGGATGCCGGCAAGCGATGCTTGACTGTTCTGGGAGCAGGGGCTAGTCTAGGTGGTGACGGTCGGTTGGTTGTAGTCGCTTGCCCATTCTCGCCGACCATCCTTGGCCTGCTCCGAGAGCAGGCCCCGATTTCACTGTCCTGTCAAATCGAGAACTGCAAAGCCGCTGCGGGAATACCCCCCAACCGACCTCGGCAACTATTTGTGGTTAGGCGCACCTTAATTCCTGACGAAGAGATGAATTCCATTCGCTGCAATTGTCAGATTCCTGCTGAATAGATGAGTTCGATTATTCTTAAATCTCAAACACTTCTTAGTCGAATGAGCCTGAAACTTTGCTTTCTTGTTGCCTGTCTCTGGCAATTTTCTTGTGGTGATATACCGCCGGATCAAAAGGTGCGAAAGATACAAGACGGTAATGAAAGTGAAGTGCTTGCCTCCGAGGGGAGTAGAGAGAGAAAACAGATTGCATCGCCGCAGCCGCAAGTGCGCTTTGTCGACGCGACGGTGGAGGCGGGGATCGACTTTGTGCATACGAGCGGGATGTCGGGGCGCAAGTACGGGGTGGAGACGATTGGAGCAGGCGCGGCATTTTTTGATTACGACCGGGACGGGTGGATGGACCTGTATATAGTAAATGGCGGGGATTTGCCGGGTTATGTTTCGGCGGATGCACCGAAGAACGAGTTCTACCGGAACGAGAGCGGGCATTTTGTCGAGGTTGGCGAAGCGCTGGGGGTGGCGGATACGGGTTATGGAATGGGAGTTTCGGCGGGGGATTTCGATAATGACGGGGACGCGGATCTCTTTGTCGCGAATTTTGGGCGCAATATACTCTATCGCAACGAGGGGCAAGCAGCGGGTTGGCATTACCGCGATATAACCGGTGGTGCCGGGTTGGGGGAGGACGAGAGTTGGTCGACGGGGTCTTCGTTTGTCGATTACGATTTAGATGGGGACTTGGATTTGTATGTGGCCAATTATCTCGCGTTCGCGTTTGCTGAGGAGGATCTTGGGGCGGCGGGCGGGTTGCAACGGCCTCGGCGGCACTTGGCGCCGACGGAGTATCCGGCGCGGCGGGACTTTCTCTTTCGCAACGACGGGGCCGGGCGCTTCGTCGATGTGACGGCAGCGGTGGGGTTGCTCAATGTGGAATGTCGCGAACTAGGTGCAGTTTTTTTCGATTACGACCTAGATGGCGATCCCGATCTATTCCAGGGCAATGACGCTACGCCGAACTTTCTTTTTCGCAATGACAGCGGTCATTTTGTCGAGGTCGGCCTTTTTGCTGGTGTGGCCTACAATGAAGGCGGCAAACCGGAGGGCACGATGGGGGTGGACGTGGCCGACTTCGACGGCGATGGGCATTTGGATTTGGTGATGACCAATTTTCAGTGGGAGAGCAATACGCTCTATCGCAACCAGGGCAACGGGCTATTCAAGGACGCATCGATGGATGCCGGTCTTGCGGCGACGAGTCTGGACCGACTGGCCTTCGGCATAAACTTCCTCGACGCGGACCTCGACGGAGACCAGGACCTCTATGTGGCCAATGGCCATATAGACGAGGATATCGAGCGTTTTGACCCGCAAGCGACATATGGTCAACGCGACCAACTCTATCTCAATGATGGGCAAGGGCGCTTTGCGGAGGTGAGCGTGGCGGCGGGTCTGGACCTGACGGCAGGCTTGGTCGGGCGCGGTTCGGCGGTGGCCGATTACGACAACGATGGGGACGCGGATCTGTTGCTGGTCAATACCGCGCAGCGGGCGGTATTATTGCGCAATGAGACCGCTGGGGCGGGGAACTGGCTGGCCCTTGATTTAGAAGGGCGTGTGGGTAATCGCGACGGGTATGGCGCACGTATTGTGGTGCAGGCTGGTGGGCGGGCTTTGGTGGCGGAAAAACGCAGTGCCGCCAGTTATTTGTCGCAGAACGATGCGCGAGTTTTTTTTGGTTTGGGCGCTAGCGAATTGGCCGAGCGGGTGGAAATTACCTGGCCTTCGGGCATCCGCCAGGAGTTGCTAGCGGTGCGTGGTGGCCAGGTGCTTAAGGTGGTCGAACCGGTGGCGGGTGAGTTGCAAAAAACTGCGATAGCTGCCGTGAGCTCGAACAATTCGTCGTCGGCCGATCACGGCGATTTGGCGCGTTTCTGGGCAGAGGCGCCATTGGTATTGCCGGCTAAAACCCAAGCGGCTTTGCCGCCGTTGGTACATTCCTTGGCCAAATTGCGCAGCGCGGCAAAACAAAGCTCGGGATCTGTGGCAGCGCATATGGAATTGGCTGACGCGCTCTTGCGCAAGCGTCTGTATGCGGAAGCCGAGCTTAGCTATCAGCGCGCGTTGGCTATCGACGGCGATTTGGCGTTGGCCTGGGTGGGGTTGGGCCAGCTCTACGCGGATCAGGGGGATCTTGATAGGGCCGTCGAGGCACTCGACCGGGCGGTTGCGCTCAATGCGAGATTGGCCAAGCCGCATTATCTGTTGGGCAATATTCGCCTGCGGCAGCAACGGTTGGACTCGGCGGTGCCGCTCTACGAGCGCGCGATCGCTTTGCGGCCAAATTATCTTCAGGCCTATTTCAATTTGGGCGGGTTGCACGCGCGGCAAACCGATTATGGCCCGGCCACCGATGTGTTGCGCCGGGGGCTGGAAGCGCTGCCGCACGAAGTAGAATTGATGTTCCAATTGGCGCGGGTCTATTTCGCCCAGGCGCGATACGCCGAGGCGCTGCGACAACTCGCCGATGTGGTGTCGGTCGAGCCGGCGCGCGCGGAAGCGTATGAGTTGATTGCCCAGGTCCACTTGGCCGGAGAAGACGCCGCCAGCGCACAGGAGGCCTTGCGCACGGGGCTGAGCGCGGATTCGACGAGCGCGGCGCTACAGGCGCGGCTCGGGATTCTACTATTGCAGGAGGGCGATGCGGATGAAGCTATCGTGTTATTGCAACGCGCGCTTGTTGCCGACCCGGATCGCGACGAGGTCTATTATAGCCTGGGCCAGGCGTTGGTGCGGCACGGTGAGGAGAGTAGGGGGCGCAAGTTGCTCGAATATTTCAGCGCGTTGCAGGGCGAGCATCAAAAAATACTCGATTATAAAACAGCGGTGGTGCTCAACCCCAACGATGCTGACGCCTATTACAATCTCGGCACGGTCTATGCGCGCATCGGCCGCTACCGGGCGGCGAGCCAGGCCTATCAAGCGGTATTGCTTATTGCACCGGGCCATCTCAACGCCCGCAACAATCTCGGCAATATTCATCTTCGCCGTCGCGAACTAAGTCCGGCGATCGCCGCTTATCGACAGGTGTTAGAACTCGATCCAGATTACGCCCGCGCGCACCATAATTTGGGTAATGTTTATGTGCTACAAGATAAACTGGCGCTCGCGATTGCATCTTTCGAAAAGGCCGTGGCCGCCGATCCGCAATATCGCAAAGCCCGGCAGATGCTGGCGCAGCTCTATCGCCGTCAGGGCCGTCTGGCGCAAGCGCAAGCGTTGGAGGCCGCCCCGTGAACGCTGAACTTAGATTGCGCTTGGGCGTGGCTTTTTTGTCGGCCGCGGTGATCGGCTATGAGATCGGTTTGACCCGGTTGTTCTCGTTTCTACAGCATTACCACTACACTTTTTTGGTCGTCTCCGGCGCGGTCTGTGGTTTGGGTTTGGGCGCGGCGTTGAGCGCAGCGATTCGTCAAGGCACCGAAGGCTTGGGGCGCCATCTGGGTTGGTGGGCCGCTTTTTGCGCTAGCAGTATGGGACTGGGGGCGTTGCTATTGGCCACCTTTCCCCGCATGCCTTTGCTGTTGATGGTGGCGGTGGCCGGCGTACCCTTTATCGCGGCGGGCGCTTTTCTGGCGCTGGTGTTTCGCGTGCGATATACAGAGAGCCAGCGGCTTTATTGCTGGGACTTGGTTGGTGCGGCATTGGGTATTCTGTGGGTTGTTGTGGCGCTGAAATGGCTGGGCGGCGTGGCCGCGTTGATTAGCGCCAGTATGCTGGCTCTAGCGGCGAGCGTGCTATTGGCTGAACGCTTGTTGGCGCGCTTGACAATGCTCGGATTGTTTGTTGTGTTGGTCGTCGCTTTGCTCGTCGCCCGGCATGGTGCGATTGACTTGGGCGCGTTGGCCGAGGCCGCCGATAAACCGATGTTCCGCGCGCTAGATGGCGGGCGTGATGGCCGCAATACAGGTGAGGTGGTGGATACGCGTTGGAGTGCGTTTGCCCGCACCGACCTGGTGGACCGCAGCGGGGACACGGGGTTGAACTTCTATGTCGACGGTGGGGCCGGTTCGTATATGTTTCGCTTCCCGGGCGACTACCGGCGGTTGTTTTTCCTGCGTCGCGAAGCGGCTTTTTTTCCTTATTATTTTGGTAAGAGGGAACGCGCACTTATCATCGGCCCCGGTGGCGGAGCCGATGTGCTTTATGCGCTAATGACGGGCTGGCGCGATATTGAGGCGGTGGAAATCAACCCGGAGATCGTCGATTTGGTTCGAGAACGCGGCGATTATAATGGCCATCTCTACGATTTAGAAGGCGTCGATGTGCACACCGGCGATGGCCGCAATTACCTGCAGCGTTCTGAGCGGCGCTATGACCTGATTGCGCTGCCGCTAGTTTACGCCGAAGCGGCGGATCTGGTGGGTTACGCGCTGGCGGAAAACTATCTTTTCACCCGCGAAGCTTTTGCCGCCTATCTCGAGCACCTAGCCGAGGGCGGCCGACTGGCGTTGGTGGTGCACAACCATGCGCTGATGTTGCGAGTAGTGGCGACGCTAGAGGCGTTATGGTTAGAGCAGGGTGGGGAACCGGGTCGCATTCTAGATCATCTAGTGGTAGTTAACGGCACCCGAGGTGACGCGACGAGCGAAGAGGCCTACCGCCCCTTGTTGCTGGTGCAGAAAAAGCCCTATACCGCTTATCAACTCGGGCAGTTGCGCAAGGTGATGGCGGAACTAGAACTCAACGCTTATTTCTTGCCCGGTTTGCGCGAGCGGTCAGCTTTTGCGCCTTTGCGTACTGCTGGGCTTGCGGCCTTTGTTGCCGCTACCGAGCTCGATATTTCACCGGTGACTGACGATCGCCCCTTCTTCTATGACGCGACTCCTGGGCTGGATGTGAAGCTAGTCTGGTTGTTATTGGGTTCGGGTTTCTTGGGGGTGTTAGCCTTACTGGCGCCGTTGGCGTTCGGAGCTATGCGCGAAAGAAGGCTCGGAGAAGTGCCCCCTTTGCTGTGGGCGTTTTTTGCCGCCGGGCTGGGGGCAGGTTTTATGATGGTTGAGATCCATCTTTTGCAGCGCTTTGGCCTTTTTCTCGGCTACCCGACGCTGACGCTGGCGGTCGCGCTTTTTGCTTTATTGATCGGTACTGGTGCGGGCAGTGTCGTGGGCAGCCGGTTGGGCTTGCTTGCGCGTCCTAGCGGCCTGGGGTTGTTAGCGGTGGTGGTTGGTGTGATCTGTGGGGTGTACGGGCTTTTGCTCACCAGTGCACTTGACTGGGCCTTGGCGTGGTCGCTGTCGGCGCGAGTGGGGCTGACCTTGGTGCTCGTCGCGCCGTTGGGCATGTTGCTGGGCACTTGTTTCCCGGCTTGCCTGCGTCTTGGCGGTTTGCAGCACAGCGGGATTGTACCGTGGATCTGGACGGTAAATGGCTTTTTTTCCGTATTGGGCTCGGTCGGTTCGGTGGCCTTGGGGATGGAGTGGGGTGCCGATGCGGCGTTGGGAGTAGGGGCCGCGATTTATGTGTTCGCGGGCGCCGTGCTCTTTTTGCGCGGTCGTGGGGCTGTAGCGGTAGTCCACACTGACTCGGTTGTTGAGTCGGACCGTTGGACGATGGCCTTATTGTTGTTGCTGGCGCTGTGCTGGTATGTGGCTTTTAGCCTTATCGGCGCGCAAAGCTCGGATTCGGCCTTGTCGGCGCGTTATCCTCGGCCTGCGATTGCCGAGGAAGTATGGCCGGAGTCACTCGGGACATTCTAATCACCAGGGGGCGACTCTGGTCCGCTGTGGAGATGAGCGTTTGCTTGGTAGCCGATTATATACAGTGGGAATATTCATTTATACGCCACAGTGAAAATTCGAACAGTCGCTGCGCCGGTACGGACTGTGGCTCTATTTTAATAATCTCCTATATTTATATACTACATCAACTTACAGAAGGTAGTCGGCACTTGTATACGTCTCTTTTTTCTATTCTTTTTGCTCTTTCGGCTGGCCTTGCAGATGCCGGACCTCGCTTTGCGGATGTCACGGTAGCGGCGGGCATTGATTTTGTACACGTCAATGGCGCCAATGGCCAAAAGTTCGTGATTGAAACCGTCGGTCCCGGTGGCGGATTTTTTGACTATGACGCCGACGGCCAGTTGGATATCTATCTGGTTAATGGCGCGGCTGTGCCCGGGACTGAATACAAAAAAGCGCCGCAGAATGCGCTTTACCACAACAAGGGCGATGGCACCTTCGTCGATCAAACGGCGAGCGCGGGTGTCGGCGATACGGGCTATGGCATGGGCTGTGCGGTCGGCGATATCGATAACGATGGAGATTTGGATCTTTACGTGACCAACTTCGGCGCCAACACGCTTTATCAGAATGCCGGCGACGGTACTTTTGTCGACCAGACGGTGCGGGCTGGTGTTGGAGACGAGCGATGGGGTTCGAGCAGCGCCTTTGCCGATGTCGACCTCGACGGCTTTGTCGATCTCTACGTTGGCAACTACCACAATTTCTCCTACGACAATCATCGACTCTGCGCTGAGGGCGGCAGTGGCTTGCAGCTCTATTGCGGTCCCGAGGCCTTTGACGGGGTTTCCGACGTGCTCTACCACAACAATGGCGACGGCACCTTCGCCGATATTACTAGCGCCGCTGGCCTCGACAGCGAGCAGGGCAAGGAATTGGGCGTGGTCTTCGGTGATGTAGATCTCGACGGTGACCCCGATCTCTACCTGGCCAACGACAAGACGTTGAATTTCCTCTATCTCAACGACGGCACGGGCCGTTTCGAGGAGGAGGGCCTTTTGGCCGGTGCCGCCTATAACGAAGACGGCGATGTCGAAGCGGGTATGGGTGTGGATATGGGCGACTACGACAACGATGGTGACCGCGACCTCTTTGTGGCTAACGGCCATCTGGAGAGCGATGTCGAGGAATACGAGAATACGACCTTCCCGCAGCGCAACCAGCTCTACCTCAATGTCGGTGAGGGGCGCTTCGAGGAATACGTGCCGACGGATGGCGCGCTGGCGCTGATGCGCGTCAGTCGCGGCGCGGCTTTCGGCGACTATGACAACGACGGCGATATTGATGTATTGGTAGCCAATGTCACTTCGGCACCGACCTTGATGCGCAACGACGGCGCGGAGGGGCACTGGGTGCGCATTGCGCTCGAAGGCAAGAGCAGTAACCGCGCAGGGATCGGCGCCCGCGTCGAAGTGCACAGCGGCGGAAAGGTGCAAGTCGACGAGGTGCGCTCGGGGTCCAGCTTTCTCTCGCAGAGTGACTTGCGATTGCATTTCGGTCTTGCGGCGGCCCAGGCGATTGATCGAGTGGTGGTGCACTGGCCAGGCGGGGCTGCAGAAGAATACGCGAATCTGCCGATCGACCGTGATTTGCTATTGGTGCAGGGAGAGGCGCAATGAGAATCTTGCTCGTATGTCTGGCGTTTTGTGCCTGTGCGGCTGAAGGGCCGGACGAAAAAGCCGTGGAGATTCGCCCGGGGTCGACGATGGACGCCGAATTGCATTTCGACCGCGGTGTGGCGCTTGCGGCGCGCGGTCGTCATACCGAGGCGATTGACGCTTATCTGAAGGCGGCGGATCTGGCACCTAGTTATACCAAGGTGCAGTACAATCTGGGCAACGCCTATGTGCGCCAGCTCGATTATCCGCATGCGATCGAAGCCTACCAACGCGTATTGGCGCTAGACTCGACGCATGTGTCGGCCCGACACAATTTGGCGGCGATGTACGTTAAGCAGCTCAATTACGCGCAGGCGATCGAAGAACACCGCAAGGTGCTGGCGCTCGATCCCCGTCATATGGCGACCTATTACGACCTGAGCTATATCTACTTTCTACGCGGCGAGTACAGCGAGGTCGAAACGCTATTGGCCGAAGGCGTGCGCCGCGATTCAACCGACGCGTCCTTTCACCGGCTATTGGGGCGGGTGCGTTTCAAAGAACGGGCCTTCGACCAGGCGGCGGTAGCGCTAAAACGTTCGGTGGAACTGGACAGTAGTCATGCGGCGACCTTTACCGACCTGGCGCAAGTGGAGCTGAAACGGCGCGATTACCCAGCTGCAGAACAAGCCGCCCGACGCGCTGTCGAACTCGACGGTTTCGCCAAGGAAGCCTATTTCGTGCTTTCCAACGCGCTTAAGCGTTTGGGGCGGCGTGAGGAGAGCAAGCAGCTACTCGAGCGGTTCCGCGCGCTCGACCAGCAGTTGGACAAGATAGACGACCAGTTGCGGATGTTGGGCAACGAACCTGACGACCACGAGGCGCGCGCGCAATTGGGCCTGCTCTACACGCAGCAGGGGCGTTTCGCCGAGGCGGCCGAGGCCTATCGCTTGGCGTCGCGGATCGCGCCGGACAGTCTGCGCTACCGCAACAATCTGGGCAATCTCTACCTGCGGCTAGGGCAGTTGGATCAGGCGGTCGCCGAATACCAGGTGGCGCTGCATTTGGATCCGGAATACGCCAAGGGTCATTATAACTTGGGCCAGGCCTATATGGGTTTGCAGCGTTTCGACGAGGCGTTGGCGAGCCTGGGCCAGGCCAAGAAGCGGTCGCCGGAGGATGTTGAGGTCAATTATTTCATTGGCTTGCTGCATGCCCGGGCGGGGGATTTCGCGCAGGCGGCGGAGGCGTTGGCCGTGGCGGTTGAGGGCCGACCGGAGTTTTTCGACGCGCGGCAGAAGTTGGCGGTGGCTTATTTGAAGACGGGGAAGGTGGAGGACAGCAAGCGGGAAATGGCAGTGATTCAGAAGATGAAAGAAGAAGGGGAGAAGGATGAGTAGTGTGTTGAGAATGCTTGGCCGGGTGCTTGGCTCTGCGTGTGGACGCGAATCGGGTATACCACTCACTCATGCTCGCCCGACATCCCTGTTGGGCTCCGAGGAGGAGAAGCCGATTTTGCTGTCCTGCAAAATCGACATCTCAATCCACTCGGTGGTATACCCGATTCGCTTAGCTGCGGAGCGAGCCACAATTTGGCTTGGGAAAATGAGGAGGAGTGACTTGTATTTTGGGGGGAGGAGAGAAACGGGAGCGTTTTCATGGAATAGGATGGCAAGGGTCAAAGGGTATGCCCTGTTGTTAGCAGGGATGATGAGTATCGGATCGCTGGCGGGTTGTGGAGGGGAAGAGGTGGCGGTGGTGGAGCAGGTGTTGACGCAGCAGGAGGAGGATGCGGTGTTGGTGGAGGTGGGGCAGCGGTCGATTCGGCTCAGTGATTATCAGCGGTATTTCGCGCGGGTGCCCGCGGGGATGCAGCGGGAGTTTGGAGCAGAGCAGTTTTTGCAGGCGATGGTGGAGGAGGAGTTGCTGGTGCAGGAGGCGGAGAAGCGGGGGTTGGGTCGGGAGCCGGCGTTTTTGCGGGCGATGGCGGTCGAGCAACGGCATCTTTTGCAGCGGGTGTTGTACGAGCGGGTGAATATCGTGCAGCCGATGGTATCCGAAGAAGAATTACAAGCTTATTTCCAGGCCAGCCCCTACAACCGCCAAGTGCGTTTTAGTTTGCTGATGGTCGGCGACGAGGGGCAGTTGCCCGGGATCCTGGGCGAGCTCGAAAAAGGGGCGGATTTTGTGGCGTTGTCAATGAAACGCTCGCAGGACCCGCGCATTCTGGAGCGCGGTGCCGATATGGGCTATCACCGTTGGGGCGATACGATGGCCTCGCACGCGGCGTTGACCGAAAAGGCCTTTACGATGGAGCCGGGCGAGATCTCGGAGCCATTACAGGTGGCCGACGGTTATTTCCTGATCAAGCTGACCGATGTGCATCCGGTCAGCTTCGAGCAGGAGCGAGAGACCATCGGGCGTTTGCTATTGCGCGAGAAAATGGGACGGCAGCTATTGGCCTATTACGATACACTGCACACCCAGTATAAGGTGCATTATGAACGCGCCGCTTTGCAGCTTTTGTCGCGGAGTTTAGGACCGGACGGTGCGGCGGGAGATCTAACGACGGTAGTGGCCGTCTACGCGGGCGGCGAATTGAGGTTGGGTGGAGCGCTGGAACTTATGAAGGAACTGAAACGGGGGCAGGTCGTGGGTGAGGAGGCGTTGCGCCGCGAAGTCGGTCGCCAGGTGCTCGTGCCGCTCGAAATTGCCCGCTTGGGGATTCAGGACGAGGAGGCGGTTCGGCAGGAACTCAAAAGGTCGCACCGCACCCAGATCGTGCGGCGTTTGCAGGAGCAGCTCAAGACCCAGGCGCCGGCGCCCAACGCCAATACCCTGAGCTTGTTCTACGAGGAGCACAAGCCGCGTTATGAGGTGCCGAACCGGGTGGACGTGCGGCGCGTGCTTGCCGACTCCGAGGCCGACGGCGCCGCGATCGTCGAGCGTTTCCGTGCTGGGCGCGATACTACGGAGCTGATGAGTCGTTTTGTCAATGTGACCTACGGCAGTGGCGCGATGACTGGCGAGAATCCCGTCAGCCGGGCACTGCGCGCCGAAGAGGGTTTGCTGCACGGGCCTTTTGCGACGGATAATGGGTACATTGTACTACAGGTTCTGCGCCGCTACGAGGCCCGTTTGCCGCCATTAGACGAAGTGCGCGAACAGGTCGAAGCCGATTGGAACGCGCTGCAGATCCAGACCGCGGTCAAGGGACTGGCCGCTGATTTAGGACAGCGCCGCGCCGCTGAGATTCGTCTCAGCTCAGACGCGGCGAATCGCTTGGCGCTCTTAACGAGTGGAGATTTCGATCATGAGTAGTTCGGCCATTCTGCGACCAGGCTATATCATCGACCGGCGCCAGGATTATATCTGGTTTGTCGGCCTGCCTTTTATTGCGATTTGTTTCGCTTTGATTTCAGGGCATTATTTGCCGGGTGCGGCGTTGGCGGCGATCGCGTTGTGGATCACGATCCCGCACCACTTCGTCACTTGGTTGCGCATTTACGGCTCGCCCTCCGAGTTCGCGCGTTTTAAAGAGCGCTTCGTACTTAGCCCGCTCTTGCTCGTCGCCTTCACTTATGCCCTGATCCAATACGCCCCTTTGAGCCTGGTGCTGATTGTTACCCTGTGGGACCACCAGCACAGTTTGATGCAGCAATACGGTTTCTCGCGGATCTACGATTTTAAGGCCAAGGCCGGCGCGCCTTCGACGGGCAAATTCGACCTGGCGCTCAATTGGATTTTCTTCGGCAATATGCTGGTCGTATCACCGCTTTTTTCGGTGATCTGGGTGCGGATGCTGCACGAGTGGGGCTGGCCTATCAGTGCGGAAACTGTGCAGATCGTGCATTTGATCTCCTGGTCCGTCGCCGGTATCTATGCTTTGGTCTACCTAACGCATATGGCCTGGTGTGCGCGCAGCGGTTACTCACTCAACCCGCTCAAATACGCCTTCTTGCTGTCGAGCTATTTCCTCTGGTATTTCACCAGTTTCACCACGGCCTATTTGTTGGTTTTTGCAGTGGCGCACCGTATTATGCACGGTATCCAGTATATTGTCATGGTCTATTTCTACAATCGCCACAAAGTCGAGAGGACGGGTGGGGACTCGGCGTTGTTGCGCTTTGTGTCAGGCAAGGGCAGAGTCAAGGCTTTTCTGCTAATCTGCGCCGCCTACGCTTTGGCCTTCCACGCGTTGACCGAGGGCTTAGTGCGCGATTTTGGTTTCGGGCTGGTTGGTTTCAATACGAACTTTGATTTATTCAGCTATTCGCTGCTCAGCTCGTTCGCTTTATTACATTATTACTACGATGCCTTTATCTGGAAAGTCCGTAAGAAGGACGTGCAGGAGGGGCTATAGGTCTTATGCGTTATTTGCGCTCGCTCAAGACGCTGCTGTTGATCGCGCTGGTGGGCGGGGCGTTGGCGCTGGTAGAACAGCAGCGACACGCCGAGCACCAGCACCTTACGGAGCGCTCCCATGCGCGCAGCTTGCCGCAGCTCAAGGGCCGGTCATTGCGCGAGTTGGCGCAAGTCTTAGTGGCGCTTTATCCCGAGGGGGCCGAGCCGAATCTAGTGATGGGCACGGCGCTGGCCGAGGAGGGCAAACTGGCCGAGGCGCGTCCGTTTCTGGAGAAGGCGCTGGCGGTGAACCGGCGCAACCAGCAGTTACTTTTTCTTTATGGGCGGTTGCTATTGGATCTTGGCGAAAAGCCGGCCAAGATTAAGGAAGTGGTGGACGACCTGCGGCGCTATTTCCCGCGCTCGCGCCAGAAGGTCGAGGAATATTTCGCGGAAGCGTCGAAGGGCAAGATTCACTTTGAGGCGAATGGTGTCTATTAACGCGGGGCCATAGGGTTCCGCCAGCTGGAGATTGTGTATGCTCGAAGTCATTTTTGCGGTTGCCGCGTTCGTTATCGCGGCGGCGATTGTCAGACAGGCCGGTCCCGAGGGCGAGGACTCTTTCTATGATCTCTCCGACGGGGAGCGTCAGCCGCACAGGTGGGGGTATACCGATACCCATTTCGAATTTGTCGGTCCCAAGCTGGTGCGGGTGACGGGCAGCCGCTATCCCCTCGCCGGTTATGAGATGCCCAATTTCATCCCCTTCGTTGAAGATATGCTGGAAGTGCCGATCAGCCCGGATGAGATCGTGGCCGAGAAGGAGCGCCAGGATGTGCCGGCCTCGCGAGCGGGTAAGGCGCTGGTCGCCGTGCTCACCCAAGCGCTGGGTGCGACGTGCGTTTCGCTCGATGACAAGGTCCGCCTGGTGCACAGCCACGGGCAACTCAGCGTCGATGAGATTTACCGTCTGCTCTACGGCGATTCGCTGGCGCGGGTGGTGGATGTAGTGTTATACCCCGAGAGCGAAGACCATGTGCGCGCCATCGTGCGCTTGGCCGAAGAACACGATATCTGTCTGGTGCCCTATGGCGGCGGTACCAATGTTAGCGGCGCGCTGGCCCTGCCGCTTGACGACGGTCGCGTGTTCGCCTCGGTCGATATGCGGCGGATGAACAAGGTCGTTTGGCTGGATGAGGAGAATTTCCAGGCCTGTATTGAAGCGGGCATATCGGGCAAGGAGTTGGAACGCGAGCTTTCCGCGCGGGGATACACTTCGGGCCACGACCCCGACAGCATCGAGTTATCGACATTGGGCGGATGGATCGCGACCAATGCCAGCGGCATGAAGAAGAACCGCTATGGCAATATTGAGGATATTGTGCTCGAAGCGACATTGGTCACGCCCGCCGGCGATGTCGAGACGCTGCACGTGACGCCACGCAACTCGGTCGGCGTACAGCCGCGCGGCTTACTCTTCGGCAGCGAGGGCAACTTCGGCATCATCACCAAGGCGGTGCTTAAGGTCCACCCGAAACCCGCGGTATGCGAATACGGCGCATTGCTCTTCAAAACCTTTGCCGATGGTGTGAATTATTTGAAAGAACTGCGGCAGACGGGTGCGCTGCCGGCGAGCATCCGCTTGGTCAATAACAACGAGTTTCGCTTCGGCCAGGCGCTGAAACCGGCACCCTCGGCGCTACAGCACTGGAAGGAGAAGGTGCAGAAGTTTGCGCTGCTGAAGGTGATGGGCTTCGATCCGTTGCAGATGGTGGCCTGCACGATCGTGATGGAGGGGACCGCAGACGAGGTCGAGCACCAGCAGCGCACGATCTTCAAGCTCGCCAAGGCGCACGGTGGCAAGAGTGCCGGGGCGGCCAACGGCAAACGCGGTTATACGTTGACCTTTGGTATCGCCTATATCCGCGACTTTTTGAATCAGTTCAATTTCCTCGGTGAGACTTTCGAGACCTCGGTGCCGTGGAATAAAATTCATCAAGTGACACAGGCGGTACAGGAGAAACTGACCGAGCAGTGTGCATCCCATAATATCGGCGGGCAGCCTTATCTGGCGTATCGGGTGACGCAGACTTACCACACGGGCGTGTGCATCTATTTTACGATGGGCTTTTCGGGGCGCGGGTTACAGGATCCGATTGAGACCTATCATAAAATAGAGCACAGCCTGCGGCAGACGATCATGGACCATGGGGGGTCGCTTTCGCATCATCACGGGGTGGGCAAGATTCGCCAGGGGTTTATGCGGCAAGTGCAGAGCGACGGCAGCATTGCGGTGTTGCAGAAGACCAAGCAGGCGATAGATCCGAAGAATGTGTTTGGGATTCGCAATGGGGTTTTTACGGATGCGGATTTGGGATAAGACCTAGGCGTTGGGGTGCCTCTCACGCTGCGGCAGCCCCCCGACCCTCCGCTGCGTCTGGGAGAATGGGGGAGTGATTGTTGGTGGGAGGATAAGGGGGGATACTAGCGTCTTTTGACCGAGGAACTTCACGATTTTTACTGGTAGTATTGAATCGTATGCCAATACCCGATGAAAACGTTCTTAGCCCGGAGGACCATGAGCATTTCCTGACGCAGGGATATCTGGTCGTACGGGATATGGTGCCGCCTGAGATTCTCGCTAAAGCGGTCGCGGCATTGGAGGCGGAAGGCTCTGACCCCGATCTTGACCCGGCGGCGGCTTGCACGACCGACAAGGTGCATCAGGTGATCTCCGAGCTTTTCGGGGCGCAGTATTCCTTTGAGAAAAAGCGCAGCGGCAATGATATGAAGCGGCCGCACCAACCCGGCGTGCAATGGCGCGCGCCGGTGGCCCATGTCGATGATGCCTATCCGACATTGATGCCCAATGGTTGGGCGGTCGGCACCTTTATATTTCTGACTCCAGTGCAGTCGCGCGGTGGGGCCTTTATTTATTTTTCCGGATCGCCTTTGCGCTATCGGCAGGGCATGGCGCAGAGTTTTCATTCGATCAAAGAGCTCGCCCCGGCGGTTGCATATTCAGGGCCGAGCGCGGAGTTCCTCGCCGAGCCCGGCGATGTGCTATTCTTCCACCACCTGATGGGGCATACCGGCTCGGACAATCTAGTTGACCCGCTGACTCGTCACGCGCTATTGACCCGTTGGGTGCCTCGCGAGCGCATCGTGCCGGGCGATAAACTCTTTGCGCAGATGTCGACGATCGAAAAGGCCAATTCGGCGCGCTATCTGCAACACCATTTCGCAGTAGATTTGCAGGTCCGCAATACGCCGACGGATGTGGAAAGTGGTGTGATATTGCGCGATGGTTTCGCCGGGTTGGGGGCGGTGCAAACCTATGCCCTGCTGCATTTCAATGGTGCGGCGCAATTGATTTATACGACGACTGAAGACCCAGCGTTGGTTCGTCATTTGTGCAGCGAGGATCTTGTGCGTTGGCGGGAGGTTGGCTCGCTGCCGATGAATGACGGCGCGATCTGCTCGTTGCATTTGCACCAATATGGTTTCGCGGCAGTTTTGGCGCTTACGAATGAAGAAGGCGTTGCGCGGGTGTATTCGAGTGACGACTTCGCCGCTTGGCATATGATGTGCGAAGTGCAGCATAGCGAGGCTACGACGCCTTGGTTTATCTATGCAAAATATCCCAGTAAAATTGCCGGCGGCCAGGCGCTTTATGTGGTGCCCGAGGCTAACGCTTCCCAGGCCTGGTGCCGTTGGGGCGAGGATTGGGCGGTCGCCGCCGAGGGCGCGGAGGAATCGCTCGCAGTGCAGGCGCCTGCGGGCTGCTTTATAAAAGACCTGGTGGTCGCCGCCTATTTTTCTGATCGGCAATGTGCTTTTGTTGCCGATGTGCAAGAAGAGGGTCGGTCGACGACTAAACCATACTATCTCTTGCCGGAAGATGTCGCGGTAGCCGATGGTGAGTTGCAGCCCTTGGCCTATGTCGGCGCCGCGCCGCTGCATCACATTCGCATCTTCAATCGCGGCCCGTCGTATTGGTTGTTGACCTTCTTGCGCGACTGCGGTGGGCAGGAGCGATTGTTCTGGGGTTGTATCGATTGGGAAGCATCACCGCCAACTCTACGGCCTTTGCCTGATGCTGAGGCTTTTGACCGGGCCAAGAGCGTGGTCGGGCTGATTTAACGATGGCGACGAGCGTGGGAAAATTAAGCGATAAAACGGTAGTGATTACTGGTGCCTCTTCGGGTTTGGGTGCGACATTGGCGGTGGAGTGCGCAAAAGAAGGGGCGCAGTTGGCGCTCTTTGCGCGCAATGCGAAGAAGTTGCAGGCTGTGGCCAAACAATGTGAGATGGTCGGGGCTGAGGTGTTGGTCGTAGTGGGTGATGTGACGGTTGAAGCGGATTGCAAGAAACTGGTAGCGGAGACGGTTGCCCGTTTCGCTCGGCTGGATTACCTGATCGCCAACGCCGGGGTCAGCATGTGGACGCGCTTTGCCGAAGTCGAGGATCTGGGCTTGTTCCGCAAATTGATGGAAGTCAATTATCTCGGGGCGGTTTATTGCGCGCATCCCGCCTTGCCGTATCTCAAAGAGAGCGGTGGCGTGTTTGTCGCTATTTCGTCGATTCAGGGCAAGGTGGGCGTGCCATTGCACACGGGTTATTCGGCGGCGAAACACGCGCTACAGGGATTCTGCGACGCGCTGCGAATGGAGGTGGAGGAAGATGGTGTCGGGGTGATGGCGGTGTTGTTGCACTGGCTGCGGGGAACCGAATTGCGTAAGAACGCGTTTGGCGGGGACGGGCAAGCGTTGGGGGAGTCGTCGCGTACGCACAGCAAGGAGTCGGTAACGCTAGAAGAGGCGTCGCGAGCGATTATGCTGGGCATGATAGAGCGCGAACGACAGCTCTACGTTCCCAAGAAGCTTAAGTATCTGGTCGCAGCGAACGCGTTATGGCCGAAATTGGCCGAGCGGGTGGTCAAGGGCAAGGTGGGGCGGGAGGATAAGTGAGGTTCGCATCGCCTCTCGTTACTCGCTACTGTCCCGTCGTTCATTACGCAACTCTCGCAGTTGCTCGTTGGACGAGATCTTGCGCGTGTATCGCGGGTTTTTCGACGACATGTCGATGTGATATAATTCACTCTTGTCCTTGACGGGCAGGTCGAGGATTTCCGTTAGGTTTTGCGCCAGCCAGCGTTCGATTTTCAACACGACGATTTTCCTTCTCAACCGCCCCTGTTCGTCCCTGTTGAGTATGGTGGGCAAGGTGTTCAGCGTCAGGATCTCGTCGATCGCGGTATCGGCCAATTTTTGCCGCCCTTCGTCGCTGGCGTAGAAGTGCGTGACCGCGAAGATCAAGCGACCCGGTTTGATCTTCTTCAAATACTGGCAAGTTTTTACCAGCGTCGACCCCGTGCGCACCATATCGTCGAAGAGCACGATATCGTGGCCGGCGACGTCTTCAAAGGTTGATTCGCTTTCTTTGGACAAGCTGATCTCGACATCGCGTTCGCCCGTCCGCTGCTTGTCGAGCAATAGGCATTTGGCCTTCGGCAGGCGCAATATTGCAATCATTTCCCGTACGAAATCCCTCGCTCCCTTGTCGGGCGCGCAGAGGGCCAGGCCTTCCCCGTCCGGTGAGTAATTGACGATATTGGAATTGCGAAGGTAATCCAGGTAGATCTCATAAGGTAGCAGGTGGTAGTACTGTCCCTCGAAAATCTCCGAAAACATCGACTGGACCGCGGACGAATGGTTGTGCACCGTAACGACTCGGTCGACGCCGGCTAGCTTCAACATCTGCGCATAGAGTTTTACGGTAAAAGGTTGGCCGTCGAATTTCTTTAGGTCGGTCTGATCTCTCTCAAATGGCACATCACCGAGATTGGGATGCGGGCCTCTGTCTTGGGCGCTGTAATAGAGGTCGGGCTCGACAAGGATAACCTCTGCCGCGCCATTCTCCTTCGCAGCCCTGGCGATAAACAGGTTGCGCATCGCCAAATTTTGTCTGCTCACGGCGCGGTTTGAGGTGCTGATGATGACGACTGTTTTGCTGTTCAGGCCGCTGCCGATGTGCGAAAAGTTGAGTTCATCGGATATAAAGCGGGGACAAAATTCCGAGTTGGCAAAGGTTTTCATGCTGATCAGATCCGCAATATCCTCGGTCTGGCCCATCGAAAAAGCTACGTCTATGGCGAATGGGTCATCGGAAGTATTGCCTACTACGACCACATCGGTTAATTCCATTGTTTTGGTCTCATTTGTATATGATGAAAGTGCGCTGTTTATTTAGAAATGTACGTCAGCAATGGACTAAGGCGGCCCGGTATTGCCCGCCTCGACATAAACCCCATATAAATCCGGCCTGCGCTGCCGCCAATTGACCTCGCTGCCGCGCAATTCCCATTGTAGCGCGACTTCGGTGGAGATTCGGTATCGGGCGCCGGGCACGACATTTTCGTATTCGAGTTGCCAGCCACCGCTCAGCGTGTGCGTGCCATTGGCGGTGGTGTAGAAGGTCTCGCCTTCGTGTTCGGTGATGGGTGCGGCCTGGGCTTGTGGCGTCCAAGGCTGCGCTTTCTTCAGGGTCGGTGCCATATCAGTCCGCGGGGAAAAGAGTGCCCACGTCCATCGTCAGGGTGCGAGAGTGCCCGCCGTCTTCGCGGATGACCAAGGTG
>LWDU01040206.1_pt1 | contig 23260 bp, 21 predicted proteins | sample 727161 | NCBI WGS metagenome assembly LWDU01 (sample SAMN04566230, study PRJNA314399) | hydrothermal vent metagenome | isolation source: deep sea hydrothermal plume seawater | place: Mexico: Gulf of California, Guaymas Basin | collected 2004-07-11
GCTTGCGTGCGGATATGGATGCGCTGGACATTATCGAGAAATCCGGTGTTGCGCACGCATCTAAAAACCCCGGCAAGATGCATGCTTGTGGCCATGACGGTCATACAGCCACTCTGCTGGGCGCTGCTAAATACCTTTCTGAGAACCGTAACTTTAACGGCACTGTGCATCTGATTTTCCAGCCTGCGGAAGAAGGCGGACGCGGCGCGCATAAGATGATCGAAGAAGGTCTGTTCAAAGACTTCCCATGTGATGCGGTTTACGGCCTGCATAACTGGCCATGGATGCCTGTTGGCAAGGTGGCAACACGCGTTGGCCCCCTTCTCGCTTCTGTCGATGAGTTCGAGATCACGATCACAGGCGTTGGTGGTCACGCCGCGATGCCGCATCAGACCAACGATCCTGCCATTATCGCTAGTCAACTCGTCATGGGTTTGCAGTCAATTGTCAGCCGTAACGTTGACCCTGTTGAAACAGCGGTGCTGAGCATTACCAACATGAATGTCGGCACAGGCGCTTTTAACATTATCGGTGATGTCGCCAAGCTGTCAGGCACCGTGCGCACGTTTAATAACGACATCCGTCACAAGATCAAAAAGCGTATCGAAGATATGCTGGAATACACCTGCAAGGCCTATGGCGCAGAATGCCATATGGATTACGACTTCAATATCGATGCGACAATTAATACGCCTGACGGTGTTGTTGCCGCGGTTGAAGCGTTGAAGGAAGTGGTCGGCGAAGAAAACATCGATGCAGATTGCGCGCCCTGTATGGGCGGTGAAGATTTCGGTGCTTACCTTACTGAAAAACCCGGGGCGTTCATCTTTGTCGGCCAAGGTGTTGAGGGTGATGAGAAAAGCCCACATAACCACGGCCTGCACAGCCCGTATTACGACTTTAATGATGATATCATTCCAGTCGGCGCGAGCTTCTTTGCCCGTGTGGTAGAGAAATCAATGCCGCTGGAAGGTTAATACCAGTCATTCTTTTTAGGACGGAGCGGCAGTCCGTTGGGCGGCTGCTCCTTTTTTTTCATAGGCTTTAGCGCAAACCATTCGCTGCCAAGCTCATTGGCCACTTTGCGCACCCAGTCACGTCGAGCTTTCAGAGCGTCCGGTGTATCCATATCAAACTCGGCAAACGGGAATTTTATATCCGCTAACCATGGGAGCTGCTCTAAGATCTCTTTATCGACATCCTCACAAACATCCAGAAATTGCCAAAGGTTATAACGATGGGGGTCGTTATCATCCCATAAGGGAACACCAGAGACATGCTCTGCAACTTTGACAGCCGCCTCAAATGCCAAAGATATCGAACGAAAATCCCCGTTCGGCATTTTGGCTTGCTCTGGCAAATACATTTGCGTACCGGCATTGTAATAAGAAAAAATCTCGCTTAAATGAAAATACTTTTCATCTTTATTTGATGACATGATCCAACCCTGTTCTGTTTTTTATTTTTGTTATAGGCGAATTCTACAGGATTCAATTCAGGGCGTATAGGGGCTAGTCTTTTACCGCATATTCACCGACCAGCATGTGGTGATCAGACATAAACGCAGGTCCTGCATATTTGTTTATCTGCGTTAAGCCATCACTAAACAACATATGATCGATCGGGATTTTCAGAAATTTAAAGCCGTTAATGCTGAGCCATGTCGGGTTTTGCATGAAGCCATAAGCTTGGTAGTAAAGCCCTGACAAATCCAATACATCCTTAAAGTACGGCGAGAATGGCGTGATATTCCAGTCGCCCATCATGACGATGTTCTCATGTTCATCTTCGGCAATGCGCGCTGCCACTGTTTGTAATTCGTATTCACGTTGTGCCTTGGCGACAGGCCCTGACGGTGGATGAGGGTGCAGGGCATAAACCGCAATCGGCTCTGACGCCTCGGGTGGTTGCACAACAACGCGCAAGGCAAAAGACATATAATACGGCCCTGCCAAGACAATCTTTTCGCTTTCGATAAATTCGTAGCGGCTGATCAGCATCATGCCAAAAGCGCGCTCTTGCGGTTCATGAATTTGATACGGATATACAGCAGACAGCTTTTCAGCTTGTGCAACAGTGCGCGCCGTTGCCTCCTGAAACACGACAATGTCCGCCATGCCCTCTGATGACAGGAAGTAATCCGCTATGCGATCAAAGGTCGTGCGGGCATAATTGTGATTATACGTTATTAATCGATAATCCGCTTGCCCCCCTGGCGCAGTGAACTGCGAGGGATCTTGCAGATTTAATCGGCTTTCTACTACTGAGAATAATGCGATAAAAATGGCTACTGCCGCATATAAATAGCGCCTGAAATACAAACACATTACCGTTAAAATAAAACCGCCAATCGCATATTGCAGCGTAAAGTGGCTGAAGAGATCAAAAAGATAATAAAATTCGGCAAATAAGGATAACAAAAACGCAAAAGCCAAAGTCTCCAAAAGTTTTTTAGACAGGCTGTTTAAAATCTTTTCTATTCTGGCTATAACCCCACGCATAATTAAGCCTATCATCTAAAGGCTAAAAATATCGAAATAAAAGTTTGCACTGCAGTGCGAAATTTGTTTACATAGATTTATGAATATTTTTGTAAACACAACCAAGTGCCCGATGCACCGACGCCGACCAATGATCGCCGGCGCGCGTTGCTTTGGACTGGATGTGTCTTACTAAAAAATCATTATTTAGATTTCCCAAGACATGAAGACCTTACAATCGCCCGCCGGCTCTCCTGCAACCGGCAGCGATGGATGCTCGTTCAGGATTAATTCAAACACTGATTTAACCGATACTGTACGAGTAAAAGAGATGAAAAACGCAGTCTTAAAAGAACAAACACCTGACGCCGCCCTATTTACCGATGTAAAAGGCCGTTTTTACGCCGCGGTACACGCAGAGCCTGTATTGTTCCACGATGTCCTGCAAACAGGCACCGCTATGAAGAATATCAAGCGAGGCGGCGTTCTTGTCGAATATGAGAGCAAGCTGCCTTTCGAGGTCGTGCTTCTGCACAGTGGGAACGTTGATGATGCGACGCTTGGCAAAATGCTAGCGCTTCAGGATAAAGTTGCCGTTGTGAATGCGCCTGACGCGAGAAACGTTATTGATTACAAAACCGAGAATGAAGTTATCGACCACTATGCTAATGGTGGCTTGGGGCTCGCCATTCTGGGCGTTGATGGCAGTTTGATTGGCCAAACGATGCTGAGTTTTGATGAGAGGAATATGCATTTTGGCTGGGTTATGGTCGACAAAGAGTTCGGCGGTAACCAGCTATGCGAAAGAATGCTGCGTTTAGGATCAGACATTGCGGAAGCAGCCAAGATGGAGACGATCAGCGCTGCGGTTAGAGTTGCCAATAGAAAAGGCATAGATAAGTTCTCACAGCAAGGTTTTAACGTTATCGGAACAGGTCAAAATGCCAAAGACGGGGCCAAGACCCTGAATTTCGGCCGCGAGACAAATTCCGCGGAGCCTGTGTGTGAGCATATGGGCACCCGCCCATTAAGTCTTCAAAGCCTGCAGGCAGGCGATAAAATCGATTATTTAGAGAGTATGATAGAGCAAGGTTACACCGTGAAGTGGAACCGTCAGGCGCAGTGGTTTACCTTCTGCACGCCTGAAGTTAAACCAGTACAATTAAACGACTTTAAATTGGGGTAAGAGATATGAGTGTTCAGCCACTAACAAGTGTAAACCATTTTCTGGATTTAACGGATGTGCCGTCAGAGATTCTGCATGGCATGCTCCAGAACGCGCATAAAATGAAGAACAGCAAATTTACGCCCGCACAGATTTTCAGCGGGCTTTCTCTTGCTATGGTGTTTGATAAGCGCAGCACCCGCACGCGTATGAGCTTTGAAGTCGCGATGAAGCAGCTCGGCGGTCATACGATCCCGATGAATATGAGTGAAATACAGCTGACAGGTGCGGAGAATATCGAGGACACAGCACAGGTCCTATCACGCTATGTAGATGCGGTGATGATCCGCATGAGTGACCACGACACGCTGGTCCAGCTGGCAAAACATAGCAGCATTCCTGTTATTAACGGTCTGACGGACTGGTCGCACCCCTGCCAGATTATGGCGGATATAATGACGATTGAAGAAAAACTCGGCGATATCAAAGGTAAGACCGTGGCATGGTTTGGCGATTACAACAACGTAACCCGCAGCTTCGGCCATGCGGCCGAGATTTTTGGTTTTGATCTGGTGCTTGGTCTGCCGGAAGAGCTACATAGCAAAGTTGATATTAGCGCGAATCAGGTGACAGCAGATGCATCAGCAGCGGCTAAAAATGCCGATGTTATTGTGACCGACACATGGGAGACTATGGGGCAAGAAGGCAAATCTCTGGATATGTTCCGCCCCTATCAGGCCAATAGCGCCCTCATGGCGATATGCCTATCCACCGTGAAGACGAAGTCACGAACGAGGTTCTGGCATCCAAGCAATGTGTAATTTATGACGAAGCGGAAAACAGACTGCACGCGCAAAAAGCCATTCTGGCATGGTGCCTCGCCAATGCCGGCGTACAAATCCAACAGACATTCGATTTTGCGGCTTAGGTCGCCTTAAGGAACATCACAAACAGCCGTGCCCAGATTTGTAAAACTGCGCAAGAATTGCTGTGGTGGTCCGGCTGGACAAGTAATTGCCGGTGGCGCTACCGGAAATAAATCAATACAGTTGAAGTTATTATCTTCGATAGATGTAACAACCTGCCCCGTCGGACAAACAGGGTCACCCGTTGCGATATTCTCCATATTGGTTCCACCAACACCTTCGGGATCAACACAATCATCCATATCCAGGTCGCAATAGCCGCTTTCGGACTCTGTTCTGTCATCAGTGCGAATATCACCGTTTACATGAAATTTCACATTTGGTGTGTTCGTACCAACACCAACGTTACCGGCATTCGTATTATAAATATGGTTCGGGTTTGCGTTTGAAGGGCGCCATAGTTTTTGAGGCACCATAGCCGAGAAGGCTATCGTGTCGTCAAAATAATTGGTGCCATTAGTATGAGATCTAATGCTATTTAGAAACACAGCATCGTTATCATCACAGTTTTCCAACTCTATGTCCAAGCCCGCTGTACCGATATTGTTGCCGGGTGGGGGCGGCCCAGGAGGACCAAAAAGAATTGTGGTACAGTCACCTGTATAGACACCTTCAGCAGAGTAAACACCGCGCATATTCTCGCCACCAGAAATCAGCAAAAAGTGTGCTGAGGCTGGCGGATCCAATAAAGGTAAATTATTCTCATCTCTAATAGATATCGCACCTAGCTGCGAGTTGGCAGGGGTAATTACTGAAAGGCCTAAATCCGTCATACTCTCAGAGACAGCATAACGGAACTGCATTTTGTAACCATCCAGCGCATGTCGAGGAGTAAATTCAGATTGACCGCCCATTTGCTGCAAAGTTACAAAAGGAACACCACCAATAGTCACCCAGTCATTACCCGGAATAGTATCTGCGTCGCGGCTGTCTATATTTGTACAAACTAAATTTAAAGGACAGGCTGCTGCCGTAGAGGCACGGCACTGTTCAATACCATAGTTAGCATCCGTCGGTGACAAAGTCGGGTCCGCGGGACATGGATAACGTCCGTTCAAACTCAAAAACTCACGCAGAGAACTGTTTGTGATCTCGATATTTTCTAAAGTGACTTTTTCTGACTTGCCAAGACGATATGACTGATAAACGGATAAAAACCCTGTAAACAAGAAGCCTGACAACAATAGAACAACACAGATTTCAACGACCGTAAAACCCCGCTGTTTCTTGTGTTCTAGACTTTTATTTCCTATATCAATCATCATTCGCCTTTACGTTTATTTACGGCTGGCCTGCACAGTAGCAACCATCAAAAATCTTGTACTCACCTGCGGAGTCACCAGGCAACCAACAAGATCCTGTACCACTACATGAAGAACAAGCATTCAGGCCTCTCTGCGGTGCCGCGTATGTTTCAATACGTGGGCCTGTTCCCAACTGCCAAACACAAGTATGACAGTCCGGTGCCCCGACCTGATTTGAAGGCCCGGCCGGCTCATAAGTACCCGTATCACAATCCCATGGACGCAGATAGTGTGTCCCTGTGCCCTGCTGACCGGCAGGACAAGGTACTGTTTCAGGCAGGGGTGGCACACTACCATCACAAACACATGCCTCGTCATGGTCATCAACCCACTGCCAACTACCGGCATCAGCTGCTGAAGATACTGGCTGCACAGGAGCCGGACCGCCTGGGCATACCCACTCCCATTTATCTACGTGCTCAGCGTTGGTAAAGCTTTGACCGTCCCAACTGTAACTGTTCGTATAGCCAAAATCACAGGCAGTTGTAGAATATCCTGGTGATCCGGGCTGAGACGGGCAACGGCAGTCTGAAAGATCAGGTGTACCATCAACGATTACCGGACTACCAGAAGGGCCTGACGGACAGGTAATATCATAAGGAATCGTCACGTTTCCTGCGATACCTGGCCCTGAGTAACCAAAGTGAGAAGCACAAGATTCTACCCTTGTATCAGAACTTGGCGTACAGCCACAGAAACGATCATCCCAGCCTCCATAGGCAGAATTTTGCCAATGTCCCTGTCTCGTTGAAGGGCATCTGTGTTCTCTAATTCTAAAGCGCAAGCCGGTCGAGGCGCCAGAGCAACTGGTTGTGTCCACGCGGTAATCTTCACGACACCAGCAATCATGGCTTGCATTGTTATTATTTGGGTCTGTCGACATTGGTGCGACGGGATTATAAGCAGGACCGCCGAAATCTGCTGTATCACCACCAGATGTTGGTCCATGACCTAAACTATGCGGATTGTTTTGCCAGCGCTCAATCGTTCTGATTGGTGTCGTATTCCATGCACCGGACTCACATCTAAAGGTATCACGGACTTGAGCCTCATTAATGGTCGGACCACAATCGGCCGCGGTTCTAGGCGCTGCATTTAAAGCGTCAATGTAATCGCGGATATCATCCAGATCAGTTTGTGCGTCCAGGAAGGCTGTGTCTAATGGTTCAATATTGTAACACTCCCCCGAATAGGCGTATCCATACATTGTTCCGGAATTCCAGAAACCGGAGACCAAACGGTCATCACCACAGCTGCCGGTCAGGGTCTGGTCAGGACAAGCGGCTGGCGGCACTGTGTCACAAATAATTTCACCATTTGCGCCTACACCCACAATAAAATCGTCTGGATCAGGACATTCGAACGTAATTTCATCTGTACATATGGGCGTACCGTTTTGAATACCTGTCATGTAAGGTGTCGCTGGCGGACACGCCATACCTTCACCTGCGGCAATCTGACCCGCAATCAGGTTTGGCGGGAAACACTCAGTACCTGTTTCATCACAAATTAGCGATGTTACAAAACGTCCTGTTGACGCTAAAGACACATCTGTTGTGGCCTTCACAATTGCGTCATCTACGCCAATCCTTCTAATATCAGCGCTTGAGAATCCGACCGTTGGATCGCTCTCATCAATCCCCATAGTAATGCTGGTTGATCTGCGCAGGTGAATATCCATGTCACTTGCAGCAGACACCTGCCATTGGCCCACGTCATCAGCTGTACCGAAATAAACCAGGTCATCAAATGTTGTGCTGGTTTGGTCTTCAACAAATGTCTGGTCCATATCACAGTTTTCAGTTTCTTCCGCAGCAAGACCAGCACAGGCTAGCGCCCCACCAACAAACTGACCGGCTAGGTTAACAGCACCTGCATTTCTTTTACCGTGAGATATGATCACAACATGAGCTGAATCAGGTGTTTGTGTAAGTTGCGTACCAACAGCGTCCTGAATGGTAATACCACCATTGTTTGCTTCGTATGTTGTATCATCCGTCTGAATACCTGTAACAGCATACGTCAAGCGTGCGCCATAACCGTCAACAATCAGGTCTTCACGCAGGTTCATCTGTCTGAAAGGGATACTACCTACAAAAATTTCATTGTCTGTAGGAGGCAACGCGGATCTAAAGCTTACAGAGGATGTAATACCGCTCAGACTATCATCACAGTTTCCGGCACCGTCTAATGCCTCATGCCCATATGCAGAGCTTGTACGGATTGCATCGAATGGCGCAGGACAAGGATAACGTCCATACATTGATCTGAAACCGTCAATCGCATTCCAGGCCGCATTCATAGCCATGATAGTTTTATCTTCGCGTTGCTGCGCAGAATAGAGATTATAGAGACCGACAGCCGGTGCCACAACAAGGCCTATGATTACAAGAACCATAGCCATTTCAACCAAAGTAAAACCTGCTTTTTTAGTCATCTTTTTTCTCTCGTTATTTACGGCGCCGCGCATTGTGGGACTCCTCCCGCATCAAAACCTGTTAAAAGCATACCTGTAGCGGTGCAGTCTACACCCCTTGTATAGAATACCGGCAATTCAAACACTTCGCCTTCAATCGGCGCCCCCCCACTATCAACCACGGATCCACAAACTACACTGTTATTCTCAATTCTAACAACGCCCTGACTAGGAAGAGTTCCGCCATTACAATTCATTGCAGGATCTACGCCTGCAATTGAGGTCGGCGTAATACATGCACTACTGGAATCATTGCAAACATCGCTAGCCTGCACACTGTTAGCCTGAATATCTCCAATGACATGGACTTTTGTCGTTGGTGTTTCTGTGCCCACACCAATACGCGCAGATAAAGTAAGCGCGTAATCAGCATCCGTTAAATTCTGTAACCAGAGATCAGAAGGAACCTGCGTTTGTTGACCGGTAAAATCATCATAGAAATTACCATTGTCAGCCAATGATGTTGACAGAATGGCTCGGCTGAGAGGCGGCGGTGTAATTTCTTCCAAATTCTCGTAAACAATGAACGTGTCGTCCATATTACAATTTTCTTCGTCAACGCGCGGCGTCACAGCATCATTACAGACACGAATCAATGTGCCTTGACGGCTATAAGCCCCGGCGCCAGTCTCTCCATGAGACACAATAATAATATCATTAGGGCTGTAGCTAGTACCTTGAGGCGCTAGAGTACGCGACAAATCAAATCCTTGCGTAATAATTTCGCCCGCACCAGTAGCGTAGAGCGTGGCTTGCGAGGCCGTAACCGCATACAGAAACTTGTGATCCCAGTAATCGTGTGCCCGATCAGGTGGTAAACCCAATGCTGCAAAGGGGACGGCGCCTATCAATATTTGATTAGGGCCTGTCGTGCGACATACACCGTTAGGCGTCGGCCATGCAGCACAAGACGCAATAGCACCTGTAAACTCTTGACCATAAGTCGCACTGGCTGGCGATTCAAATAAATCGGCGGGGCTGGGATAGCGGTTATTAACCACCACAAAATCATTAATAGCACCTTGAATGATGCCAATGCGGCCTGTATTCGTCTGGCGAATAAAGTCCTCGCGCTCGACATTATAGAGCATGATCATGGGCACGCTTATGAGACCTATAAGAATCATAGCGATTGCCGCCTCAATAAGAGTGAAGCCTTTATTTCGTTCGCTTGTTTTGCGCAATGATGCCATCATAAGAATATCCTACGATCAACGGCTGAAAATTTAGTTAAAATTTTAGATAAATATCGGTTTTTGTACAGTTATTTTTGTTTTTCATAGAGTTACGCGGTTATGAAGGCTATTGAGCGCCGCCGGTTCTTTCCTGCAAGCGTTCCATAACCTCGTTATTATCATTTGTCTGTTTCAAAAGATTGGCTTGTGCTTGTTCCAGCTTTTTAACAAGCATAGCGTCAGCGACCTTAAAATCTTCGGCGCGCTCTTTGAATTCCACACAGGCTTGCTCATAATTATTTGTCAGGCGAGTCTTCTCGCCCTGCGCATTCATGAACCCCATTTGATCCTTCAGCATCAATGCTCTTGCCTCTTGTTCCATGATTTCTGTCAGTTCTTCGGCAATATCTATGATCATCTTGATAGCGGCGTTAACGCCTTTGGGCAGTATGGGGTGGGTCATATTATGAATTCTCCTGTGATTTTGAAAATAACATGAACACAACCGTAAAGTAACCGTTTTTAAGACCGAATGTTTGTGGTTAAATTACATTTATGAGCACAGAACTTCTGACCGTTAAGAACCTAGATGTCACGTTTCGCACGCCTTCCGGTAGCTTCGAGGCTGTAAAAAACGCGAATTTTGCCATTAAAAAGGGCGAAACATTAGCGCTGGTTGGCGAGTCGGGCTCAGGTAAATCCGTTTCCGCCATGTCTATCATGCAGTTACTCCCCTACCCGCTGGCATCACACAGTGAGCGCTCGTCGATTATCTTTGAAGGACAGGAGTTGGTCGGCGCAAAAGACAAGGTCATGCGCGGCATTCGCGGTAGCCAGATCGGCATGATCTTTCAAGAGCCACAAAGCGCCCTGAACCCGCTGCACACGATTGAGCGCCAGATTGGCGAGATGTTAAAACTACATCAGGGTATGGACAAAGGCGCCGTATCAAAACGCGTTAAAGAGCTTCTGGATATGGTAGGTCTTCCTAAGATGAAGGAGCGTCTTTCTGCCTATCCGCACGAATTATCCGGCGGTCAGCGCCAGCGCGTCATGATTGCCATGGCGCTTGCCAATAACCCCGAGCTGCTGATTGCCGACGAACCTACTACGGCGCTGGACGTTACAGTACAAGCGCAAATTCTGGAGCTGCTTGATGAATTGAAGCGCGAACTGGATATGGCCCTGCTGATGATTACGCATGATTTGACCGTTGTCGAGAAGATGGCTGACAATGTCTGCGTCATGAAAAACGGCGTTATTGTTGAACAGAATGCCAGCAAAAAGCTATTTGCCAAGCCTGCGCACGAATACACTAAGATGTTGCTGGGCGCTCAGCCTAAAGGCACGGCCGTGGCTGCCAATGAAAATGCCGCAGCAGTCGTTACCGCCCAGGGCGTTAAAGTGCATTTCCCGAAGAAGAAAAACTTCTGGGGCAAAACCAATGAATGGGTCAAGGCTGTTGACGGGATTGATATTACTTGTCGCGCCGGCCAGACCGTTGGCGTTGTGGGCGAGTCAGGATCGGGCAAATCAACTCTTGGTTATGCCTTGCTCCGTCTAAACACATTGACCGAGGGCTCGATCAAATTTCACGATACCGATGTTACCGCCTATGGTCGCAAAGAAATGCGTGACCTGCGCAAACGGATGCAGATTGTTTTTCAAGATCCGTTTAGTTCACTATCGCCGCGCATGAGCGTGCAAGGTATTATTGGCGAAGGTCTGAAAGTTCATCAGCCCGATATTAGCAGCAGCGAACGCGAAGACCGCGTCATTGAGGCTTTAAAAGATGTCGGCTTGGACCCTGATACGCGTAATCGCTATCCGCACGAATTTTCAGGTGGCCAGCGCCAGCGTATTTCTATTGCCCGCGCTATGGTACTCAATCCTGAATTCGTTGTATTGGACGAGCCGACCAGCGCGCTTGATCTATCCGTGCAGGCACAGATCGTTGACCTTCTACGTGAACTTCAGGAAAAATACACACTATCATATATGTTCATCAGTCATGACCTGCGTGTCGTGCGCGCTATGGCGCATAAGCTAATCGTCATGAAAGATGGCAAAGTCGTTGAAAGCGGTAGCGCGCAAAAGGTATTCGACAACCCTCAAGAAGAATACACAAAAACACTTCTTGAAGCGGCTCTTAACCTTAAGGCACGCACAAAAGAGGCGGCGTAACTTACGACAATTCTTATCTATTATGCGTGGCGCGGGATTTCAGAAATAAATCCGTAATAGTTATAAAGAAAAGGATTTATTTATGTTTTTTAGATTTTATAGAACTTCGCTGCTTGGCCTCTGTTTAACTGTCCTATTGTGCTCCAACGCATTTGCACAAAACTCAATAACAGTCACAACAAAAGACAATCCGTTTGTAAATCGTGTCATTATCATGATGAAAGCCTTCGGAACAGGCTCCACACCCGTGATCGAAGATCTCAGCTTCAGGGATTACCCCATTACTGTCGAATTCTGCGAAGCGATTGCCGATAACGCCGCTGAGGCCGCATTTGAGGGACGAGTCATGTGTATCTTCAATGATGATATCAGAGCGGTATATAAAATCAGAAAGCCATAATAAAATCTAATCGACTGCCTAAAAATTATCATCTTCTATGCATGTTTTTGCCATCTCGTGCGTCTAAACATGTATAATATATTCAGCAGTCGGAGATGATATGACCAAATACATTTTTATATATGCCCTTATAATCGCATTCGGTGCGGTTGCCGCTTTTGCGAGCCATGTTCAGGCCATCGAGACCGTGCAAACGCGCGCGACCAACGGCCAGATTGACCCTGCATATATCCAGCAAGCCGCCGCTACAGAAACCATGCAAATGCTACTGCAGAAGCTCGGCGTAAAAAGCAGCTGTCCTAACGCAGACTGCTCTATTCAAGACATCTAAGCTTGTTAACGCCCTGCCGCCACGCCTTCGCGGCGCGGATCAGCAACACCTTGCATAACCTCACCATCCCATTGAATGGCTGTCATGCCAGAGCTCATCTTTCCAACCTTCACCGGATGACCATAGTTTTTTAAAGGCTGCATCAGTTCAGAAGACTCAAGCTCTACAGTATCGCTGCGCGCCAAGAAATGCGGCGCTGCGATTGATTGCTCCAGCGGCATATCCCAATCGATAGCGGAGATAATTGCTTGCATTACAAACCCTATAATACGGCTACCGCCTGCGGAGCCCACCGTCAGGAATGGCTTGCCTTCTGCATCAAAGACAATAACAGGCGCCATAGAGGAACGCGGGCGTTTACCTGGCGCCACGGCATTGGCAATGTCATTGCCATTTTCATCGCGCGGTCTAAACGAGAAATCGGTCATCTCGTTATTCAGCAGGAAACCATGTGTCATTAGCTTTGAGCCGAATGCGCCTTCGATAGTTGTTGTCATCGCCAAGACATTGCCCATCGAGTCTACGATGGAAATATGACTCGTTCCGTTTTCATTATCGATCTGCCCTGCGCTTACTGTTGTCTGTGCTTTTAGCTCGTTAATCAGAGCACTTCGCTGCGCCAGATAGTCGGGCGCAATCAGGTTACGAGATGGCGACGCTACAAAATCGGGGTCTGCCATGTATTGATTACGATCAGCAAATGCTAAACGTGATGCTTCGGTTATCAAATGAATATTGCGCGCCGTTGGTCCAGCGGATAGATCAAATCGCTCAAGCATACCCAGCGCTGATAGTAATGTCAGACCGCCGGAGGATGGCTCATCCATAGAGCATACAACATAGATTCGATACGGTCCGCAAACAGGCTTACGTTCAATGACTTCGTAATCTGCCATATCAGCAGCAGTCATAATGCCTGCATTGGCAGACACTACACGGGCAATGTCTTTACCTGCCATTTCGTAAAACCACTTATCGCCCAGCGATCTGAAATTTTTCAACGTTTTAGCGTAATCAGGGTTTTTAAGAACGTGACCTGCTGGCAGAGGCTTGCCGCGTTCATCCAGAAAATACTGTTTTGCGTTTTCATCGAGAAGTAAATAATACGCATCATGCTCAATCATCGAAGCAAGACGCGGCGATATTTCAAAACCTTGCTCCGCCAGTTCAATAGCAGCCTCAAAGGCTTCGCCCTTTTTCAGGCTACCGTAATTTTTATACAGATGTGACAGCAAAGCCGGTGTGCCCGGAACGCCCACAGACAGGCCTGAGTTTACCGCCTCTTCGAAATCAAATGGTTCGCCTGTAGGGTGCATAAACATTGAAGGATGCGCCTCTTGAGGTGCAACCTCACGACCATCGAGCGTAATGATCTCATCATTTTTGGCATCGTAATACACCACGAATGCGCCGCCACCGAGGCCCGAAGACTGTGGTTCTACAAGCCCTAGAACGAGCTGCGCTGCGATAGCAGCATCCGCCGCATTACCACCTTGCGCCAGAATATCTGCAGCGGCTTTGGTGGCGTGACCATTGGCCGTCACAACCATAAAATCCTTGCCCTGAACGCTTGATACGCTAGTTACGGGCGTGGAGATTTCAGGCTCGGGCCGCACAACTTCTTGCGCTAAGGCCGAAAAAGACAGCGTTGTCATTGTCAAAATATTAAGAAAAGAATGCTTTAATAATGAATTCATGTGTTTTTTCCTTGCTTTGCGGCCACCTGCCGTATAGGAATAGGTCACTTTATTAATAAGTACCACTCACATTAACATTTAGAAAGAGGTGATATAGTGGTAAGCGTAACAGTAAGAGATAACAACGTTGATCAGGCGTTGAAAGTGCTGAAGAAGAAAATGCAGCGTGAAGGAATCTTTCGTGAGATGAAATTGCGTCGTGACTTCGAGAAGCCTTCTCAGAAGAAGAAACGCGAAAAGGCCGAAGCCCAGCGTCGCTGGCGCAAAATGGATCGCAAACGTCGTTCCCAGGAATAATATTCCAGAGCCTTTTACATTATATGATTTTAAAAGCCGGTTTGATCCGGCTTTTTTATTTGCCAAAAGCAATCGTTACCCTTAATAAGATTACAGGAAATCGGGAGGACATTTTATGAATCAAGAAGAATTTGCACGAAAAATGCGTGATGACTTTGCCAAACTTAGCGCCAAAGACCAGCAACAAGTCTGCGAATTGGTGGGGCAAGAAATTGCTCGCGCAACCTGCGGCGTACAAATCGCCACTATGCTGAACAAGCGCGGCTTGAGTATTCAAGACTTTGCTGACAAATATGAATACGATGTCGAATTTATCGCTGACATTTGTTACGGCAAGACTCACGAAGGCACCAGCCTTGCGTTCTTATACGAAGTTGCGGAGCTACTGGAATTCGACCTTGACCTGGCACTTATCGACCTTCAAGAGGCTGCTCCAGAGACAACTAAAAGCCCTACCCCTAAATAAATCAGGGCTTCAGCGGCGCGGTTTGTGCCTTCAGCCAGTCTTTTTCATCCTGATCCAGATGCGGGCTTAGCGTATCGAAAACACGCTTATGATAATCATCCAGCCATTGGCGCTCATCAGAGTCCAGCAAGTCCATATCAATCAGGTTACGATCAAATGGTGTTAGGGATACCGTATTAAAACTGTATTTCAGGCTGCCCGCCTCGTCATCTTTGGCGACAAAGACCAGATTTTCAAGACGAATACCAAACTTTCCTGCCGCGTAATAGCCGGGTTCATTGGAGATAAACATCCCCTCTTTTAGCGGTTCTTTAAAGGTCGAAGAAATGCGCGCGCCGTCCTCGTGAACGGACAGGAAGTGCCCGACGCCGTGGCCTGTACCGTGGCCGTAATCCATTCCTGCCTTTTTCAAGAACTGACGGGCAAGAATATCAATATCAGCGCCTGTTGTACCTTTGCCGAAACGGGCAGACGCCACAGCGATATGCCCTTTCAAGACACGCGTAAACGCTTCTTTCATCTCCGCAGTCGGTGTGCCAATAGCCCATGTGCGGGTATTATCTGTAGTCCCTTCTTTAAACTGGGCACCACTGTCAACCAGCAGCAGGCCTTCGCCTTTTATATCAGCGAACTTTTCCGGTGTTGCGTGGTAATGTACGATCGCACCGTTTGACGCCCAGCCTGCGATCGTTTCAAAGCTATTGCCGACAAACCCGTCTTGTTCCTCGCGGAATTTATAAAGCTGGTCTGCGACATCCAGCTCGCTGAGCGTGCCTTTAGGTGCTTCTTCTGTGATCCATTTCCAGAATTTCACAAGCGCGACGCCGTCTTTGACGTGAGCGGCTTCGATCATCTTCTGTTCGGTTTCGTTTTTCAGTGCCTTGCGCAACATTACAGGATCGCTCATGTGGCTGATATCCGCGCCGTGGGCTTCGAATACATCGCGGAACCAGATGGCAGACACACCATCATCCATGGCGATCGTATCACCTTTTTTAGCAGCGTCTTTAGCAAAGGCTTCGAGGGCGTGCGGCATATCAGCGATATCATGCAGCGTGACGTGATTACCGATATGCTGTTTTACTTCGCTGGAGATTTTATCGAGATCGATAAACCAGTTCACATCCCCGTTATCATGGATAACCGCATATGATAGTGCAAATGGCGTGCAAGGCACATCATCGCCGCGGATATTCAGCAGCCATGCAATCGAGTCCGGCGCGGTAATTACATACGCCCGTACATTTGTTTCTTTTAAATGCGCCGAGATCTCCGCACGTTTTTCGACAGATGACTTACCGGCATAGGCAACATCATAAACCGTGACCTTGGCCTTTGGCGCGGCGGGACGATCCTCCCAAATGGCATCAACCAGATTGGTATCTACCGCCACCAAAGTAATGCTCTTGAGCGCTAACGCTTCCTGCATTTTTTCGATCTGCATGGCCGTATATAGGCGCGGATCATAACCGATTTTAGAGCCAGACGGCAATTCGGCTGCCAGCCATTCATTTGGCGAGAAATCAGGCCCTGCTGTATGCGTTTCAAATACATTGCCGTCAACTTCTTGCCCCATTTGCAGCGTATAGCGGGAATCAGAAAACACAGCAGCCGTATCGGACAGCACAGCAGCGAAACCCGCTGAGCCTGTAAAGCCCGTCAGCCATTTTAAACGCTCTGCCGCGGCCGGCACATATTCGCCCTGCCATTCATCACCGCGCGGGACGAGGTATCCGTCTACGCCAGCCGTCAACATAGCAGCGCGCAGTGCCTGTAATTTTTCACTGCTGCTTTTTTCTTTATTATCCGTCATAATGTAATTCCCTGATGGTGTTCTGCCGATATTCTAAGTCATGGTATCAGAAAAAACAAACAGAGCTGCGCATATCATCGTCTTTGGTAACGAAAAAGGCGGTTCGGGCAAATCGACATCTGCGATGCACGTTGCTATTGCCTTGCTGCGCCTTGGCTACAAGGTTGGTACGATTGATCTGGACGCGCGCCAAGGCACCTTCACGCGTTACATGAAAAACCGCTGGAGCTACAACGCCCAAACAGAGCATAGCGTGCCCTGCCCGCTGCATATGCCGATCGAACGCAGCCGCAGTGAGGACATCAAAGAGCGCCGCGCCGAGGAAGAAGCGTTTTTATCCATGGCACTCAACGAATTGCAAGTGAGCTGCGACTTTGTTGTGATTGATACTCCCGGAACGGATTCCTATTTAAGCCGTCTTGCGCATGGCAAAGCCGACACGCTGGTAACGCCTATGAATGACAGCTTACTGGACCTTGATCTACTGGCGCATATCAATGGTAATAATGAAGTTGAAGGCCTGTCTGTATATGCCGTCATGGTTCAAGAGCAGCGTCAGGATCGCCGCGATCAAGGACAGGATATTGACTGGATCGTCATGCGCAACCGTCTGACACACCACAAAGCCAAGAACAAGGAACTGGTGGGTAATCTGCTGGATGAGATCGCCCTGCTCTGCGGTTTTCGCAATGTCCATGGCTTTGGTGAGCGCGTTATTTTCCGCGAGCTGTTTGCACAAGGGCTTACGCTTTTAGATTTAAAAGACTTCAACCAATCCCTGACACTGTCACAAATAAAAGCGCGTCAGGAAGTGCGCCAGCTGATACAAGCCATCGCGCCAGAGCGTAAAATGGGTTACGCTACGCCCCCTAAGAACACGAAAGACTTGTAAATATGCATTTTATTATTCTAGGCATCGGATTTCTGATCGGGGTTATCGGCCTGTACCGTTTCTTTTTGAATGCGAGCATCAAGCAGATCTCCGCGATGTTTATGGTTGCGGGTTTTGTTGTACTGTGCGTGGCGCTGTTTTATCTAGCCGTGACCGGACGTTTGCCTGCTGCTGTGGGTCTACTTGCTGCATTATGGCCGATTGCGCTGAGCTGGTATCACAATAAGAACAAGCACAAAGAAGAGACCGCACAAACACCACCGCCGAATGAAGCCGCCCTTGCAGAAATGACAAAAACCAAAGCACTTGATGTTCTCGGCCTTAGCGGTACGCCGCCTGAGGACGAGATCAGAAGCGCGCATAAACGCCTGATGAAAAAGGTTCACCCTGATCAGGAAGGCTCTGCCTGGATGGCCAAGAAGCTTAATCAAGCGCGGGATGTATTGCTGGACAAATAGCCCGTTGCCGTCGCTATGGCTTGAAATGCGACGTTTTCTATGCCAATCATTTGGGTCAGGATTAACAAACGTAAATGCTTTATGAGTAATCAGACCAATCATCGCCCTGTTCGCAAAGCCGTTTTTCCGGTTGCCGGTCTGGGCACACGTTTTCTTCCCGCAACCAAAGTCTTGCCAAAAGAAATGTTGCCGCTGAATGACAGGCCGCTGATCCAGCACGCCTTTGAAGAAGCGCGCGAGGCAGGTATCGAAGAGTTTATCTTTGTTACTGGTCGCCAGAAAGAAATGTTGGAAGAACATTTTGATTTCCAGCCCGAACTTGAACAGGTTCTAGAGTCCCGTAACAAGCAAGATATGCTCGCCAAAGTGCGCGAGAGTGAAATGCCTGCGGGCAAGCTGTTCCTGACGCGCCAACCCAAAGCGCTCGGCCTTGGTCATGCCATCTGGTGCGCCCATAAACTTGTCGGCAACGAGCCCTTTGCCGTGATCCTGCCTGACGATGTATTCCTTGCCAAGAAGAGCTGCCTTGCGCAGATGGTTGAGGCCTACAACGAATGGGGCGGCAACATTGTTGCAACAACCGAGGTCACCAAAGAAGATACCGCCCGTTACGGTATTATCGATATCGAAGAAGATAATGGCCGCACAGTGAAGGTCAAAAACTTGGTCGAAAAGCCCGACCCTGAGCAGGCCCCTTCTCGCCTTGCAATTATGGGACGCTATATTTTGCAGCCTGAAATTTTCAATCATCTCTCTGCCTTTGAAACAGGTGCAGGCGGTGAAATTCAGCTTACGGACGCGATCGTAAAAATGATCGGTATATGAAGGCCAGCGCTATGACTGCGGCACGCGCCTTGGCTTTATTGAAACAAATCTGGCTTTTGGCCTTGCGGATCCCGAGATCGGCGATCAAGTGCGCGAGATCCTGAAAAAGCATATCAAAGGAAATGATGAGTATGCCCTCTCAGCTTAATACTGCAAACGCGGGAAAGGGGCATATCTTTAACCCTGAAATCCTGCGTGAATATGATATTCGTGGTCGTGTTGGTGAATCTCTAAATGTAGAAGATGCCTATGCCGTTGGCCGTTCGTTCGGCACATTGGTCAAGCGCCGCGGCGGCTCTCAAGTCTGCGTTGGCTATGACGGACGCGAGACTTCGCCCGAATACGCGGCTGCTGTTATTCAAGGTCTGGTTGACACAGGCCTGATCGCAGAGAATGTCGGACGCGGCCCGTCCCCCATGCTTTACTTTGCTGTTAAAGATCATATGGCCGATGGCGGCATTATGGTGACAGGCTCCCATAACCCGGCCGAATATAATGGCTTCAAAATGACGCTACAAAGCACACCTGTCTTCGGCGAGATGATCCAGGAGCTTGGCTATATTGCTTCCCACGGCGATTACGAAAGTGGTGAAGGTAGTGTGCGTGAAACAGATGTTGTCGAGAATTACATTGCCCGTTTGCTACGCGATTTTGACGGCGCACCTGATACGATCAAGATCGCTTGGGACTGCGGTAACGGCGCTACAGGTGATATTGTTAAACAGCTGACGGCACAGCTGCCCGGTGAGCACATCCTGTTGTACGAGGATATTGACGGCACGTTCCCTAACCACCACCCTGACCCGACAGTTGATGAAAATCTGCAAGATTTAATCAAGGTCGTCACAGAGCAAAATTGTGATTTTGGCATTGCCTTTGATGGCGATGGCGACCGCATCGGTGTTGTTGACGAGCAAGGGCGCGTACTGCGCTGTGATATGTTGCTGGCAATCTATGCGCGCGAAATTCTGGAAGAGCGCAAAGGCGCGCCGATTATTGGCGACATTAAATGCAGTCAGGTTCTGTTCGATGAAATTGAACGCCTTGGCGGCCAGCCGATTATGTGGAAGACAGGCCACTCGCTGATCAAAGACAAGATGGCACAGACACGTGCGCCTCTTGCAGGCGAGTTAAGCGGTCATATCTTCTTTGGCGACAAATGGTACGGATTTGATGATGCCACATATTGCGCAATTCGCCTGATGAACGAAGTTTACAGCGAAGAAGGCCCCCTGTCCCGCTTAACAGATCACTTACCACAACTTCACAATACGCCTGAGGTGCGCATTGAAGTTGAAGAGAGCGAGAAGTTCGCGCTTGTTGAAAAACTTATAGAGACAGTTAAGGCCGACTACCAAGAAGGCTTTGCGATCAGCGAGATCGACGGCATCCGCGTCAGCAACGAGCATGGCTGGTGGCTGCTGCGTGCCTCCAATACACAGAACGTATTGGTTACGCGCGTAGAGGCTAATAGCCTTGAAGCACTTGAAGAGTTAAAAAACATGGTCAGTACGGAGGTTCAAAAGATCGGTTATGGCGTTTCTTTCCCGAAATAAACAAGACAACATTAGCGAAGACACAAATATGAGCACAGAAGCATTTGATACTACGATCCTTGAGTTGCTGGCATCACGCATTTGCCACGACATTATCAGCCCCGTGGGCGCTGTTCATAACGGTGTAGAATTTCTGCAAGAAATGGGCCCCGATGCGGGCGAAGAAGCCATCGAGCTTCTGGCGCACAGCGCGAGCATGGCGTCGGCCAAGCTGCTGGCTTTCCGCATGGCATACGGCGCAGGTGGTCGTGACCCTAACATCAAACCCGAAGACGTGCACAAAGCGTTTTCAGATTTGATTACAGCCGATGGCAAGATCACACAGGACTGGGATCCGCATGCCAATCTTGGTTTTGAAGAGCGCCCCGACGCGTTTTGCAAACTGTTGATGGGTACATTGATGCTGGCGCAGGAATGTCTGCCTAAGGGCGGCAATGTGACAGTGCGTGCCGGCGGTGCCAATGAAGTTCAGGTTGTAGCCACAGCGACAGATACGCTGGTCAGACCGCAAGTCGAAGACGCGCTGGCCTTAAAACTGGATCCGAATGATCTGGACCCGCGTCTGGTACATCCATTCGCAATCGGGCTATTGGCAAAGAATTACCAGTACGGCCTATCGATCTCAGAAAACTCGCAAACACAAGTTGTGTTTAGCCTGCGTTACCCCTAAGCACTGGCAACATAGACTCCATACGCTCTCTTTTCCTAAGGAAAGAGAATATGATCGTATGCTAAGTTTTTGAAACCACTAAAATTATTAAGAATTATGCGCTATCATCGTGCTTACGCTTGTAGAGCAAGAAAAGCATGTAAATGTTGTCGGGGAGACAGTCATGGATGATCTGATTGCAGAATTTCTGACCGAAACCAACGAGAGTTTGGAAGAGCTCGATGTGGATCTGGTGAAGCTCGAGCAAGACCCGAATGACAAAGAATTACTCTCTAAAATTTTCCGTGTCATCCATACTGTTAAAGGCACGTGTGGCTTTATCGGCCTGAGCCGTCTGGAAGGTGTTGCGCATAAAGCCGAAGATGTATTGGGTCTGTTCCGCGACGGCGCGCTGGAAGTTACACCGGAATATGTCAGCCTGATTTTCGAATCACTAGACCGTATTAAATATATAGTCGGCGAGATTGAAGTCACTGGTAAAGAACCCAAAGGCGATGATAGCGAACTGATCAACAAGCTGGCCTCTGTCCTAGAAGATGGCGGCGTTGAGACAACGACTAATGAAGAACTCGCAGCCGCCTTCGCTATTCCTGATCTGGATGAAGACAGCGATGATGATGTCGCCGAGGAAGCTGTAAAAAAAACTGAATCTTCAGGCGGCACAGAACCGCAAAAAGCACGAGAGTCCGCCATAGCCAACCAGTCCCTGCGCGTGAATGTCGATGTGCTGGAAAACCTGATGACACTGGTAAGCGAACTGGTTTTGACCCGTAACCAGCTACTGCAAATTATGCGTAGCAGTAACGATGATTCCTTCACAGCACCTTTGCAACGCTTGAACCACGTAGTATCCGATCTGCAAGAAGGCGTTATGAAGACGCGCATGCAGCCTGTCGGCAATGCATGGAGTAAACTGCCACGCATTATTCGCGACATATGCAATGAACTCAACAAGAAGATAGAGCTGGATATGAAAGGTCAGGATACAGAGCTTGACCGTCAGGTTCTGGAATTGATTAAAGACCCCCTCACCCATATGGTCCGCAACTCAGCAGATCACGGCATAGAACTACCATCCGAACGTACCGCCATGGGCAAGCCCGAGACAGGACATATCAGGCTGAATTCTTACCATGAAGGCGGCCATATTATTATCGAGATCGCCGATGACGGGCGCGGCCTGTCTACCCAGAAGATCAAAGATAAAGTCCTTAAAAACAAGCTGGCGACAGAAGAAGAAATTGAAAATCTTAGCGATCTGCAATTGCAGCAATTCATCTTCAAACCGGGCTTTTCGACAGCTGAGACGATTACTTCGGTTTCAGGGCGCGGTGTCGGCATGGATGTCGTGCGCACGAATATCGAGAAAATTGGCGGCTCTATTGATTTGAAATCGGTTGAAGGCCAAGGCACAACGATCCAGATCAAAATCCCGTTAACGCTAGCAATTGTATCTGCACTGATTGTTGAGTCAGGTAGCGAGCGCTTTGCCATTCCGCAGCTAGCCGTTAAAGAGCTGGTCATGACATCAGTTGATGGCGAGAACCGTATTGAGACCATTAAGGGCACGCCTGTTTTCAGGCTTCGCGATAATTTACTGCCACTGGTATCCTTGCAGGAGCTTTTAAAAATAGTAACGCCACACTCCCCTTCCGCAGCGGCGGAAGACGAGCAAGTTAAAGAGCCGACCAACAATTATAACGGCAAATATATCGTCGTAACGCAAGTCGGGTCATATATGTTTGGCGTGATCGTAGATAAAGTCTTTGATACCGAAGAGATCGTTGTGAAGCCTGTGGCGAATATGCTGAGGAATATAGATATGTTCTCGGGCAACACCATTCTGGGTGACGGAACAGTCATTATGATCCTTGACCCTGCGGGAATTGCCAAATGATAATGACGCTGCCCAGCGCGCCGAAAGCCGCGCGCAGGATAAGACATCCCTGCTTCTCTTCAAAGCCGGCCCCGGCGCACCTAAGGCTGTGCCGCTAGAGCTGGTTTCCCGCTTGGAAGAGATCAAAGCCGCAGATGTAGAATACGCCAATGACAAGATGGTCGTTCAGTATCGCGGAAATCTAATGCCGCTGCTGGCTTACGACAGTTCAATTACGTTTGAAAACGTAGCGATGCGCCCTGTTCTGG
>LWDU01043102.1_pt1 | contig 23245 bp, 23 predicted proteins | sample 727161 | NCBI WGS metagenome assembly LWDU01 (sample SAMN04566230, study PRJNA314399) | hydrothermal vent metagenome | isolation source: deep sea hydrothermal plume seawater | place: Mexico: Gulf of California, Guaymas Basin | collected 2004-07-11
TTTCTCCAATCAATGCGTCACCCGTCAAAATTCCATCGCCATATTTTTCAGCCATTTCTCGGATGAGATCAGTATCCAATTTTGCGGGGTCGAGATTACCCTTCATAAAATCAAGATTTCGTTTTTCCCAGTGCTCAAATAAATCATTGTAAAGTTGAACAGCCCAACCAACGCCTCCTTCTAGAAAAGCAAAATTTAACTCTGGAAAGCGACGCGTCACACCATCCATAAAAATAGCACGGCAAAAATAATCGCCAGCAGTTGAAAACCCACCAAGATGGTTAAAAACAAAATTTGATGGCGAAGAATGCCGACTGCCGCCGCCTCGGGCTGCAGTGTGACAGGCCACGGGCACTTTTAAGTCAACACAACGTTGCCAAACGGGATCATAGTCATAGAGGCCATCAAGTGCGACAGGGTTTACACGTTCGGTATACTTACCAAGCTCCGGAGCATGTTCTGCAATTTGAGGAACAGGCAACCTAACCTCAGTGCCAAAAGTTGCGGCCTTAAAACCTAGTTCACCTACTGCAAAATCAAGTTCATTAATAGCTTCATCCGGCGAAAACATCGGGATAACACAATTCATAATCAAACGGTCCCCAACTTCGCTAAATATATCTGCCAACATCGTATTTAGTGCTCGATGACCCACTTGACGCATTTCATCATCCCGCACATGCATGAGTGGTAAACAAGCAGTTGAATAAACTATTCCTACATCAATACCAGCCTCATCAAGGCGTTCACGATAAAGCTTTGGTAACATTGCCGTTGCACGGTCAATTGACTGTGGGCCAGAGGGCATGCCCCAGAAGATTTGCTGGCAATCTTGATGCTTCCAAGGCGATTCTAGATTTTCATATCGCAGGGCAACCTCTGGACCAGCAATCTTCTTAACATAATCCAAGATAGTCAAACGAGCTTCAAGTATATGGCCATCGCCATCAACAATAGGATGAGACACTTTAGATCGGATATCGGCTGCATCAAGTTGGGTTGACTTCAACATAAATTTCTTAGCTCCTTAAATTAGGTAATTTATTATTTAACTATTTCATGTAAGGCTCATCGATAGCATAGTTCCCGGCTTCCAACACAATTGGTAAATCATTTTTATTAAAACTAACTCCAACCGGATTTTTACCCTCCATAACGGCATCGACCTGCTTCTTTAAAAAATGACGCAACATTACAATTCCAACATCGGACTGACCAAGGTGTTCATTTGCGTGAACAGCAATTTCTCCCTGCCCACTGTGAGCTTCATAGTCACCAGGAAATTTCTGATGTTCATCAGGAGTAAGCTCCTCCCAAAGCTTTCCATTTAGACGCGAACGCCCTTTAGTCATTGCTCCTTCTTCCCGTGTGCGGCCACAAGTATATATTCGAAACGCGGTGTTATCGATTGGCAAAACCCAACCAATAGAGCTCACCCGAGCAAACTCACTAACACGTGGACTAGGTACAACCCGTAAAGTTGGCAAAACTGCCATTGTTATCCTACGATGTGTTCGATCACCATCAAGTGGTCGTAACGAAGTTACCTTAATTCCAAGCTCAACTTGCTCAAACTCAACATCTGGCATAGCCCCCATCTGTTTAGTAAATTGAGTGCCACTAAATGATCCGTGTAATATGGGAACATGGTACGGATCGACAACATTTTCATAGTGTTGCAACCAATTACAGTCGACAATTACAGGTCCCCCACTTCCAACGCTTGTATCATTGGCTTCAAGAAATTCATCTTCCGCCAAAACCTCAAGGCATTCATATGTCGGCAAAATAGGTATTCTATCAGGTGGTCCCATATAGGCAAAAATCAAGCCGTAATGCTCCTTTAAAGGATACCAAGGTTGACGAATTTTCTGCTTACCACGGCCTCCATTGGGTTCGCAAGGCTGACTGGTACAGTGCCCCTCAACATCGAATGCCCAACCGTGATAACAACAACGAAGACCATCTTCATCAACCTTACCATAGTATAAAGTCGTACCCCTATGACAACAATTGGCGTGTACCAGACCAGGACGCCCCTGCCGATCTCGAAAAAGAATCAGATCTTCGCCAAGCGCGCTAACCTTTTTTGGCGTTTCAGTCGCGTGGGAATTCAGCCCAATTGGATGCCAATAGCGCCGCAATAGTTCACCCATCGGTGTGCCTCGCGTCACTTCGGTCATCGTCGGATCATAGGGCAAACTTTGATTTAAATAGCCACTGCCTGCATATTGTTCATGATCAATGGTATCCATTTTAAACCCCCTATTTTTATTTATTTATGCGCTTTTTTAGCATAATAGGTTGCCCACGCTTATCGCTGATCTTCCAACCTACTTCAGTACGCAACATTTTATCTTTATAAAGGAAAATTACTCCAGGACCGTCAAGTGGTGCAGGACCCTCAACTTTTTCATTACTATCGTAACGATAAATTGTCACGTATTCGTTAGTTTCCACATGATCCTCATCTTGGATTATCACCGCAATATTAGTTACAATATGACGAATGACTAAATTATAACTACGTTCGTGCATTGCCGTCAGTATTGCTTCACGACCTTGTAATTCATTGCCTTGTCGCTTCCAAATACCTTCTTCCGTAAAACAGTCAACCAAGTCGTCATAAAGACGTGCATCAAGTGAATTATAAAATTTGTTAACGACTTGTGTACAATCCCATTCGATTGCACGTTCCTTCTCACGCTCCATCTTATACTTCCTTCAATCTCTAAACGGCGTTAACAACAGCGTGGTCATAATTCTCAGCGCCGATTTTATCTTCGGGGAAAATATCTCTTTCAATTACCCACTCACGCGTACCGTCAAATATTTCTTTTGAATACGGTTCAAATACAATGCGTTCTCCCGGACCAAAACGTCGAGTATCTGCCATATCGGTATAACGATCAGGTAATTCATTGAGAAAGTAATGAGTATATAAGTCATGCCTTAGATCAATATCGGCTTGGGCTCGTTTTAGAGCCTTAACCATTGTTGCGATCATAAATGTCGTATCAAGTATTTTTCTAAAACCAAGTTGTTCAAGTATATACATGGGTGCTCCAAATGCATTACCTGCAGGCACTTCACCATCCACCAGCAGGTTCAAACGACCCATTAACAATCCTCCAAAGTGCAGGTTTATCTCCTCTGGTTTTAAAAACGGCTCTAATCCTTGAATAGTCGAATAATGGCTTCCTGATTGATATCCAACGGTAACAGGTATATTGGCAAGGTCTTCAGGCTTTTCTATGTTGGAGTCTGGTGCCACGAAAATACCCGAGGGCGTAACAGAATAGGCGTCTCCCCACAACTGACCGTGCCCTGCGGAAGCTGCCATATTAACAGTCCAGTGGCATGCACAGCTAACATCAGCGTCTCGACCATCTTCAAATGTTTGATAGGCACCTTTTTTATTTTGCTGTCCTGCACCCACCGTTTTTGAAGGAGCTGTGTTTTTACCAAATACATAATCTAGGCCCTCGTCCTTAAAATAGCCTTTCTCCTCGGCGACCCATTCTTGTAATCGCATGTGTGGACGAATAACAAATTTAGTCATATTTACTCTCCTATCTAATAGTTCATTCTTTATTCTGCTGCAGACTTAATATTTCCCCCTAAAAATAAATTCTTAGCCCCGTCTGAGAAAGCTACATCGTCATCAAGCAAAATTGATACCGACCGCACATTGTATAAATGTCCGCGAGACGCCGCCAAAGGCTCTTTGCCCTCTGTAAGATCCTTTGCTAACTGGATCAGGCATTTTCGGAATTTTATAACCGCTGCATCAGATGTACCTAAACGTTCTTTGGAACGATCAATAATAGGACCCATACTCTCCTGCACCGCTGCATCTTGATTTGGAATTCCACTAATACCTGTGAATGTTTGGGTGCGCTGAACGTCTCTATCAATTAAATAATTATTTCTACTATTTTGGAGTGGGTGGTAATTCTCATCAATTGGCCCCCACATACCATTTTTGCCACCTGCAAACTCACGTTCTTCTTTTGTATAATCACGGGTCGGATTTACGCCAAATGACCATGTCCAGGTATTCTCATTATCAATCGGAACCCAGGCGTGACCCGCATAAGGTTGACCTTCGGAAGTCTCAAAATCCCCAACAGGCGGAATTATTGTATAATATGGAAAAAGGTACTGAGTAATCCGCCAATAAAATTTTCCAGGATCAGCATTACGTCGGGCCGCTACCCTAAGTCCATAATCCACTTCTTCTATTTCAAAAACCGGGTGTCTATCCTGAGCATGATACTTATTTCGTGGGATAGGTGATTTTTCATTAACCACTTGTCCAATAGAGCGGTTATGTAAAAAAGAAATATGACTTGAATCAATACCTCCTTCAACGGCCTGCACCCAATTATTTTCTTGCAAACGCTTTGTCGCCGTTCGCCTTGCTTCCGGTAAATAGGCCCATTCCAAATCTGGGAGTTCTGGCTTCAATCCCACAGGCCCCATATAAACATAAATTATACCTCCACGCTCAAACGTAGGGTAAGATGTCAGTTTAACTTTATTTTTAAAATTTGTTTTTTCAGGCTCCGATGGCATATCAATACAATTACCGGCAACGTCAAATTTCCAACCATGGTATACACATCTAATGCCACATTCTTCGTTACGTCCATAGAATAGGTTAACGCGTCGATGTGGACAGTAAGCATCAAGAATACCAATAGAGCCATTACTATCTCGGAAACAAACCAAGTCCTCACCCATTAATCGCAAACTTACCGGATTACAATCAGGTGTCGGCAATTCTTCAGATATTAGGGCAGGCGTCCAAAAACGTCTTAACAACTCGCCCATTGGAGAGCCGCGATCAACACGTGTTAGGAGTTCATTATCCTCTTTTGATAACATTTATTCCTCATTCTTGCGCCCAAGTTGCAAACGCCATAGCGTTGCCAGTGCCGGCGTCCGACCGATAACACGGCACATAATCGAGTAAATTCATTTTAAATCCTGTTTCAGCCAATATTCCCGCGGTAACGATCCAGTTTTTTGTCTCTGATGTACCAGACCTAAACATAGAATTTGGTTCATCAAACATGGTCTGAAAATCTCCTTCTTGCATGGCATTCAAAATGCGGTGATCAAATTCTTCGTCAATCACAAAATGACTGACCCCGCCTGAAGCACACACGGCAACTTTCTTATCGCTATCCCAATTTTTAATGGCCCGCCCGATCATGAGGCCAAATTCATAGCATCGTTTTGGCTTAGCTTGGTTGGGAGGAAAAAATGTATTTATAAGCACGGGAACTAGTGGAATTGGTTTATCATTCAATAGTCGCCGATAGACAAAACCAACGGCATGACCGATGCCCTTAGGTCCTTTTGGACCAACCGGAGGTGACTTCGAAGCAGAAATATCAAATTCATCTTCAATAGCTTGCTCAATAATTCTACCTGCCAGCTCTGCCTCGCATGGATAAATTTGGGCTTTAGGCGGATGGGTTGCCCGCATACTATATGCTAGACCCGGAGCCATACTCAAAGCCTTCTCCTCATCGTACGCTGTATTGATCACCTCATCACCATAATAAATTGAAAAGGCAGGCTGTATATCTTCCATGAACCATTCACGTTGATCATCACCAACGAGTAAAATTACATCAGGTTTAGTAGCTGCCAACTTCTCTGTTAAATAGTCTAACTGTTTCTGACACCGACCATGACGCTCAACACGAACACTAATAACATTCTGTTCTGATAAATTTTCTGCTTTGCGCAATTTTAATAATTCATCGTAATTATAGGTCCCCCCACGGAACGCATGGTTTGGGTTTTTCTTATCTGCCTCTGCCCGCAAATCCCATTTTTCGGGCGGAGTAGACAATAAAGGCCCATGTGCAGTACCAAAACCTAGAACAATTTCTGCCATTTTAAATTTTTCCCTTTATTATTTCGCCACGTTTTTCGCAGGAATTCCTCACGTGTTGCTCCAAACCTCAATTATTTCCAATACATTGTGTATGCAGAAACACCGAACGTCTCTGTCTCGCCGCCATCAATGACCAAATCTTTTGTGTGAAGGAAGGTTGGTGGATTTGGTGTAATTGGCATCATATAGGCTTCGGTATTGTTCCGATCAAATAACGTTGAATAAATCTTACGTCGTTCAGTATCGTTAAAAGAAGCTTCAGCCTTTGGAATAGTTTTAGAAATTACTTTGTCTCCATAGTAATTTCGAGCACCCTTGCCATGAAAAAATGTGGCCGTAGACTGTACGTCTGGAATGCCACCCGACGCCCATTGATTTACAAGAATCTGAATTTTACCTTGGCGTTGTTTTTTTCGATAAGCTCCGAAAGTTAACTTGGAAACACTAGCTTTAATACCAATCTTACGTAAATCTCCTGAAACAGCCACTGGAATAATACGGGGTAACGTCGATGTGATATTTACTTCAAAGCCATTCGGGAAACCGGCTTGAGCTAGCAAATTTTTTGCGGCAGTTGGATTATAAGCCGGTGGCTTGGTGGTAAAACCACATCCGCGCTGCCATTTCTGACACATTGCATTCATCTGCTCCATTTTGCTACCGCCAGGGATAAGCGTTCTCTTGATCTCCTCTCGATTTATCGCCATCATTATAGCCTTACGGACACGTTTATCTTGAAGTGCCTTATGGCCAGATTTCCCGATAGAATCCATAGCTATATAATAAAATAATTGTCCTTTTTGCGTAGTCACAGTCAATGCCGGATTATTTCTTAATGAATCCAGTTGGTCTTTGGGTACACGATACATTAGATCAAGACCACCAGTTAGTAACTGAGCTATTTGCGTCTGGACATCGGGCATTGGTAAAACATGAATACGACCAATTCTAGCAGCAGGCCGCGCTGGACCGCTGTGCTTAAAGTTTGGATTAGCCTTTAATACAACTCCTTTGTTTGGATCTACAGATTCGACCATATAGGGTCCCGTACCAATACCTTTTTTTCCAAAAGTGCTTTTTACTTTTAGTGCGCCATGAACATCTGATGGATATATAGGTGTTGATATAGCAAACCTCGCCAAAGCCACTGCAGCTGGCCTCTTGGAATGTATGCGGACAGTATATTTATCTATCTTTTCTGCATTTTTAATCCAAAGGTAACGGGTCTTAATTCTAAATTTGACTTTTGGATTTGCAAACCAATTAATTGTATACACCACATCGTCTGCATCGAACTCCGATCCATCATGAAATTTGACGTCATCACGTAATTTAAATTCAAGAGTTTTCGCATTAATCCTTTTCCAGGATTTTGCTAGTGCTGGCCGAAAGGTATTTGTTTTTCTATCATAGGCCAAAAGATTATCATAAACGGCTCTAGATAAAAAACCAGTCTCGGGCTTAGGATCGTGTGTAGCATCCACGATCGATATTGGATCATAAAACCCAATTCGGAGAGTATCTTTGGACTTTTGAGCCCACACAGGGCTTGCTACAATACCTAGTACGAATACCACGGATAATAATTCAGTTAACTTAAACTTTTGCATAATTTTTTCCCTGTTTAAAAAAAATTGTCGTTAATTATGGTTATATTCTTGGCCGATAAACTCAGCAGCAGATAGCGTCTTCCAAATATCCTTTTTCTCTAATTTTACGATGTTGATTTCGAATATGTTCAATATGATCTCGCATAAACTCGTGTGCTCCAGCCCCATTGCGGTCTTTAATGAGATCTAATAAAGTACGGTGAGATCTGATTACATTCTCAGCAACCTCGGGTTGAGGAATGGTGTTGTGGGGCGGCCAAATCACATACCGCAAACTGTTAAGTTGCATATGCAACGCTTGGCTATGTGCCGCCTCTGCAATCGCCGTGTGGAATTTTAAACTTGAATTGCTGAATGCAACAGTATCATCAATAAGCTCACTAGCTTCTTTGAGAAGCATTTCCAATTTTTCAATGTCCTCTTTAGTAGCATATTCTGCCGCGCGCTCTGCCGCCAACCCCTCAAGTACAGATTGAATTTCGAGGACCCCATCTTCCGGAATTTCAGATAAACAATGTTGAATAGCTAACGTTTCTCCAATAGCATTAACGTCGCCTTCAGCAATGGTGGCGCCGCCTTTAACACCAACTTTAATTTCAACTGCACCCATCGCAGCTAGAGACCGTAACGCTTCACGCGCCGTATTGCGGCTAACATTAAAATTCTCAGAAATATCGCGTTCTGAACCAAGAAAATCACCTGAACGCATTGCTCCAGCAAGAATTCCATCACGAATTTGGGCCACTAATGCATCTGCGTTTGTGACAGGTTTGCGTAAAGAGTTAATCTTTGTAACGAATTTTTGGCGTTTACGTTCTTGAATTTGTATCATAAATTACCTTATATTTTAAATAGTCCTAACGTTAGGTCTGTTTACAAAAAGTGTCAATAATTCTTATAAATATCAATTACTAGCGGAATTTAAAAGACCAGTTGGATCAACACAACGACGAAGTTGTTCTGCATAGGCATCTTGCCATTTAGACGCACGATCAGATACAAAATCACCAGCACGGGCTCGTAGAAAACCATTCTCACTATTTAAGCCTGGCGGCTGCTTTCCCCCTTTGTCCATTTCTTTTGCAGCTTTTAACAACGCCTTGCGTGTTTGTGTGATCATCAAATCGCTGGGCGCTAGATGCTCAAAGTTATGATCTGTGATTGGCCCCATGCTCTCAGTGATTGCCTGATCTTGTAGATGAATCCCATTAATCCCAGTAAAGGAAGAATTACGTTGAGCTTTACGATCAATTTTATAATCATTTGAGTTGTTGGAGGTCAACCTCCAACGGCCATACCATGACGTATCACGAGGCTTGTAATCCATTCCCAATTTGATCCCCGGTAGAGGCTTGCCATCTTTATCTATTCGCAGCCCCTGTGCATTTCCTTTCCATGAAATATGAACAAACATAGTGTGTTTATCATCCATAGGGACCCAAGCGCGGGCGATAATGTGCTCCGCTAAATCACCATCCGGCGGCATGGTCCAAAAAGGGAAGAGGAATTGCGCCATGCGCCAATAAAGCTTATCTGGCTCTCCAGTATCCCGATAGGCACCGTACATTGTTCCCCACTCAGTATCTGCGACGTGCAAATCAGGTGCTCGGTTTATTAGTTGGTATTTACCAGGATTATCCGCGGGAACTTGGTCTAGTTCAATACTACCAGCATGCAGCCAACTAAAATGAGAGGTATCTATATCTCCTTCTAATGCTTGCAACCAATTACATTCCCGTTGGACAAAAATAATACGCACCTCACCTTCTTCCAGGAGAGCTGGCTCTATTCCCGGAAGTGCTGGTATATTCTGCTGATCTCCCATAAATACCCAAATTAAGCCATTACTTTCTCTCGTTTGATATGCTTTAGAATGAACTTTATGTTTAAAATTCTGCTTTTCTGGAACGTTTGGCATGTCCAGACAATTGCCATCAACATCAAACTTCCAACCATGATAAACACAGCGGATACCACCCTTTTCATTTCGGCCAAAAAATAGTGAGGCACAGCGATGTGGACACCGATGATCCATTACCCCAACTTTTCCAGAGTTATCTCTAAATGCCACAAGTTTTTCACCCAATAGCATCAAACGAATAGGATCTCCATCTGCAACCAATTCGGACGATTTAGCAGCAGGTATCCAATACTTACGCATCAAGTTACCCATCATAGTACCGTCACCAACTTGCGTTAGAATTTCACTATCCCTTGGGGTAACCATGATATTTACCTCGAGAACTCCCTTTGTTTTGAACTAGCCCCCGATTGCATGCGAAGGTCATCCCCAACAAAAAAGAAAAAACACCGCATAATCTATGCCAATAGATTATGCGGTGTTATCTTCTAACCAACATTACTTCCAGCTAACTCGATTTAATTCAAAACCTTCTGGATTTTTATGACCACCATGTATAACTATGTCTTTCGTATGAGCCAGTACAACCGGCAGCGGAACCAAAGGCATCATATAAGCTTGATCATTAACCCGATCAAAAGCTGCCTGATATACAGCTTTCCGCTTGTTGAGATCAAAAGTCACTTGACCGGCAGCATGCGCCGCCGTCAATTCTTTGTCACCCATGTAATTCCGGGAACCCTTCATGAAGAAAAATCCAGCAGTTACATCAACGTCAGGGGCAGCCCCACCATTGTCCCAAAGGCTCACAAACATCTGAACCTTACCTCTGGCTCGTTTCTTAACAAATCCCCCAATTTTTAAACTATCTATTTTGGCTTTAATACCAACTTTACGAAGTTGACCAGATACGGCTATGGCAATTTGTCGAGATGGACCCCAAGTCGTGATTTCAACATCAAAACCATTTGAAAGCCCTGCTTCAGCAAGTAATTTCTTAGCCTTAGCCAAGTTATGCTTGGTAGGCGGAACAGAGGAAACACAACCAACATGCCAATCGTGACAAATGGCACGCTGTAACGGCTGGCCATGCAATTGAGATGGTACAAGCGCCTTTACCAAGGCTTTCCGATCAATAGCGTGTAATACTGCTTGACGAATTTTTTTGTTTTTAAAATGTCCAAATCCCGAACGGTCAGCAGAATCAAATAAAACATAAACAAAAGATACTGTGGGTGTAACAGAAATTGAGAAATTTGGATTTTCTGCTAAATTTTCACCTTGATCTTTTGGAACATTATACATGATATCCAAACCACCAGCCATCAATTCTGCGATCTGTGTCTGTTTATCTGGAATAGGCCGGGCTATAAGTTTCTTAACAATACCAGCAGGTTTGCCGCCATTATAGTAATTTTCATTTTTTTCGAAGAATATCCCTTTATTAGGATCAACTTTAGTAACTTTATAAGGACCTGTTCCAACAGGATTACGACCGAAGTCACTTTTTACTTTTAGCGCTCCATGGACATTCGAAGGATAAATCGGTAATCCTGTCGCAAGCCTTGATAATATCGGTGCGTAGGGTCGTTTACTTTTAAAGCGAACGGTATACTTATCCACTTTTTCAATGCTCGCTATCCAGCCAAAACGCGACCCTTTAAAGCGAAACTTGGTTTTTGGATCTGTCACGAATTTAACCATGTATACAACGTCATCGGCATCAAAGTCAGAACCATCATGAAACTTCACACCTTTACGGAGACTGAACTCCATTGTCAATTTGTTGATGCGTTTCCAGGAAGTAGCCAATTGAGGTTTATAAATACGCTTTTCAGCATCATAAAACAATAACATATCAAAAACCGCGGGCGCTGTTAGATTAGTTTCTGGATGTGGATTGTAGATCCGATCCAATATTTTAATCGGCTGATAGAGCCCAAAGCGAACCGTATCTTTAGATTTCTGTGCAAACGCACTGCCGACTAAAAAGGCGCTAATTCCGGCTATCATTGCACCTGTTACAGCTAGACTTGTGAAAGTCCTGAATATACTCATTAACTTACTCCCTTATAAATCTGAATTTTTATAATTTGATACAACTAGAATTTAATTAGACTCAATTTGATAGATATCCTAACGTTAGGATTGTTGGAATTGAGAGTCAATAAGAGATAACATGCTAGTGGTTAACATTTTCAAGGATTGAATTTTAAACTACATAATCAAAACATTTAAATTCTCAGTATAATTAAAATAACTGGTCAAGGGAGATAGTCGACCATGGGGGTACGTCGAATAGTTGCCGGGCATGATAAAACCGGAAACGCCACTATCCAATTTGATAGCGAAGCATCAAATGTACACAAACCGACAGGCAACATCGAGACAACTCTTTTATGGGTTACAGATAAGACCCCAGCAAACAATGAAGGCAGTGCGGATACCGCGGATCAAGATATTGGAATTCCACCACCGCCAAATGGCTCCATCTTTCGGGTTGTAGAATTCGGGCCAGAAAGTAGCCAGGGAGGATCTGACGAACGAGAGTATTTATCATCCGTCGGCGCTACACAGCATGAAAGCGCGCGTCACCCAAGTATGCATAAAACCCATTCCATTGACTATGCAATTATAATGAGCGGTGAAATTGATATGCTCGTGGATGACGATGAGGTCCACGTTAAAGCCGGCGACGTTGTCGTACAACGCGGCAACAATCACGCTTGGGTAAATAGGGGTACAAAACCATGCAAGATCGCCTTTGTACTTATCGATTCAGATCCCATAACCTAGCATTATATTATGGTGGGAAATTTTTATGTTCAAAATTTATTTGTGATATGGATGCTTGTTCAAAATACATTGGGCTCGATACACTTGTTCCAGCAACATAACCCGCGCTAACATGTGGGGCCAAGTCATAGCCCCCATAGAAATACTAAGATGAGCTTTATCGAGGATGACCTTGTCAAGACCATCAGAGCCACCAATAGTTATTGCTAGATCATTAATCCCGTCATCTTGCCAGGTACTAATTTTTTTTGCGAAGTCACCACTCGAAAGGAACAAACCGTTCTTATCCATTGCTATAAGAACCGCACCCTTTGGGATTTTAGACAATAACAAATCTGCTTCTTTCTTTTTTATTTGTTTAGCCCCAAATGAATTCTTTTCCTCAACTTCTTTAAGTGCCAAAGGCCACTTCAAGCGTTTGGCATAAACATCCCACAAGCTTCGCTCTGAACCCTTCCTCATTCGGCCAACTGCAACTATAGTGATATTCATTCTAGGTAGCTTTTTTGATTAAGCAACTTCATCAGACCGTGGCATTTCACCACTCCAGATTTTTTCTAAAGCATAAAATTCTCTAATTTCAGGTCGAAAAAGATGCACGACGACATCTCCACTATCAATAAGAACCCAATCATTTTGATCTGTTCCTTCGAGCAAAATTTCCGTCTGACCAGTCAATTTCATTTTTTCTTTGAGATGAACGGCCATAGCCGCAACTTGCCTTTGAGACGTGCCCGTTGCAATGACCATATAATCGGCAAAACTTGTTTTACCAGCGAGGTTGATAACGACGACATCTTGAGCCTTATCGTTTTCTAGGGACGCTTTCGTTATATCCAAAAGTTTTTTCGCACGCGTTTTTAGATTTGCATTTGATTTTCTTTTTGAACTAATTAGCGTCTTAGCTTTACGAGGAATAGTGCACTTCTCCTTTAGTTTATTACATTAAGTTATTAATAAAATTTTATCGCGCCAATCCCAGCACGAACACGCGTTGCAGAAATTGCATCCGGTTTAATATTGAGAAAAGACCAGGCAGGTGCTTGCATAACACTTAAGCGGTGCACCTGACCTTCACTTACCCGATAACGAGCAAACCGTTTGGCTGCAAATCCCGCTAAAGCTCTGTTAGTGTATGTTGGCCTTGTAAAAATCGCAATGGGGACGGTCCTAAAAATATCCTGCCAATCTTTCCACTTTGAGATTTGAATTAAATTGTCGGCACCCATAAGCCAGACAAAACTGGCTTTCGGATAAATTTGTTTTAGTTTCTTTAACGTTTCAGCCGTGTACGTTGTACCCAGCTCAATTTCAATATCCGTCACCCTGATACGCCGGTCTTGAGACATTGTGTGGGCTGATTGTATACGAACGTCAAAATCAGCCATTCCATTCGATGGCTTCAAAGGGTTCTGTGGCGAAACCATCCACCACACCTCATCCAGATACATAAGGTCAAGGGCTTGCCGACTAACATGTAGGTGTCCCCTATGCGCGGGATTAAATGAACCACCTAATATTCCAATTCGCTTATGCGCGAATGATTTGTCTCTATTCAAAGTAGCAACCTTAACTTTATGACTTTAGCGTTTTATAAATATTCTTTAAAGTTTCCATGATCAAAAAATTGACAAATAACATACGCACCAACAACCATTTAGTTAACTGCAACTTTTTGGGTAGGTCGGATAAAACTTGATAATATAACCATTGAAATTTCAAAACCAACGTGATGTTTTTACGGACGTGTTTGACCATCACCACGAACAATATATTTAAAGGTGGTGAGTTGTTCAACTCCTACTGGCCCGCGAGCATGCATTTTACCTGTCGAAATACCAATCTCTGCACCCATACCAAACTCACCACCATCTGCAAATTGAGTGGAAGCATTGTGCACTGCTATAGCACTATTAACACCCCTCAAAAAAAACTCTGCTATATCTACGTCATTCGTAACAATAGCATCGGTGTGTTCTGTGCCATGGTGGTTAATATGGTCAATAGCTTCCTCAACGCCATTAACCACGCGAATACTTATTATTGAATCGAGATATTCAGTATCCCAATCAGCCTCATCTGCAGTAAACACTCTGTCATCAAGCGCCCGAATTTCAGCTTCCCCTCTAATCTCACAACCTGCCTGATCTAGCGCATCTAAAATAGGTGCTAGATGTGTTCCAACCGCCTCATGATCAATCAACAGGGTTTCCGTCGCTCCGCAAATACCCGTGCGGCGCATCTTTGCATTTAATACAATATCGCACGCCATATCAGGGCTCGAATCAACATTCACGTAGGTATGACAAATACCCTCTAAATGCGCAAAAATGGGTATCTTGGCTTCCGTCTGGACCCGTTCAACCAAAGAACGACCGCCGCGTGGCACAATTACGTCAATAAAGTCAGTCATCGTCAGCATCTCACCAACAGCGGCTCGATCTTTTGTAGGAACCATCTGTATTGCTCCTGCAGGCAGTTCGGCAACTTCTAGAGCAAATTCTAGGCAGTCAAAAATAGCAGAAGAAGAGTGAAAACTCTCGGAGCCACCTCTCAAAATAGATGCATTACCAGACTTAAGACATAAGCCCCCCGCATCGGCCGTCACATTTGGCCGCGACTCATAAATTACACCAATAACTCCGAGAGGCACACCAACCCGAGAGATTGAAAGCCCATTGGGCTGCTTCCAACTATCGATAATACGGCCAACAGGATCACTAAGTCCTGAAATAGCGTCCAATCCATCGGCCATACTATTAATTCGCTCGCGATTTAATTCTAATCGATCTAACATCGCTGGTGTTAGACCCTTTTGTTTTCCCTCCTCAATATCTTTGTCATTAGCCTGAATTATTTTTTCCATATTATCACGCAAGGAACTAGCTGCTATTTTGATAGCGTGGTTTTTAGCTTCAGTGGAAGAATTGGCGAGCACCTGAGCGGCATCTTTAGCTTCTTTGCCTATGTCCCTCATAATTTTTGTAACAGTCTTAGACATCTCTCCGTCCTAATTCATGGCCAGATCATCACGGTGAATAATCTCGTCCCGTCCACGATAACCCAAAAGCGTAAGAATATCATCGGTGTTATGGCCCATAATCAACCGAACGTCATCCGAAGAATAGGCTGTTAGACCACGACCAATTTCCTCACCCTCCATAGTTTGTATTAAAATCGTATCGCCCCGTTGAAAACTTCCATCAACCCCGGAAACACCGGCTGGTAAAAGACTGCATCCAGCCTTAAGTGCGCTGACTGCGCCTTTATCAATAACGAAGGTACCACATGGCTGCAAAGTTCCGGCAATCCAGTTCTTACGAGCGCTTTGCGGATTGCCAACTGAGCGAAACCACGTACACTTCGCGCCATTTTCCAAAGCCAGCAAAGGCTTCATGTGTTGGCCTTTTGTAATAACCATAGAGCAACCTGATCCAAGGCACTGTTTAGCTGCTGCTAATTTTGTAACCATTCCACCGGAACTATCATTAGAAGCTGCAACTCCTGCCATTTTTTCTATCTCTCCGGTGACTTCAGTGACATCAGTTATAAGCTTTACATCACTGTTAGTCTTTGGATCTCCATCGTAAAGGCCGTCAGTATCTGATAACAAAACCAGTAAATCAGCTGAGACCATTACTGCTACACGAGCCGCTAATCGATCATTATCACCAAACCGTATTTCTTCTGTAGCTACAGTATCATTTTCATTGATCAAAGGTATAGCACCAACCCCAAGTAAGGTGATCAAAGTTGATCTTGCATTTAAATAACGGCGGCGATTTTCGCTATCATCGCGGGTTAGCAAGATCTGAGCTACAGATAGATCATGGGGCTCAAAACACTCTTGATAAGCATGTGCAAGACGCACCATACCGGCCGCTGCCGCGGCCTGTTTTTCCTCTAAACGTAAGTCTCCCGACTTCATATTTAGATAACGCCGTCCTAAAGCTATAGCTCCAGAAGATACTATAATAACGTCTTGGCTCCTCTTACGGCATCGCTCAATATCTTCCGCTAAAGCCTCTAACCAACTTCGCCTGAGGCTACCCGTTTCATTATCGACTAAAAGTGATGAGCCAATCTTGACGACAACACACCTAGCTTCCGAGAAACTTTTATTATCTAAAACGCCTTTATTCATTATCAGCCTCATCTTGATCGAGAACTTTAGCATTGATTGTCTCGTTTGGCTTATCCAACTGCTCGGCAGCCTCTTTTATCGACCGAAACTCGGTTACGGACCGAAAAACGTCGCGCAATGCGTGCTTTATACCCATACCAGAAATCCCTGAAATCGTTACTACATCTTGCCGTGACACTTCCGAAAGTGCTAACTGCTTCTCCTTGATAAGCTCCGATGTTAGTGCATCTATCTTATTCAGAGCCACAATTTCTGATTTTGAACTGAGTATATCACCATACTCTTCCAATTCGCGCCTAATCGTTACATAGGACTTGATTATATCATCTTCTGTTCCATCAACTAAATGAAGCAACACACCGCAACGCTCAACGTGTCCTAAAAAACGATCGCCAAGTCCTGCTCCCTCATGAGCCCCCTCAATAAGGCCTGGAATATCTGCCAACACAATCTCATTCCCATCAACATAACCAACACCAAGATTGGGATAGAGGGTGGTAAATGGATAATCGGCAATCTTTGGTCGTGCACGCGTGACCGATGCTAAAAATGTTGACTTTCCGGCGTTGGGGAGACCAATTAAGCCCGCATCCGCAATAAGCTTCAATTGCAGCCAAAGCCAATATTCTTCGCCGGACCAGCCATCTTCCGCCCGCCGGGGGGCTTGGTTAGTTGAAGTTTTAAAATGCGCGTTTCCTCGCCCACCATCTCCTCCTTTTGCGAGAACCATGCGCTGGCCAGGCTTCATCAAATCGCCTAATAAATATTCATTATCCTCTCCGAAAATTTGAGTGCCAACAGGAACTTTTAGAATAATATCTTCAGCTGCTTTACCATTCTTGTTACGCCCTTGGCCATGACCACCGCGGCGCGCATTAAAGTGTTGCTGATAACGAAAGTCTATCAAAGTATTTAAATTCTCAACACATTCAATAACAACAGAGCCCCCGCGCCCACCATCACCGCCATCTGGACCACCAAACTCGAGATATTTTTCACGGCGAAAGCCAACGCAGCCAGCTCCGCCATCACCACTTTTGATATAAATCTTTTGTTGATCTAGAAACTTCACGAGTTTCATCCTTAAAGGTTAGGTGCTAAAATCTCATTACTTTAAAGAAAACCGAATAGATATCTTATAATCTTGACACTAAAAAAGGGGAACAAATAGCCATTCCCCTCAAAAATTCTGGATTGGCTGTCAATATACTCAGACCAACGGCTCCACGCCAACAAATGTTTTTCCGGAACCTGCTTTCCGAAACTTAACTTTACCTTCAGTAAGAGAAAATATCGTATGATCTTTTCCAATACCAACATTTTCGCCTGGATGCCATTTTGTACCACGTTGCCGGATTATTATATTTCCCGCAAGAACGGCTTCGCCACCAAATTTTTTAACACCAAGTCGACGGCCAGCCGAATCACGACCATTCCGAGATGAGCCTCCAGCCTTTTTATGTGCCATATCTATTTCTCCTTAGTCGTCTTCGGGACAGATTTCTTTTTAGTTGGTGTTTTTTTTTCAACATCAGCTTCAGTTCCGGTAGCCTTTTTCTCAGCGGCAATTTTCTTCTTTGGGGCAGGCGATTTAACTTCAGTGCTATTCCTCGCAGCTGGCGACTTAGCACTCGTACTTTTTTCTTCGGCTGGTGCTTTGGTTTCTGCAGTTTTTGGCTTATCAGCCTTAGGCTTTTCCTTTTCTGCTGGCTTTGAACCACTATCTTGAGACACTGTCTCTTTTTTAGCTGCCGTTTTTACTGCTCCTTTGCCATTGATGTCTAAAACACGTAGAACAGTCTGATTCTGACGATGACCTTTTTTACGCTTGTAACCCTGACGCCTTTTTTTCTTAAAAACGATTATCTTATCGGCACGTGATTGATCCATCACTTCGCAGTTAACCGCAGCATTAGAAACCATAGGCGCACCCACTTCTGGGTCTTTGCCATCTTCTCCAACAATCAACACCTTATCTAGCTTTATCTTGGCACCAGCATCGCCTAAAAGTTTCTCAACGACGATAACATCGCCAGGTGTTACTCTGTACTGCTTACCGCCGGTTTTTATGACTGCGTACATGGTTCTCTTTTTCACTTAATTTTATGCCGTACAAAAATAGGGCACCAACTCTGGAGCCCACACGGAAGGCGCGGAAATTAGCGGTCTAAGGGGCAAATGTCAATGGGTAATAATCCCAATTTATCTTGATTTTTTACTATCTCTGCTTTTTTTACTAAAGTCCAAGACAAGATGGCTAGGTTATATAAGATTAAACCGCTTTAATTTTGTTAAACTATTACCTAATGCTTAGTTTTGGGCATTGAAACTAGAGCCATCGACGCGATCCCAGTATACGTCAAGCCGGGCGTCTTCAATGCTTTCACCTCTTAATAACGCCCCTGTTTCGACCTTTGGATAAATCTGGTCGGCTAGAAGTATTTTACTTCCCGAGAGCCTTCGTACGATATGTCGCCGAGTTAAAAATTGGGGGTGCTCCACTCCTGAGGCTCCGATCAATTCACCAATCGCTATAAGAGTATTGTGATGAAAATTCCGAACTTGAGCCGCTTTCTTATCAATATCTAATACTCGATACCGTCGAGGATCCATGGTTGTAATACCAGTAGGACAGTGGCCTGAGGCACAATCTCTAGCCTGGATGCATCCGAGTGCAAACATAAATGGTCTAGCCATATTGATCCAGTCAGCACCTAAAGCGCAGTGTTGTACGACATCATATGCACTGACGACCTTTCCTGAAGCAGCAATTTTTATCCGGTGGCGCAGATTTGCGCCAATGAGAGCGTTATCAACAAACACAAGTGCATCTTTAAGGGGAGAGCCCAAATGATCGGTAAACTCCGCTGGCGCAGCACCGGTTCCACCTTCAGCACCATCAACAGTTATAAAATCAATAAATTGCTGCCGATTAACCATAGCCTTTACGATCGCAATAAATTCCCAAGGATGACCAATACACAGTTTTATGCCAACGGGTTTGCCGCCGCTAAGCTCTCTTAATTCAATAGCAAATGTTAGCAATTCATCAGGTGTAGAGAATTCAGGGTGAGATGCGGGTGAAATACAATCTTCCCCTATTGGCACACCTCGAGTTGATGCAATTTCTTGGTTTACTTTGCTTGCAAGGAGCATTCCACCATGTCCTGGCTTAGCTCCTTGGCTTAATTTAATCTCAATCATTTTGACTTGATCAAGTTTAGCTTTTTCTTCGAATAATTTTCTATCTAGACGCCCGTCTGGTGTACGACAGCCAAAATAGCCTGTTGAGATTTGCCACACTAAATCGCCGGCGCCTGCCTCGTGATATTTTGACAACGACCCCTCACCCGTATTATGCGCAAATTTACCCAGGGCTGCGCCAGTATTAAGGGCTTGAATAGCTCGAGGAGAAAGCGAGCCGAATGACGTACCGGAAATATTTAATAGTGACATTTGATAAGCTTTATCACCTTCACCAACAGCCGTATAAAAATCTTCTGGCTCAGGATGTATTGGCGCTAATGAATGATTGAGCCATGTGAAATCTTCTTCGTACATATTCTCTATAGAACCCAAAGGCCTTGCTGCTGTAATCGACTTTGCGCGCTGATAGACCATGGATCTTTGATTTCGCGAATAAGGCAACTCATCTTTATCGTCTTCCCAGAAATATTGGCGTAACTCTGGGCGGAAACTCTCAAAAAAGTAACGCATATGGCCAACGATAGGGAAATTTGCCCTCACTAAACTAGTTTTTTGAAAATAATCAAAAATGCCAATTACAGTTAGAAATACTGTTAATATTAAAATAGGCGCGAGGAACGGTGTCGTGATTACGAGAGGTAGAAGTATTATTGATGCTATTGCTGAATATACTAATACTGAATAACGGCCCCATAAAAAATCCATCACACTCACCCACAATGGTTTATCTAGATATACATTTAATCGTCATTATAAATTCGAAGCAAGAACTGTATTTTTTATCTGTCAAGAGACCTCTTGTTCACGTAAACGAAATCGCTGCAGTTTACCTGTTTGTGTTTTAGGAAGTTCATCAACAAAAACAACAGATCGGGGATATTTATAAGGTGCAATTTCTTCTTTAACGAAATCTTGTAGCACCTTAATCAGCCCTTCATTACAGTCAAAACCATCCCTGGCAACAACGAAAGCTTTGACAATATTACCACGATCCGGATCCGGCGACGCAATAACAGCACATTCCGCGACTGCCTCGTGTTCCAACAATACACCCTCAACTTCAGGTCCAGAAATATTGTAGCCCGATGAGATGATCATATCATCAGCGCGCGCAACGTACTTAAAGTAACCATCTTTATTCATTTCATAAATATCACCAGGAAAATTCCACCCATTTCTGACGTAAATCGCTTGGCGCTCTGGATCATCAATGTATTTACAACCTGTCGGTCCCTGAACCGCAAGTTGGCCCGGCGTGCCTGCACGCACTTCATTTCCAGTATCATCTACTACACGTGCCCGATAGCCAGGAATAGCTTTACCAGTATAACCGGCTCGCATTTCTTCTGGCGGAGCCGAAACAAAAATATGAAACATCTCGGTTGATCCCAGGCCATCAATTAAACGAATACCCGTAGCTTTATTAAAAGCCTCCCATGTTGCTTTTGGCAAGGTTTCGCCCGCAGAAACGCCTTGTCGAAGTGATGACACATCGTAATCCTGAACCATATCCGCCATAGCTCGGTAGGCCGTTGGAGCGGTATAAATTTGTGTCACCTTATATTTTTGAATAGTTTCCAGTATCTTATCTGGCAAGGGGCTTTCTAAAAAACGGCTCGACGCACCAAATCGCATAGGAAAAATCGCAATTCCACCAAGCCCAAAGGTGAATGCCATCGGTGGTGTGCCGGTAACAATATCATTGGGCTCTAACTTAGCTATATAACGGCCACAGGTATCTGCCGTCGCGATTACGTCTCTATGAAAATGCATAGCCCCTTTAGGTTGGCCTGTCGTACCAGATGTAAATGCTATTAATGCTATATCATCGGCGGCGGTATTTATGTTAATAAATTTGCCAGTTTTCTTTTCACATAAATATTCAAGTGTCGCTCTTTTTCCACCATTACCCACCTGGGATAAATACAATGTGTGCTTGATGCTACTGGTAAGGTCCAATGCGCTCTGCATTTCTTCGGCAAGATCCAAATCGCAAAGAGCTATTGATACATTTGCCCGATTTATCGAAACTTGAAGTTCTCGAGCGCGCAACATAGGCATCGTGGTCACACAGATTCCGCCAGCTTTCAAAACACCAAACCACGCTGCAAGGAGCATCGGTGTGTTAGGAGCCCGCAACAAAACCCTATTTCCGGTTACCAGTCCACAGTCTTCTGTCAAAACCTCAGCGATGCGATTTGCCCGATCTAATAATTCTGAATATGTCCAGCTAACATCACCTAAATGAACAACATTGTTATTTTTGAACCCTTGGTTAACGGCGTTATCTAAAAGTTCTGATGCGACGTTCATATAGTCAGGATAGGCGGACAATTCCGGCGTAGCAGAAAAATCAAAAGTGGGTAACAAATTTTTAGGTGGGAGGCGATCAGCCGCAAAAGTATCATTATAAGCTGTTGGGACGCCGCCCGGGATTTTATGTGCCATTATATCGTCCTTAAACCAAACTATTCAATTTCAGCCTTTAGTATAGAGTTCTTTAAATCTCCTAATAACTTGTGCAGATCTAATGCACTTTCTCGATCTAAATTAGCCATAAGACTATTGACCCAAGAACTATGGGCTGGGATCATTTTATCGAGTGCATTTTGACCCTCCGAAGTAAGGCTTACATGCTGTACGCGCCGATCTTCAGTTGAAGGATCTCGTTTAATCAAATTATCATCGACTAATCGATCAACCAAAGGCGTAATATTCCCATTTGTCACCATCAAACGGTTTGATAGTTCGCGCATTGGCTGCCCATCTGGCGCCCGGTCAATTTGCGCCAAAACATCAAAACGAGGTAACGTAGTATCAAAATCATCCCGCAAATTTTTTCTAACTCTACGCTCAATTAAATGTGTACAAGTCAGGAGCCTCAGCCAAATCCGAAGATCAAGCTGTTCGTCATCGCTAAGGCCTGTCTCATAGTCACTCTTCGGATTATTAACCTTGTTTTTCCTATCTGTTTTCGATAATGGCAAATCACCCATAGCTTCTAACCACCCCAATTAACTTATTACTTTAGATCTAAACCATTTAATTTTAGATCAAATTATAATTTTGAACAAGCATCGGTAGATGAGGTTTAATGAAACAAATTATTAAATTCTGGAAGATATAAAATTTTTACTTTACTAAACCAGATGCACCAAATTGGAAACCCTCAAAAAATTTGTGAATTAAACTGACGCGGCATTTAAATAACTGTTGGCATAACATAGGTGTAAAAATATTAGGAATGCAGTGCACGGACGTTAGTGGGTTAATATTCGAAAGTTGATACATATCATCTATAATCCTTAAGATTAAAATGACGGTTTAGGATCCATGACACTTGAAAATACCGATAAAAGTATTATTTTTTTTAATCAGCATTTTATGTGTAACAGCATGTTCCGATGTTAATCATTACGCATTAGGCCCAATAGAAGACTTGGAGCACATTGATTTGCCGGTGGGCATGCTTCCTGCTGCTAAGCCCGCAGCACGTGAAGAAGCTCAAATGATGGTACTATGGTTGTTCGCAAAAGATATTGATAAAACAAAATCCAACCCACCAGCAATGTTACGTGGTTTAGCTTATCTAGAATACTTACTAAATGATATTCTACAAGATTTAGCTACCACCGTAAGTACAAAAAAATCAGTAAAGAAGATTGTCCTAAATCTCCGTGATGCACTAGGTATGCCACTCTACGCACCCCCCA
>LWDU01042442.1_pt1 | contig 23239 bp, 24 predicted proteins | sample 727161 | NCBI WGS metagenome assembly LWDU01 (sample SAMN04566230, study PRJNA314399) | hydrothermal vent metagenome | isolation source: deep sea hydrothermal plume seawater | place: Mexico: Gulf of California, Guaymas Basin | collected 2004-07-11
CCCACTTTTCACGCCTTTGGTTTTGCGGTTACCACCCTGATGCCGCTTACCGAAGGCGTGCCTATCGTTTGTCACCCAGACCCTACCGATGTCGCCACTATTGCTGCCGGCGTTGAAAAGTATCACGGCACTATCTTGGTTGGCACACCCACTTTTCTCAGACTGTACTCCATCAATAAAAAAGTTAGTGGCGAATCCCTACAATCACTAAGACTTATTTTTGCCGGTGCTGAAAAGCTTCGAAACGAAGTTCGAAACACCTTTGAGGCAAAATTTAATAAAGAAATATGCGAGGGCTACGGCACCACCGAAACATCGCCTGCAGTCTCAATTAATCTTCCAGCTGATGCCAGCGGCCCAAGAGCTAAGGTTGGTACCGTTGGACGCACACTGGATGGCACGGCATTTAAGATTGTTGATCCCGACTCTCTAGACGAACTAGCAACAGGTGAAGATGGTTTGATTTTGATTAGCGGACCACAGCTGATGAAGGGTTACTTAAATATGCCCGAAAAAACAGCCGAAGCAATTGAGATAATTGATGGCTATCGGTGGTATCGTAGCGGCGATAAAGGACATCTTGATGAAGATGGCTACTTAACCATTGTTGACCGCTATTCACGCTTTGCCAAAATTGCTGGAGAAATGATTAGCTTGACAACAGTTGAAGAGCGAATACTAGAAGCCTTGAAAGATGCCGACGTAGAAGTGGCTGCGACATGCCTTCCAGATCAACGTAAAGGCGAGCGAATCGTGCTACTTGCAACCGAAGGGGTGACCAAGGAGGTATTGCAAAAAGCCCTTAATGATGCCAAGGTCAACCCACTATACCACCCTGCCAAGGTCTATTCTGTTGAGGAAATTCCCAAACTGGGTAGTGGTAAAATTGACTTCGGTGCAACTAAAAAAATTGCCCTAGCGCACATAGAATAAAGATAAATTCATGCCAGAATTACCCGAGGTAGAAACAACTGCTCGAGGCTTAAAGCCGCTTATTATCAATCAAAGCATTGCCAATGTTGGCATCTACCGGCCAAAATTACGCTGGGAGATTCCCAAACACTTATCAGTAACACTGAAAGATCAAGTTATTCAAAGTGTCGGGCGCCGAGCAAAATATTTGCTTGTTAATTTTGAACACGGCGCGCTGATACTGCATTTGGGTATGTCCGGCTCAATACGTGTCGTTCCCACAGAATTACCACTAAAAAAACACGAGCACTTTGAGTTGAAGCTCTATAACAACACAAGCCTTCGTCTGGATGATCCGCGACGATTTGGCGCTGTTCTTTGGCAAAACAAAGGCGAAACACTGCCTTTGTTTGAGTTGCTCGGGCCGGAGCCGCTTTCAGATAACTTTACTACCGACTATCTTTTTCAACGATCAAGGGGTAGAACTCAAAATATTAAAACTTTTATTATGAACGGCTTTGTCGTTGTTGGCGTTGGCAATATATACGCCTCTGAAAGTCTATTTTTGGCAAGGATTTCACCTAAAATTATTGCAGGAAAAATATCGCTAAAACGCTATCAAACGCTTGTTCAAAGCATTAAGTCAATTCTCGCAGAAGCAATAGAAAAAGGCGGCACTACGCTAAAAGACTTCTCCGACGTTGATGGTAAGCCGGGATATTTTTCCCAAGAACTCTCGGTCTACGGCTGTGTTGATAAGCCTTGCGTGCGTTGCAGTGGTACAATCAAGAAAATCACTCAAAACCAACGCGCTACTTATTATTGCTCAAAATGTCAGAAATAGACAACCCTAAAACCCTATTCGAGAGCGCTTGCTCTACCAATTCCGAGTCTTTTGCCCTGCAAAACCTAGGCGATATGATGGCGCCAGAATTTAGTGAAAACTGCATTATTGTTGTTGACCCTGGAATGAGAATTCATAACCAAGCCTACGCTATCATTAATTACCAAGGCGAACTTTACTTTCGACAGTTTATCAATGTTGACAATAAGCCATTAATGCGCTGCTTGAATACTAACTACGAGGATATCAATCTGGTTGGTGGTTACGATATAAAGGGTTGCGTTGTGCAACAGAAACAGCGAAAACAAATCGCACTGCACTATTACCATTTAGATGAGGTGAGTAAAAACATGGTTTTTAGCGAAAAAGGCAAGGCTAAAAGTTAGGGCTAGCACTACAACATCCAAATCAAATGTGCCATTCGCCCAGACCCCTCACCGTCACGACGATAAGAAAAATAGTGCTTGTTTTCTGAATAAGTACAATGGGTGCCCCCTGTAATTGATTCGACACCCTGTGCCATAAGAACGGCTCGAGCAACATCGTATAAATCAAACATATATTTGTTATTACGCTGAATAAAGGCGCTTTCAAAATCTGGGTTACTACCAACAAAGAACTCTCGCACCTCAACACCCACTTCAAAGGCATTTTGGGAGATCCCAGGGCCTAAATGCGCCAATATTTCACCCTTGTTTGCGTCCAACGCTTCAACACTAGACTCAATCACACCGCCAAGCAAACCCCTCCATCCCGCATGCACAACACCAACAGCACTGCCGTCTTTTTTGCAGAGAAAAATCGGCAAACAGTCGGCCGTCAATACAGCGCAAACCACGCTGGGCGTTTGAGTGATAGCAGCATCTGCTTTTAGGGAGCAAGGTAAGTCAGCATTAACACAAATATTGGAATGGCATTGATCAAGCCATTTTGGTTCAGCCGGCAGATTGTAGTGGTTTACTAGTAATTGACGGTTTGCCAAAACAGCATTTGACTCATCGCCAACATGATTGGCAAGATTAAAGTTAGCGTAGTTATTATTACTCGCACCACGCTCAATAAATCTTGGTGTACTTAAAAATTTAACGTTTGCTGGAAACATTACTTAATGCGCTTATTACTCAGCGTCAAACTCACTCAAAACATCAAGCAATGCCAACATATCGTCGGGCAAAGGCGCCTTCCAAGACATTGTCTCGCCACTGATAGGGTGGACAATCGTCAGTTTTTTAGCGTGTAACGCTTGACGTTTAAAGTCCTTCAGTGCATCCTTTAATGCTTCATCGGCTTTTTTTGGAAACCGTATTTTGCCGCCATACATCGGGTCGCCAATCAAGGAATAACCAATGTGGGATAGGTGCACACGAATCTGGTGCGTTCTGCCAGTTTCTAGAATGGCTTTGACGTGTGTGTGATGAGCAAATCGATCAATAACTCGGTAATGTGTTAATGCGTGCTTGCCAGATTCGGTAACGGCTTGCTTGATTCGATCTCTACTGTCACGGCCAATCGGCTTGTCAACCGAGCCGCCAGAAATCATGTGACCATAAACTATCGCTGAATATTCGCGCGAAACTGTGTGGGTTTGTAACTGCTCAACCAAGTTTTTCTGTGCTTTCTCGCTACGAGCAACCACCATCAATCCTGAAGTATTTTTATCCAAACGATGAACAATACCCGCCCTATCCAGTTTAAACAATTCTGAGTCATAGGCAAGCAAGCCATTTGCTAGGGTGCCTTTCCAGTTGCCGGCGCCAGGATGTGTCACCAAGCCAACAGGTTTGTTAATGATGATGATATCGTCGTCTTCAAAAACCACTTCAAGAGGAATATCCTCAGCAATCCAGCGAATATTCTCATTCTGTTTCAGGGTTACTTCAACAATCTCATCGCCCTTCGCCCTGTCTTTTGGTTTAAATTTCCGCCGATTAATCAGCACGTCGCCCGCTTTTATCCAAGTAGTGATTTTCGAGCGGGAATACTCTGGCAGCATTCGTGCAATAGCAGCGTCGATGCGTTCACCTGTCATGCGTTCGGGTATTATAATTTTGAGTTTCTCCATAGCGATATTTTAATTCAAATCGAGTCGTTACTTGTCGCTGATAGAGGCTGAATACGGTAAATATTGCCATTATCAGTAGAGAAATATATCCAGCCCTCAGGACTCTGAACGAGTGCTCTAATGCGCTCATTCAAATCTTCAAATAATCGCTCTTCGGCAATCGCCACGCCATCATCATCAAGCCCTATACGATTCAAATGGCGCAGTTTCAGTGCACCGGTGAATAAATCCCCTTGCCACTCGGGAAATGCTGTGCCGCTGTAGAGCAGTAAACTGCCTGGTGCTATGGAGGGCACATAAACTTTAATCGGTTGCTCCATACCTGCTTTGTGCGTCCCTTCGCCAACACTGAACGGCAGCCAGTATTCTTTGCCATAAGAAATAACAGGCCAACCGTAGTTTTTGCCTTTAACAATTAAATTAATTTCATCGCCACCTCTTGGGCCGTGTTCAATAGACCACAAACGTTGCTCTAAGTTGTCCCAAACCAAGCCCTGTGGATTGCGATGACCATAACTCCAAATTTCATCAAGCGCCTGATTGTTGTCCACAAATGGATTATCCTCTGGAACGCTTCCATCAAGATTAAGCCTTATAATCGAGCCAGCATGTGTGCTCAAATCTTGTGCATTAGGGCGGTAACCCCTCTCGCCAACTGAGAAATAGACAAATCCATCAGCAAAAACAATCCGACTACCAAAATGCTTGTTGTCGCCCTCTATAGAGCGAGTCACAAGAAGATCCTGCCAATCCACCAAATGCGAATCGATTAGACGCGCTCTAGCAAGAGTAGTTTCACTGTAACTATTTACAGGTTTGGCGTAAGTAAAATAAAGCCAATCATCAAAATTGTAATTGGGTAGTGTCGCTACATCCATTAGACCGCCTTGGCCTGCCACATGAATTTCTGGCAAACCTGTTATATACTCTACCAGTCCAGAGTTAACATTAAGGATGCCAAGTTTGCCTTGTCGCTCTGTAAAAACGATCTCATTATCAGAGGTAAACGCCATTCCCCATGGCACACCCAAGCCTGATGCAGTCTTGACAAGCTGAAAAGTGTCAGCAAGAGCACAAATGGGCCACAAAAAAAACATAATCAACAATAAGCCAGACTTCTTCATAGACAGGGAAAGCTATTTATTAGTATCAAAAAAAATAATGTAATTCAAATAAGATTTAACTATACTGCAAGTCTATAGGTGTGTGGGAGTGTATGTATGCGTTTTGATTTCGTGCCGTTTTTTAATCCTGGTGAGAACTTACCATGGAATCGGGTCATTAAAATGATGCGCGAACAAACACGCCTAGCCGATGCAGCAGACTTTACAACTGTCTGGCTAACGGAGCATCACTTTGCACATAACGGCTATCTAAATGCACCGCCCAATCCAATCATGATGTCATGTGACTTGGCAGCTCATTCGGACAAAATTCGCGTAGGTCAAGCACCAATTGTCTTGCCAGACTGGCACCCTCTTCGAGTTGCCGAGGATATCGCACTCCTAGACAATATGACTGAGGGTCGTGTAGATTTTGGTGTCGCCAAAGGTATCAATGAGCGCTGCACATTGCAGTTCAATATTAATGCCGATCGAAGAGATAATGAAAAAAGCTACCGCTTATTCTTAGAATCACTCGAAATTATTCTAAAAGCATGGACACAAACTGCCTTTACCCATAAAGGCGAGTTTTATCAATTCCCCGTTCCAGGTTGGAAAGAAACCAACCGCTTTCTCATGCCACTTGAAGAGGAATATCACCACGAAAATGGTGAATACAAAGCAATGTACGTCCACCCTCGCCCTTACCAAGATCCACATCCTCCAGTTTGGTTGATGTCGAATGCGCCACACACCTACAAGATGGCTGCTGAGCGAGGTTTTAATGTGATCGGCATGTCTAGCCCACCAAGCAAATTGTTAAGTTGCTGGGACGCCTATTGTGACGCCGACGCCAAAGACGGAGTTATTCATGAGCGCGGAGACAATACCGGTATTTGTGTGGTAATTTATGTCGCCGAAACGATGGAAGAAGCCGACAAAACGATTCGCCCAGCAATTAATGGCTATTACGAATACTTGGGCGGCTCTCGCCCAACAGGCGAATGGGGGAGGCGAGCCTACCTTGACGATGACGCCGAACCGACGAATGAAGATCTTAATGGCGAGTGGTTTGACTTTTTAATGAAATACGAACTTATTTGGGTAGGGACCGCCGACTATGTGGCTGAGAAAATTGCCAAATACCAAGAGTTAATCGGCCTAAAGCACATCATGCTTTTACAACAATTTCCGGGCATTGAATACCAAAAAATTCTGAAAAGTATGACGCTATTCTCAGAAAAAGTCATGCCAAAATTTGGCGCAGATGGCGTTAAGAAATAAATGTTAGAGGCAGCATGTTAGAAATCTGGGGAAGAAAAAACGGCAATCAAGTTATCCAAGTCCTATGGACACTTGGCGAACTTAATTTGGATTATAAGCGTTATACAGTCGGCGGTAGTTTTGGCGGCTTAGATACAGACGATTATAAAACTTTAAACCCAAACTCTAAAATTCCAACCATACGCGACAATAACTTTGTTTTATGGGAGTCTCACGCCATTATTCGCTACCTTGCAAGAGAATACGGTCAAGGCACCTTGTGGCCCAATGACCCAAAAAAAGCAGCCCTTTCAGATCAGTGGATGACTTGGTCGACCGATGGCTTGATGGGTACTTTTTTTCCAGTCTTTTGGCAGCTCGTGCGAACCGAGGAGTCTGAGAGAGATTATGAGAAAATTGCCAAAATGGCAAAGAAAAGTGCGAATATTCTCAGCATTCTAGAAGGTCACTTACTCAACAATCACTATGTTGCGGGCAACGAACTTACTTTTGGCGACATCCCTCTCGGCGTCCTACTACACAAGTACTTTATTCTAGATATCGAGCGCCCTTCTTTTCCAGGAATTGAGGCCTGGTATCAACGGTTATGCAATCGTGAAGCTTTTCAAAAAAACGCCATGGCGCCATTTGGCAGCTCACCGAGTGAATGGCTGGCTTTCGAAAAAGCCGGCGAATATGATTAAACCAACAAACAATACATAATGAATTTAAACACGACAAACGAAGTTAGAATTACAGCAGAATTGCTTGATGCCATAACCCAAGCATATAACGACAACAACATCGATGCGATTATGCAATATTTTGCCGAGGACGCCATCTTTGATCATGGCGCTGGTGCTGATGTTTTTGGCACACGCTTTAGTGGAAAGGACACCCTAAGAGAAGTCTTTAGCGGTCTTTTTAATAATGTTAAAAACGTTCACTGGGAAACGCTTGACTCTCACATTGCTGGCAATAAGGCCTATTGTGAATTCCATCGCAAAGCGGAGTTAAAGAATGGTGAAATCCAAGATTTTCACAGCATTGACGTGCTGACATTCAAAAATGGTCTAATTACCCATAAAGACACTTATTTCAAAAATCGCACCACCTAGCAACACCCTATGAATGCAACCCCTCTCATTGATCCAGAGCTAGAAAAAGGCTACAACATTCGCCTTCTTCATAATGATTTTGAAGGCTTGATTGCCTCATGGGAGGCGCGCAGTAAATCTTTCAGGGAAAGTGTCGACTGCAGCCTCGACCTGCCATATGGCGATGGAGAGAAAGATAAATTGGATATCTTTCGCTGTGGTCGTTTAAACGCCCCATTATTTGTTTTCGTTCATGGCGGCTATTGGCAACGCGGGGACAAATCTATCTACAGTTATGTTGCGGAGTCTTTTGTGAATGCCGGTATTGACGCTGCATTGATTGGCTACCAACTTTGCCCGGAAGCCAGCATGACAAATATTGTCGACAACATTCGCCAAGCTCTTATTTGGCTTTGGCACAACGCCAAATCTCAAGCTATTTCTCAAAATAGGATCAATTTTTCCGGGCACTCTGCTGGTGGACATATTACAGCAATGTTGCTGGCGACAGATTGGCAAGCATTTGATTATTCATTGCCAACCGACATCATTAAAGCGGCCATACCATTAAGCGGTCTTTATCAGCTAGACCCAATAAGGAAAACCACTATTGGTGAGGCGCTGCGCTTAGATGACAAAGAAAGTCATGCTCTTAGCCCTCAGTTTCTTAGGCCGCATACAAACACACCTATCTTGGTGGCTCTGGGTGGTGGCGAGACCGACGCGTTTCACTGGCAAACAAATGAGTTTGTTAAAGAATGGCAACACTATCAACCTCAAATTGAATACTTTGCAGAACCAGATGCCGATCACATGGGACTTGTTGAAAGATTGGCCAATTCAGATTCTGAAATTTTTAAGAAAATTCACTCCTTTTTGCGTTAATTTATACTTTATTACAAAGCAAATACATAACACCATCAGCCCAGCCATCGACTTCAACCCACATTTCAGCCGATACCCCAATAGAGGAATTTATAGCAATCGGTTTTGAATTCTTATGCTCTTTAAAAGAAACATAAAGGGGTAGCATTGGCGGCTCCCCCTCATCAACAAATAAATGAAAATAAGGTATTTTCCCAACCATATAACCCTCTTTTGTTAACTTGAGATTTGCCTCTTTAGTCAAATAACTTGAATTGGATAAACCTCTTGTTCTCCACCGATGATTGAGGAACTTAACCAAGCCGTCTTGTATTAAAAGGTCGCCGTTAACTAGCGCCCAATCCTCAATTACACCAGTTTCGTAAATTGCACGATAAATCCCAAACCCACACCTCATTTGCCCATGTGTGTCATTAATATCATATAGGCTGAAATCAAAATCAGTTTTGCTAAATGCATCAGTAGCATTTTCTAGCACCAGATCAACCTCGTAAATTCTGATAGAGTCCTCTTTTACAAGGGTGCCTTTAGTCTGATCAGATGGTAATGACGCTGTCACACTTGTTGATATTAGACTTATAAAACACAAACAATATAAAAAAGCTTTTATCATGGGTTTATTGGATGCTTGCAAGATTAAAGATTATGAAAAAATATAATCATAAGTACGCTTTAGTTTTGATGTTAAAAAAACCTTCTGTGAAATCAAATCATGATCAAGCCCCAAAACCCTTTCTATACACGCGGCACAGACTGAGCGATAATCAATTGTTGCATACAAATCCCTTTCTTCGTACAAATCAGCATCAGCAAGACCGGGCCACTCAGAAATAACTCGACTGTTATCAATTAAACCTCCGGCTAGCAAACCCACGCTTGCATAGCCATGATCGGTTCCCCCCGTACCATTCACTGACGCAGTTCTGCCAAACTCCGTTAGCGTTAAAATGATGCTCTGATCCCAAGCATCGCCAAGCCCTTCTCTATAAGCCTTGATAACCTCATCAAGTAATTCAAGACGATCACCATGACTTCCCTCATCTGCACCCTGCAAGGCATGTGTATCAAATTGGTTTACTCGAATTACAGAGGCTACGGGGCCACCTTTTGTAGACATTTGCTCACCAGCATATTTGGCCAAACTGACAGGATCTCTCGGAATATTAGACCTTGCTTGATCGGCAACTTTATCACCGACTGCCTGAAAGGCTTTTGCCTCCTCCGCTTGATGCGCCATAGTAATTTGCTCTATTAGCCATTTTTCCGGCTTACTTGAACCGTTAACTCTAGCCGGGTAAAAATTATCAACATTCAAACTACCTCTCAGAATTAGCGGCAACTCAAGAGACAGAGCTCGACCTGGTAACAACGCCAAATCTAGGGCGCGCCCCAGCCAGCCAGTGGTTGTCGAAAATGGACTCGAACCTCCCCCTTGCATATAATTTTGCCCTTCAAAGTGGGACCTTTTTGTGTAAGGGAAAGAGGTTGCATGAACAATCGAAGCCTCCCCTCTTGCCATAAGTTTAGAAAAATGTTGCAATTTTGGATGCAATCCAAAAAATGGATTAACTTTAATTGGATTAGATAAGCCAATTTCCTGGCGTAAAGAGGCTAACGCAGGGTCTCCAATTGGAGGAACAGCAGTTAGGCCATCCATACCTCCTTGCAATAAAATGACTGAGATATTCCCTTGAGGAAGATCTTTGGTAAAACCAGACACTGGAGCAGCAGATAGGAATAACGATGCTCCTGTGAGCTTAAGAAATTCTCGTCTAGTCATTTCTAATTTAGCCACCCTGTACCCCCATCAATTCAGGACTGCACATAAGTGCAATAAACTTTCTTTTGCGACCACTAAGCCCTTCAACTAAATTTCGTGTGGTTGAATTCACCCCAATTCTATCCATCATTTCCTTAGGGGTGAATTGCGGATGGGCAGTATTATAAATAGCCTCAGAAAAGCGTAAACGACGCTCCAAAAACTCCCCTGAAATCCAATATGACTTACTACTCGAATAACCATTAGGCTGTCTTTTTGCCCAAAATGGCTGGCCAAGCTCTTGAAACACTTTTTTTGCAGACATACGCCTATCATTTAGGTCTTTATGTATATCACCCCATCCAAGAAAATAAGTAGAATCACTTATTCGCAACACTTGGAAAAGCCAAATCGCTGGCCATTGAAATTTTGGCGCTTTTGAGGCAATTGCCCGCTCTATAACCGCTTGGTGAATCTTGCGTAAATCACCACCACTTTGTTGCCAGATTTTCATTATGTATTCAATGTCAACACTCTGCACATCATCGCTAACAAAGTGCTGGCAAAGTTTACGAGCCAAATGTCGCTGAGTGTGTTCGTGAGATGCAAGATGTTCTGTTAAATTATGTAGGCCATCTTTTCCAGCGTAAATAGCCTTTCCCAGCACAAGCTTTGTCCCCGGCTCTGCCCTATTAGACACAAACGCATCCCAATGATTAAACAGGCCAAACTTTTCCAATTGCGGTTTATCGACAATCGTACCCCATCCCGCCAATACTTGAGCAGTCGCTCTAATGTCCGACTCTGTGTAATTCGCTGCTGGAGAAACAGTGTGTAACTCTAACAGCTCTCGACCCAAATTATCATTAAGACCAACTTTGCATTTGTTATTTTTACGGCATTGAATTGCTCTTTCAGAGTTTTCACCAACACTGTAAATATTGTCCAAGTAGGTCAACATTGCCGGGTGCGTTGTAACCTTGTAGAGCATATTGGAAAAAGAGCCATTTAAGTTATCCAATATTGCAGCATCCATAAAATGCCCAATCAAACCTCTGGTTGTTCCCGAAATGCCAACAGTAAAATGATTACTCCAAAAAAGACTAAAACGCTGCTTCACTTGGTCTTCTGCGTACACATTACGATGGGCAAATCGCAATTCATCCAAAAATCTTATGTTGTTTTTTTTCTCATTTATCCACAACAAGCGATCCATTTCAATCTTTGAAAGTGTTTTATCTTTTTGAATCCTATCTTCATACAATCGAAGTTGGCGTAGCATTTCAGCACGCTCACTCAGGCTAGGAAGGTAGTCTTCAGGCCAATGCTCAATTTGGTGACTGTTTGATATTGATTTAATCCCAATTGATTTGGACTCAGTGCTTAACTGACCCATTGCCCAGTCTTTAATATCTCGAGGAATGTCATCTTCGGGTCGAAATAATAGGCCAATTTTTTGCGCTACTCGAAATGATTCAGTCATACAACCTATATTGAGTAAATACAATTACAGAGTCAATATATCACGAAGTGGGGCTGTTGATTACAAAGATGACATCAATTAATCAATCAAAATCTAGTTAGAAATTTGTAGAATTTATGGAGAATTTGGCGTCCCGTAGGAGATTCGAACTACCTGTTTTCAGGATGAAATCCTGATGTCCTGGGCCGCTAGACGAACGGGACAAAAAGCGTGTCTTTAATTAGCACCAAGGCTTGCAATTTACAAGCAAACCTCAGCACTGAATATGGCATCCGGTAGGGGAATCGAACCCCTCTTGCCAGGATGAAAACCTGGAGTCCTAACCGATAGACGAACCGGACATAACTTTTTTTTTGCTGGTGGAGCTAGACGGGATCGAACCGTCGACCTCTACACTGCCAGTGTAGCGCTCTCCCAGCTGAGCTATAGCCCCAAAATCTGGGTTAATCAGCAAAAACGTAAATTATAGTCTGTATCTTAATTCAGTCAAGTCAAAATTGGTAAAATATTTACTATTATTTGACCGGTATAAGAATCATGGAAAAAACATTTGACGCTGAGCGATATTCAATCGAAGTACTTTACCATATTGGTGCTTACGAAAACTCTATCCACTTTATTGTCGATAAAAATACAAAACAATGTGCAATTGTTGATCCTGCATGGGAAGCGGATTTATTTATTCAAAGGATTGAAGAAAAAGGCTACACCTTAACCGACATTTGGATCACCCATTGGCATGGCGACCACACCAATGCTGTGGATGAAATGGCGAATAAAACCGGTGCTAAAATTACGGCAGGCATTAATGAGCTGCCCTATCTCGATATTGAAAACACGGTGCATACAGTGAAAGACGGTGACATCCTTAAACTGGGTGAAACTGAAATCAAAATCATTGAAACTCCTGGCCATACTGCGGGTGGTGTTTGCTACTTACTGGATAACCATCTGATTGCAGGTGACACGCTGTTTGTCTATGGTGTTGGTATTTGCTGCTTATCGGGCTCAGACCCAGTGAAATTATTCCATTCGCTAAACAAGTTAAAAACACAAGTTGCTGACAATATTACACTGCTTTGCGGCCACGATTATGGCAGTGAAATTAGCACCACACTTGCGCAGCAAAAAAAAGCCAATCCGTTTTTATTGATTGACGATTTAGATACTTTTGTTCGTTACCGCATGGAAGTGCATGATGTCACTCGCACTTACCCGATGTCCCCGATGACACTGACCGAGGTCAACGCCCTTTTATGATAGGTATTTATGGTGGCTCGTTTGATCCAGTACACCTTGGCCACCTAGGGACAGCTATAGCAATAAAAAACGAGCTCAACCTAGAAAAGTGCTTGATGATGCCGTGTGCAACACCTGCTCATAAGGCTGGTCTGCATTATTCGGATAGTGAGCGCCTTGATATACTCAATCTTGCCATTCAAGATTACAGTGAATTAGAAATTGATAAACGCGAGATTGCCAGAGGCGGTGACTCATTCACCATTGACACACTCAAAGAGTGTCGACAAGAAAGTCCTGACAAAACCCTTTGTCTTATTATTGGTATGGACAGCTTTATGCAGTTTAAAAGCTGGAAGTGCTGGCAAGAATTTACGAATTTTGTTCATTTAATTGTTTTGGCAAGACCGAACTACAAAGCAGATAATCATTCACTGACCTCATTTCACACAACATCTGACAAAAAACATCTGACAAAACAACAACATGGGCTTCTTTACTTTGCCGAGTGCCCCCTGATAGATGTTTCATCAAGTGAGATTCGCGGTAAAATAGCCGCCAATAAAAATCTTGACGATTTTTTACCCAAAACCATTATTAACTATATAAAAAACAATGACACTTGATGAAGAAATAAAAGTAGTTGTCGATGTAATCGATGACATGAAAGGGGAAAATATCCTTACCTTTAACGTGTTAAAGAAAAGTGCAGACATGGAGGCTATCATCGTTGCCACCGGCAGATCAGTGCAACACGTACGCGGTATTGCCAATAACGTCAAAATTGAAGCAAAGCGATTAAGTATGACTTTTCTTGGCTTAGAAGGCTCTGAAGTTGGAGAATGGGCGCTGGTTGATCTTGGCTCGGTAGTAGCGCACATTATGACTGAAAAAACGCGTGAATATTACAATCTAGAGAAACTCTGGTCATTCGAGGACGATGAGGATTAACCTTATCACCATTGGTAAAAAAATGCCAGAATGGATTAACACTGGCATTAATCACTACAAAAAACAATTACCAAACTCTTATAACTTTACCTTGACCGCCCTCGAGGCGCAAAACCGTAAAGCAAAAAATATCGATCAAATCAAAAGCTTGGAAAGCAAAATGCTACTTGAAGCCGCCAGTGGCGCCTCTATATTGATAGCATTTGATGAAACAGGAAGACAACAATCCTCGCAAACGATTGCCAATACCATGAAGAATTGGCAATTGGAAGGTGAGAATGTCGCACTACTGATTGGTGGTGCCGATGGTTTAACGCAGGAATGTAAGGCCAAATGCCACCAACTTTGGGGCTTATCAAAACTAACGATGACCCACTCGATGGCAAGATTATTGGTTGTGGAGCAAATCTATCGTGGCCATAGTCTGCTCACTAATCACCCTTATCACAGAGAGTAACCTCCTAGAGGATACTTAGCGCATTCTCTGGTGGACGTCCAATAACCACACCTTTGTCTGTTTTAACAATCGGACGCTCAATAAGAATTGGCGTGGCAATCATTGCCTTAATTAAAACCTGTTCTGACAAAGACGAATCCGCGAGATTTTGCGCCTTATACTCTGCCTCACCTGTTCTCATTAATTCACGCGCACTCAACCCAAGACCAGACAACAGTGAGACGAGCTCTGCCTCATTAGGTGGCGCCTCCAGATAGTTAATGATTTCAAACTCTTTATTGTTTTGCTCTAAAATGGCTAAGGTTGCTCGTGATTTTGAGCACCGTGCGTTGTGATAAATCTTAGTCGTCATTGATTAATCCATGAAAAAAACCTTAATTATACTACCCCTTATATTGCTATTTCAAACATGCAATGCTTCTGTGTTTGATGATATTCTTGATTGGTTGCGTCCGCTGCTGTGGACAGCAAACGAAACTGAAACGGCCAAGCCCATTGAAGTGCCAGCAGAGCTCACTTTTGAGCTGGTTGATATGAACGGCAATGTCCACACCCAAAACAGCGCTAAAGGAAAGTATTTAATTATTAACTTCTGGGCGACGTGGTGTCCACCGTGCCTTAAGGAAATCCCTGCTTTTGTCGAGTTTTATAACAACCATTCAGATACAGTGGAAATTCTTGGACTTAACTACGAAGGAATGGACTTCGAATCAGTTAACGACTTTAAAGAGCGTTTTAGCGTTAATTACCCTATTATCCTCTACGCTGGCAACAACGAAGCTGAATACTCAAAATTCGGCGACCTTGTCGGTATGCCAACAACTCTTGTATATAACCCCAATGGCGAACTTCTACATACCTTTATCGGTGAAATTGGCATTGAAGAGCTAGCGCAGTTTATACCAACAAACTTTTAGACTCACCACCCTCGTCTCGAACCAATTTTGGCAGTAAATAGCCAGACAAGCTATTTTGTAATTCTCGGTAGATCTCTTTGGCCCTTAAATCACTGATCAAGAAGTGTTCGGCGCCAATAACCTTGTCAAGCAAATGCAAGTAATATGGAATGATCGAGCTTGCAAATAGTTTGTGTGATAGCGTGCCGAGTATACTAGCATTGTCATTGACACCCTTAAGCAAGACCGACTGATTCAACAAAGTCAAAGATTGTAGTTTTTTTACTTGATTAATAAAATCCAGAGAGACTTCTCGCGGATGGTTTATATGAAAAACCATCACAACTTTCAGGCGCGTCTTGCTCAAAATATCAGCAAGTTTATCGGTGATGCGACTTGGAACAACCACGGCAGTTCTGCTGTGAATCCTAAGAGTTTTGATGCGTTCAACACCCTCGACTGATTTTACTATTTTTTCAATCTTTCCATCACTAAGTGTTAGCGGGTCGCCACCACTTAGAATAACTTCATTGATCCCAAGATTTTCTTGTAAATACTGCTCAATTTGGCGCCAGTTACTAAGAATATCACGCTCTTCATAATCAAAATTTTGCCTGAAACAATATTGACAATGAATCGCGCACACTTGACTGGCAATCAACAGCACTCTTGAGGGGTATTTATGGATAACACCACGTATTGGTGAGTGTTTCTCGTCCTCAAGAGGAGAAACACTAAAACCTTCTTGTGTTTGACTTGTTGAAGGCAAAACTTGCAATAAAAGGGGGTCCAGGGGATTTCCGGCCTCAATTTTATCAGCAAACTCCAAAGGGATTTTAATCGGAAACTTTCCTTCATAAAAGCACTCAACATCCAATTGATGATTAGCCTCATCGGCACTTTTAATACTATTTCTAACGCTTTTATTCCAAGTACTATTCATTCAGATTTATGTAAGGGTCTCCACCCAAAGGTGATTATAATTTACTCACTAACATCACTCTGACGTTATTACGTAATTATACCAAAGGGCATAGCGATTCAATTTTTTAAGCCCTCAATTAACCAAAAATTTAGCAATATGAATGCATCCGTAAGCCTTGATGGGCTTAATCAAGAACAGCGTCTCTCGGTCACCCTTGAGGACAATATGAACGCGCTTATTTTGGCTGGCGCCGGCAGCGGCAAAACACGCGTCCTAACTCATCGAATTCAATATTTGGTTTCTGAAAAAAACTGCCATCTTGACTCCATTCTTGCCGTTACCTTTACCAATAAAGCCGCCAATGAAATGCGGGAAAGACTGGGTGATTTGCTGTTAAGGCCTATCGGGCGGATGTGGGTAGGCACTTTTCACTCGCTAGCCCATCGTCTCTTACGAACACACGCGATTGAAGCCAATTTATCGCCCACTTTTCAAATTCTAGACCAGCAAGATCAATATCGAATCGTTAAGCGATTAATGAAAGAAAACGCTATTGATGAAACTAAATTTCCAATTCGCAAAGTGCAGTGGTTTATTAACCAGCAAAAAGACGAGGGTATAAAGCCGAATGATATTGACGCTGGCTACAATTTCTTTGTGAAACAAAGCACCAAAGTCTTTACTCTGTACGAGGCACATTGCCAAGCCAATGACTTGGTGGATTTTGCCGGTCTATTGGTTAAAAGCTACGAATTACTTAAAAACAACGCGTCACTACTCGAGCATTACCAAAGACAGTTTAAGCATATTTTAGTTGATGAGTTTCAGGACACCAATACCGTTCAATACCAATGGATTAAGTTGCTGCGAACTGAAAACAATAACATTTTTTGTGTGGGTGATGACGATCAATCAATCTATGGTTGGCGTGGTGCAAAAATTGAAAATATTCAGAAAATTGAGCAGGATTTTCAGCCAATCAAGGTGATCAAATTGGAGCAAAATTATCGCTCAACTGGCAATATCCTCAGCGCCTCAAACGCGCTGATTGCCAACAATCAAAACCGTATGGATAAGTCCCTATGGACAGAATCGGGTGATGGTGATTTAATTGATGTCTATAACGCCCGCACCGAAAAAGAAGAGGCACAACACGTAGTAGGTGTCATTAGTGACACCTTTAATCAAGGGCAAAACCTTGGTGAAAATGCCATTCTTTATCGATCTAATGCACAATCTCGAGTTTTTGAGGAGGTGTTGATTAAGAAAAATATTGATTATCGAATTTATGGCGGTTTACGATTTTTTGAACGCGCTGAAATCAAAGATGCAATGGGTTATGTGCGTTTGGTAGAAAATCAAAATGACAACATTGCTTTTGAGCGCGTTGTTAATTTTCCAGCTCGCGGCATTGGTCTTGCCACGGTTGAAAAAATTCGAGCTCACAGTGTTGAGAATCACGCCACCCTTTTTCAGTCTGCCATTTCAATTACTGACACACTACCCACCCGAGCAGCCAATGCATTAAAGTCATTTATTGAAATGATTGACTCTATAGCAGTCGACACCAAACATTTAACGCTCAGTGAAAAAGTAGACGGTATTTTAACCAAGTCCTCACTGATGGATCATTACGCCAATGATAAAACCGACAAGGCGGGCAGCAAGAAAGAAAATTTGGATGAACTGGTTAGCGCTGCTGAGCAATATACTCACGACGAAGAAAGTGAGATGAGTGAAACCCAAGGATTTATCGCGTTAGCGACACTTGATACCAGTGGAGAATCGAACCAACCAAACCGTGACTGCGTGCAATTAATGACCATTCACTCCGCCAAAGGCTTGGAGTTTCCGAGTGTGTTTTTAGTGGGCATGGAAGAAGACTTATTCCCTTCCAGGCAATCCAAAGATGAGCCACACTTAATGGATGAGGAGCGTCGCCTATGCTACGTAGGCATGACACGAGCTATGAAAAAACTCAATCTTTCTTATGCGGACAAGCGCTTTTTGCACGGACAATCATTCTACTCAATGCCCTCACGCTTCCTAGACGAGGTGCCTAGTGCTTTTCTTAATCGCATCAAAAGCCCTCACAAGGATTATAGCTACAGCGAGTCCGGAGAATCGTATGGCACTAGAAAAACAATGGTTGCCAGCTCGAGCTCACCTTACTCAATAGGGCAAACGGTTAAGCACGCAAAATTTGGCTTCGGAACGATACTGAACTACGAAGGCAGTGGCGACGGTGCCCGTGTTCAGGTTAAATTTAGTAAAGCCGGAACGAAGTGGTTAATCACTTCTTACGCAAATTTAGAGATCGCTTAGTTCTAACTTAACTTTGCGTCCAAGGCATGCCGTCATGACGCCAGCCATTTAAATTACCGCGTTGATCGTGCTCGTCAAGATCCCCCTCAAAGCCGCTAGCAACATGCGAAACATGAGTAAAGCCACTGGCCTCAAGACACTTAAGTGCCTCATTAGAGCGGTATCCACTGCGACACATTAGGATAATTTCCGTATCAAGTGTATCGTCACACTCCGAGAGTTGTTTTTTCACCGCATCAGAAAATCCCTGGGCATTGGGCTGCCAATTAGGCTCATCTGCCCACGGTATTAAAACAGAATTATTGGGAAAACCAACAAACTTGTGTTCGGCTTCACAGCGCACATCAACAAATAAAGAATTGGGATTATTTGCAAGCCTTTCAAAGGCTTGTTTGGGTAATAAATTACGCTTATAAGACATTTTCACTCCGTAAGATTAGAACTCAATAATGGCATCAATATTATCATAATTCAAAGATCGAATCTGGCGCTTACGATAAAAAAATTACGACTTTTTAACAAACAAAGCAATCGATTCCACATGCGCCGTTTGCGGGAACATATCCATGACGCCTGCTTTTTCCAATTGATAGCCCAATTCGAGCAATTTCGCCGTGTCCCTGGCAAGCGTTGCTGGATTACAAGACACATAGACCAGTCGCTCAACACCGAGTTTCGGCAACAATTCAACAATTTCAATCGCACCTGTACGCGCAGGATCAATTAAGGCTTTATTGTAAGTATGACCCCTGAACCATTCAAAACCGCTCACATCCTCAAATAAATCCGCTTTGTAAAAAGACGCATTGTCGATACCGTTGCGCTCAGCATTTTCCTTTGCTCTCTCAATTAAACCTTTGTCCCCTTCTACGCCAACAACGCTTTTTGCATAACGGGCAATCGGCAAGGTGAAATTACCCAGTCCGCAGAAAAGATCGATTACTTTATCTTCATCATTCAATTCCAATAACGACAAAGCCAAACTCATCATTTTTTGGTTGAGTTCAAAATTAACTTGAGTGAAATCAGTTGGCAAAAAACTCATTTGAATATTGTACTCTGGCAAGGAGTAGCTCAAATTCACTACGCTGTCCAGCGGTTTGACCGTATCCATGCCGCCGCTTTGTGTGTACCAAGTAATTGATAGTTGCGCAGCACAATCTCTAAGCACGGCTTCGTCTTCAACTGTCAGTGGCTCAAGATGGCGAAGAATAAGAACGGTATCGTTCTCAGCAATAGCCACTTCAATTTGTGGGATTTGGGATTTGCAACTTAAACCCTCAATACATTTGGCCAAAACATCTAGATTATCGCCAAGAGACGGGTGTAGAACCTCGCAACGCTCCATCACCGTAATAAAGGATGACTTGCGCTCTCTAAAACCGACTAGAACCTTCTCTTTTTTGTGGACGTAACGAACACCCAGTCTGGCTTTGCGACGATAACCCCAGCTTGTCGCTTGTAGAGGGTCTAACCACTGCTTAGGCTCGATTTTTGCTTGGCCTATAAAAGCACTTTGCAGCCAAGTTTGTTTGGCATTTATTTGATTTTCGCTTGATAAGTGCTGGAAAGAACAACCACCACAAATGCCGTAAACCGCGCACTTTGGCTCAATCCTATCTGGAGATGGTGTCAGAATTTCCACAACGTCAGCCTCCTCGTACTTTGCTCTAGATAAAGATCGATTGGCGATTACCTTTTCACCGGGTAATGCGCCGCGAGTGAAAACAATCTTATCGTCAACGTGAGAAATACCTCTGCCTTCATTCGATAAAGTTTCAATCTCTAGCTCATACGTTTTGGCCTTTACTTTACGCCTTCTACCCATCTAATAACTCCACCCAATGTTTAACAGGCACTGGAGACCCTTTTTGCAAATGCATCAAACAGCCAATGTTGCTAGTGACAATCATTTCTGGATTTGATTTGGTTAAATGTGTGATCTTATTTGATCTTAGCTCTTTGGCCAACTTGGGCTGAAATATCGCATAAGTGCCCGCCGAACCGCAACACAGATGCGAGTCTGTCACCGGTATTTGTGTATAGCCAAATTGGCCTAATAACGATTCCACTAAACCGCCTAGTTGCTGACCGTGTTGCATTGTACAGGGCTCATGGTAAGAGATATTTTTTTCACTCAAATGCAATTGAGAAAGATCTTCTTTTGATAAAAATTCGGCGATATCTTGCGTGTGTGAGGCAACCAATAACGCCTTAGCGTGATACTCATCCTCCTTATCAAAGAGTGATGGATAGTCTTTCACCATGACACCGCAGCCACTGGCACTGGAAAGTATGACTTCAATGCCATTTTCTAGTTGTCCTTGCCATGCATCAATATTGCCTTTAACCTTGCGAATCGCCTCCTCAGAGGCTGCCAAATGCTGATCAATCGCGCCACAACACTGACTCTGCGAGCCTTCAACTACAGCAATATTCAGTTTGGCTAAAATGTTTTTAATGCTGTGATTAATATTCGGCGCCAAGGTTGGCTGTACGCAGCCACCCAATAAAAGAACTTTACGCATACTGTTTTCAACTTTGAGTTTGCTGCCTACTTTGCCAGAATGGCGGAAAAAATAACCAACCGGCTTAAACAGCAAAGGCGTTGTTAAAAACTTGCGAACAAGGGTACGATAGTTTTTTTGCCAAAAAGGACGTTTAGTTTCAAGAAAATCTCTACCGATATCGAGCAGTTGTGAATACTCAACACCAGATGGGCAAGTTGTCTCACACGAGCGGCACGTGAGACAACTATCTAAATGCTTTAAAGTATGGAAACTTGCTTGATTGTCTTCAAGCGCCGATTGCATTAAATAAATGCGTCCTCTTGGCGAATCGAGCTCGTCACCAAGCAGCTGGTAGGTTGGACAAGTAGCTAAACAAAAACCACAATGCACACAAGCACCAATCACCTTGTTGGCTTTTTGATTGGCAAAGTCAGTGAGTGAGGCCTGTTGAACCGAGGAGTGCATTAAACAAAAACTCCGTACGGATCAAAAATTTGTTTTAATTTCTGGGTTAACGACGCATGTAGTGCAGAAGTATTTTGTTGTGGTTTTGGTTTTTTCTGATGATTCAGAGCCGCAGCCGTTGGCAATATTTTAAAACTCATTTGCGTGATAAGCGCCAGCCGGCCTTTTGAGCCAACCAACAACCTGGAGACATCGTAACCGGCAACATTTTTCATTACTTGGCCGCCAAAATTCATCAATTGGCCTTTGCCATTAATAATTTGTACGCCCAAAATGGCATCTGCAAAGTCCGCACCCGAACTCGCATACAGTGCACCAATGGTTTGTTCTGGATTATCGGTGTAAAAAGTAAGTGCTTGATTATTTTTCTTGAGAATTTTCTCGATTTCCGCAATTGAAGTGCCGGCTTTCAAAGTAATCACAAGCTCTTCGGGGTGGTATTCAACAATACCAGAATAAGCGCTCATGTCGATATTCTCTAGCGATTCTGAGCGTGCTCCGCCAATGTGAATTTGCTCACTTTCTTTGATTAACTGTTGAAACTCTGCAATCGATTTCATTAAAGCCCCCTCAAAAACGATCTAACTCTGGATGCGGTAATTCACCGTGATGCACGTGCATATTACCCAACTCTGCACAACGATGCAGCTCTGGTACTGCTTTGCCCGGATTGAGTAGTGACTGTGGATCAAACACTGCTTTTATTTGGTGAAAAACCTCAATCTCTGCAGCACTGTATTGTACACACATGGCGTCTAATTTTTCAATACCAACGCCGTGCTCTCCTGTAATCGAGCCGCCCACAGCAACGCAATGCTTGAGAATGTCCATGCCAAAAGCTTCTGCTTTATCGATCTCACCTGGCTTGCCAGCATTATAAAGAATCAATGGATGAAGGTTGCCATCACCGGCGTGAAAAACATTAGCAACACGGAGCTGATAATGTTCTGATAATTCGTTAATTTTCTCCAATACGCCAGCCAAATGACGCTTTGGAATTGTGCCGTCCATACAATAATAATCTGGCGCAAGTCTTCCTACCGCAGGGAAGGCTGATTTACGCCCTTTCCACAACAATAAGCGCTCTGCTTCATTCTCAGAAACTTTAATGGTTGAAGCGCCGGCAAGAATTTTCAACGCCGCCTCAAGCTCCGCTTCTACCGATTCCACTTCGCCGTCGAGCTCACACAACAATAACGCCTCCGCGTCTAACGGATAACCAGCATGTGCAAAGGCCTCAGAAGCCTCAATAGCAAATTTATCCATCATCTCTAAACCTGCTGGAACAATGCCAGCCTTGATGATATCCGCCACAGCATTGGCGCATTCTCTGACTGTGTCAAAACCTGCCATCACCAGTTTTGCAAGCGCTGGTTTTCTGGTGAGTTTGACGGTAATTTCAGTAATAACACCGAGTAGTCCCTCAGAACCGTTCATCAGGGCTAACAAACCCAAACCCTCGTCACTACGGCTCAAAATCAACTCTTCGCCATCCATTGTGAGCATTTTGATCGCCTCAACATTATGCACGGTTAAGCCGTATTTAAGACAGTGCACACCACCAGAATTTTCAGCAACATTACCGCCAATGGTGCATGCGATTTGCGAAGATGGGTCCGGCGCATAATACAAACCGTGCTCGGCAACCGCCTCACTAATCGCTAAATTTCGAACGCCTGGCTCAACAACGGCCAATTGCTTTTCGACATCAATCGATAAAATTTGAGTCATTTTTGACAACCCAAGTACCACACAGCCTTCAAGCGGTGTCGCACCACCTGAAAGGCCTGTGCCAGCACCACGAGTCACTACCGGTGTTTTTGTTCTTCGACAAATTTTGAGTACAGCTTTGACTTGTTCAACACTTTTAGGCAGCGCCACAGCCATTGGTTTTTGTTTGTAAACACTGAGTCCATCACACTCAAAAGCGCGAGTATTCTCACTGCCGTAAATGACGCTACCCTTGGGTAAGGCATGGGATAACTGACTACTGACTGACATGAGGGTCATTATCCAGTGATTTGAATTCACGTTGTGATTTAAATTCACGCTGCTATGAATTT